>OIXA01005345.1_pt1 | contig 11491 bp, 8 predicted proteins | sample 1587721 | NCBI WGS metagenome assembly OIXA01 (sample SAMEA3888900, study PRJEB22519) | human gut metagenome | biome: human gut; feature: human-associated habitat; material: faeces | place: Denmark | collected 2013 | reverse complement strand
GGCCTTTACATTTTCTCCACGGCCTTCGTTGTACTCTACGGCGTGTTCCTGCTGTTTAACGTGGAATACGGCTACTGGGGCGGCACACACTGGACCGGCGGCACGGGCCTGTTGTTCATCTTCCTCGGGCCGGTCCTGATCCGGCTCAGCTATGAGCTGATGATGGTGGTCATCCTGCTGCTGAAAAACGTGATCTCCATCAACCGAAAGCTGGCCGACCAGACCGGCGCGGGCGGCGCGGATGTGTTCCTCGCCCCGGATATGGCGAAGCTGCGGGAGGAGGCCCGGCAGCAACACACAGCGCAGGAGGCCGCGCCCCAGCGTTCGTACTGCCGCGTCTGCGGCACAGAGCTGGTCAACGGCGTCTGCCCCAAGTGCCCGCCCCAGTACTGCAAGCTCTGCGGCACGCAGCTGGTCAACGGCATCTGCCTCGGCGGTATGTACGCGCTGATGTCGGTCGGCTATTCGCTGGTCTACAGCATTATGAACTTTTCCAACTTTGCCCACGGAGGCGTCATCATGGTCGGCGCTTATGTGGGCTATTTTGCACTCACGGCGCTGAACGTTCCATTTCTTCCGGCGTTTCTGCTCTGCGGCGTGGGCAGCGGTCTGCTCGCCGTCATCATCGAGCGGCTGGTCTACTCACCGCTGCGCAAGCGCCATGCCCCGTCCCTGTACTTCATCATCTCGGCGATGGGCGCTTCCATCTTCCTGGAAAATTTCGTCATCGCCACCATCGACGGCACCCCCAGAAACTACCCTCCGATCTTCGATAACCGCATCAACATCGGCGGGATCTCCCTTGGCGTCGACAGTCTGCTGATGATCGTGGTCTCGGCCGTCGCGCTGCTGATTTTGATGTTCATCATACAGAAAACCAAGGTCGGCCTTGCCATCCGCGCCTGCTCGTACAGTGAGAAGGCCTCGACCCTCATGGGCATCAACGGCGATCTCGTGATCTTCATCATCTTCCTCATGGGCGGCGTGCTCGCCGGCTTCGCCGGTATGCTCTACGGCATGCGCTTCATCGTCAAGCCCACCATCGGTCAGGTCACGAACAAGTCCTTCGTCGCGGCGGTGTTCGGCGGTCTCGGCAGTCTCCCCGGCGCGATCGTCGGCTCGGTGCTGCTCGGCATCATGGAGATCTTTGTCGCGTCCTTCAACTCCAACCTGCGCGACCTGTTCGTATACGGACTTCTGATCCTCGTCCTCGTCATCAAGCCGTCCGGCCTGATGGGCAAGGTCGTGGAAGACAAGGCGTAAGGAGGGAGGAACGATATGTTTAGCTGGTATTACATCGAAGGCATCCTCATTCAGTCCTGCTACACCCTGCTGATCGTGCTCGGCCTTTCCATCCTTACGGGCTACACCGGTATGTTCTCGTTCGGTCACGCGGGCTTTGTGTGCATCGGCGCGTATGTTTCCATTCTCTGCACGATGGCGTTCGGTCTGCCCTACTGGCTCTCGCTCATCATCGCGGGCCTCGCCGCCATGCTGCTCGGCGCGGGCCTCGGCAAGATCACGCTCAACCTCAAGGGCGACTACTTCTGCATCGCCACGCTCGGCGTGGGCGAGGCGATACGGCTGATCTTTAACAATTTGCAGCTCACCATCAATGTCGGCGGCAAGGACTTCCTGCTCGACGGCGCGAAGGGCGTGGCGAGCATTCCGCTCAAAACGACTCTGTTCGGTGACTGGAACGCACTTTCCAACGGCGATGTCGGCACCTTCCTCTCCACGCTCTTTTCCTCGGCGCTGTTCATCGTCATTATCTTCCTCACCGCCACGGCGCTGCTGATGAACTCCAAGCACGGACGCAGTATGCTCGCCGTGCGCGAGGACGAGCTGGCGGCCCAGATGAGCGGCATCAACACCTTCCGCTCCAAGATGCTCGCCATGTGCATGTCCGCGCTCTACGCCGGCATCGCAGGCGGCATGATGGCGCACTACTTCGGTTATCTCCAGCCCAAGATGTTCCTGATGACCAAGTCTACGGAGTATACCATCATGGTCATCTTCGGCGGCATGGGCTCCATCACCGGCTCGGTGCTCGGCACGGTGCTGCTCTGCGCGCTGCCGGAGCTGCTGCGCGCGGTCGGTGACTGGCGACTGGTCATGTACGGCCTCGCCGTTATCGTCATCATGATCGTCCGCCCGAAGGGTCTCATGGGCGGCAAGGAGCTGCCGGTCGGCAGGATCTGCCGTGCCGTCGGCCGGATTTTCACCAAGAAGAAAAAGGACCTGCCTCCGCCTGACGGCGGCAGCGTCGGAGAGGAGGCGTCGGTATGAGCGACATCACCTTCAAGCACCATGACCCCAACGTCATGCTCGAGCTCTGGCACGTCACCAAGCGCTTCGGCGGCCTGACCGCCGTGGGCGACGTTTCCTTCAAGATCAAAAAGGGTGAGATCTACGCGCTCATCGGTCCCAACGGCGCGGGCAAGACCACCATCTTCAACCTCATCACGGGCGTCTACGCGCTCACCGAGGGCCGCGTCATTTTCGACGGTACGGTTGTCGGGCAGGGCGACGCCATCATCAAGGACGATATGCGCGAAACGGATGTCAAGCCCTTCCGCAAGCAGCCCTACGACATCATGTCCCGCGGCATGGCGCGCACGTTCCAGAACATCCGCCTGTTCAAGAGCGAAACGGTCTACAACAACGTTCTCACCGCGTGCCACGCGGAGGCGGATTACAACATCTTCCAGTCGCTCTGGCGCCTCAAGGTCGGTCCCAAATGGCTGACGAAGTACTATTACCAGGAAAAGGCTCTGCGCGAAAAGACCGAGGAGCTTTTGAAGATCATGGGCATCTGGGAGCAGCGCGACATGATCGCCGTCAACCTGCCCTACGGCCAGCAGCGCAAGCTGGAGATCGCCCGCGCGCTTGCGACCGATCCCAAGCTGCTGCTGCTCGACGAGCCCGCCGCCGGCATGAATCCGGAGGAGACGCTTGCCCTGATGGACCTCATCCGCGAGATCCGCGACCGCTTCGACCTGACCGTGCTCATCATCGAGCATCACATGGACCTCGTGATGAACGTCTCCGACCGCATCTTCGTGCTCAACTTCGGCAAGCCTCTTGCCGAGGGAACGCCCGCGGAGATCCAGAGCAACCCCGAGGTCATCGAGGCCTATCTCGGAAAGGAGGACGACGGCGATGGCGATGCTTGAAATTCGTGACCTGAACGTTTACTACGGCGGCATCCACGCCCTCAAGGGCATCTCGCTCGAGGTCGAGGAGGGGCAGATCGTCTCGATGATCGGCTCCAACGGCGCGGGCAAATCGTCCATGATGAACGCCATTTCCGGCATTGTGAAGTACAAGTCCGGCGAGATCCTCTACAAGGGTCAGCCGCTGCCGACCGCCGCCAATAAGGTCGTCCGGCTCGGCGTGTGTCAGGTGCCGGAGGGCCGCCTGATCTTCGCGAACCTCACCGTTTACGAGAACCTGAAGGTCGGCGCGTACCTCCGCAGCGACAAGGACGGCATCGAGCGCGACCTCAAGCGCGTGTATGAGATTTTCCCGCGCTTGGAGGAGCGCAAAAATCAGATCGCCGGCACGCTCTCCGGCGGCGAGCAGCAGATGCTGGCGATGGGCCGCGGCATCATGTCCGCGCCCGACCTCATCATGCTCGACGAGCCGTCCCTTGGCCTCGCGCCGCTGCTGGTCAACACCATTTTCGATACCATCCGCGAGATCAAGGCCATGGGCAAGACCATTCTGCTCGTGGAGCAGAACGCGCTCAAGGCGCTTTCCGTCGCGGACAACGCCTATGTTCTCGAACAGGGCCGCATCACCAAGTCCGGCCCGGGCAAAGAACTGCTCAAGGACCCCGCCATCGCGGAGGCCTATCTCGGCAAGGCGGCTCGCTGAGCCGAACCATAAATTTTGGAGGTAATTCCCAATGGCTAAAACGGCACAGGATGTCATGCAGCTCATTCGTGAGCAGGGCATCAAGATGGTCGATTTCAAAATGGTCGATATCAACGGCCAGTACCGCCATGTGACCATTCCCGCCCAGAATTTTACCGAAGCGACCATGACCGACGGCATCGGCTTCGACGCCTCGAACTACGGCTATGCCGTGGTCGAAAAGAGCGACATGGTCTTTATTCCCGACCCCGCTACCGCGCAGATCGACCCCTTCTGTGAGGTCTCCACCCTGTCGATGACCGGCAACGCCATGATCATCGACTACCCCCACAACCGCCCGCTCGACCAGTATCCGCGCAACATCGTGCTGGCGGCGGAGCAGTATATGCGTGATACCGGCATCGCCGACACGATGCTCATTCTGCCGGAGTTTGAGTTCTATCTCTTCGACGATGTAGCATGGAAGGTCGCGCCGAACGAGATCGGCATGAGCCTCGACGCCGAGCAGGCGCATTGGAACGGCGACATCAACGGCCGCGGCGTCATCGTCCCGCGGCAGGGCCACTACCACATTGCCAAGCCGCTCGACCGCACCTACGAGTGCCGCAGCGAGATGTGCCTGCGCATGGAGGAGGCCGGCATCCCCATCAAGTATCACCACCCCGAGGTCGGCGGCGCGGGCCAGTTCGAGATCGAGCCGAAGCTCGGCGAGATGAGCAAAATGGCCGACGCGACCATGCTCATCAAGTACATCATCCACAACACCGCCCTCAAGTACGGCAAGAGCGCCACGTTCATGCCCAAGCCCGTCTACGGCGAGGCCGGCAGCGGAATGCACGTCCATATGCTGCTCTTAAAGGACGGCGAGCCGGTGTTCTCCGACGACAACGGCTACTCGCATCTCAGTCAGGAGGCCCACTGGTTCATGGGCGGTCTTCTCAAGCACATCCATTCCCTCTGCGCCATCACGAATCCCAGCACCAACTCCTTCAAGCGTCTGGTGCCGGGCTTTGAGGCGCCCGTCACCGTCGGATACGCCACGAGCAACCGCAGCGCGGTCATCCGCATCCCCGCCTACGCCAAGACGCCGAATATGCGCCGCTTTGAGCTGCGCAATCCGGACGCCACCTGCAACCCGTACTTCTGCTACGCGGCGCTGCTGATGGCCGGTCTTGACGGCATTGAAAACAAGATCGACCCGCACGAAAACGGCTGGGGCCCCTACGACGTCAACCTCTACACCCTCTCCGACGAGGAGAAGGCCAAGCTGCAGGGTCTGCCCACCTCGCTTGACGCGGCGCTTGACGCGCTCGAGGCCGACCACGACTATCTCACGAAGGGCGGCGTGTTCCCCGAAGCGCTGCTCCGCAGCTTCATCGCCGCCAAGCGCAAGGAGTGCGCGGCCATGGCCGCCATCCCGCATCCCGCGGAATTCGAACGCTACTACAACCTGTAAAAAACTGCGCGCATCCATCGGGGGACCGCCTTCCGGCGGCTCCCCCCTTTGCGCGCCCGAAACCACGCTCCGCGCCGCGCGGAGAGCAAAGGAGAACGATCATGGAACAAGTCCTGCTGGATCAGATCACCGCCCTGCGCGCACAGCTCCAAGCCTGCGCGGAGGTCTCCGGCCGCGAGGTCGTGACAAAGCACACCCTGCTGACCTTCCTGCGCGAGCATACCTCGCTGGAGCTTCACGAGCTTGCGGGCGGCTTCTACGCCGCGCACCGTGAGCCGGAGGGCACAAAGTCCACGGTCGCGCTGCGCGCGGATTACGACGCGCTGGCGACGCCCGAGGGCGGCGCGGCGCACCTGTGCGGTCACGACGGTCATGCCGCGGCGCTGTGCGGCGTCGCGCTGATGCTTGAGGGGCAGTCCATCGGGCGCAGCGTGTTCCTGCTCTTTCAGGGCGCGGAGGAGACCGGTGCGGGCGCGGCGCTGTGCTGTGAGCTTTTTGACCGCGAGAAGGTCGACGAGATCTACGGCGCGCACAACCTGCCGGGCTTTCCGTTCGGCGCGGTGCTCACCCGTGCGGGCACCTTTGCCTGCGCCAGCCGCGGCGTGACGATTCATTTTGTTGGTAAGCCCGCCCACGCCGCCTATCCCGAGACTGGCATCTCCCCCGCTCCCGCAGTCGGACAGCTGTTGGTCGATCTGCCCGCGCTCGCCGCGCCCGAGCAGTACCGCGGCATCACGCTCTGCACCGTCATCGGCGCGCAGATGGGCGAAAAGGCCTTCGGCGCGGCGGCGGAGTCTGCCGAGCTGTGGCTGACGCTTCGCGGCGAGCACGACGACGATCTCGCGCGGCTCCGCCGCAGTGTGCTCACCCGCGCGCAGGAGCTGGCCCACAAGAACCATCTGGAGTTTTCCTTTGAAGAACAGGACATTTTTCCCGCCACAGAAAACGACGCGCTCTGCGCCAGCCGTGTCATGCGCGTGTGCCGCGGCACGCTCCTGCATGACCCGATGCGCTGGAGCGAGGATTTCGGCCACTATCTGCACCGCTGCCGCGGCGCGTTCTTCGGCGTGGGCGCGGGCGAGGATCACCCGCAGATCCACACCGAGCACTACGAATACCCCGACACGCTTCTGGAGCCGACCGTCGAGGCGTTCCGGGCGCTGCTCACCAGCGAATAAGAAAAGACCTGCGCCGCGCGGCGCAGGTCCTTTCCTTTGTTTGTTAAGGCAATACCGCGTAATGGAACAAGAGCGATTTGCGCCGCAGCTTTCATTGTGCGGTGTTGCCTTAAGCCTTTTTGCGGATGAGGATGAACGGGGTGCATTGCCCCTCCTGCCCCGCGGGATTGTCGCGCACGATCTCGCTGAGCTGCTCGTCTGTCAGCGTGACGTTGCGGCACTTGCCGAGGATCACGCAGTCGATGTCGCTCGCGTCGATGATCATGGCCTTCACGCCGGTCTTTTCGTAGATCTCATCGCAGACGCCGGAGGGGTTTTCGGGATTGAGAATACCGTAGTCCACATACTCCTTGAACGAAATATCATAGTCGATCAGACCGTCGATGCCGTCCACCTCGTGTCCGCAGACCTTGTAGAACACGCCCTTCTTGCCGAAGAGCTTTGTCACCGCCGAGCAGAAGGCCGCCAGCAGCACGCGCGGCAGGCCGCAGATCATAATGATGAGCTGCATCTTGTGCGGCGTACCCGCGCCGGGACCCGCGGGCGTGACGTGTACGAAGCGGCACAGCAGCTTCGCCCAGAAGCCGGGGTGGATGTCCTTGCGGTAAACGATGCGCTTCTGGCACAGGGCGATGACCTTCTCGCTGATGCTCAGCAGGTCGCCCTCCTCATAGAGCGGCTTGACGTAGCGCTCGATCAGGTCGATATAGTTCTCGCCGATCTGGACGAAATGCGTCTGAATGGCGTGGCGCTGATAGACGCCGGTCGAGGTCTCGATCTCAACCTTTTTGGACTCATTTGCAACAAATTCCATGAAAAAATGCCTCTTTCGTGCAGGATGATCAAGTGTGCATTTATTGTACCACAAAATCCGCAAAAAGCTACTGTTATTTGCAAAAAGATAAAAATTCGGAAAAGCGCGGCGAACGCCGCGCTTTTCGCTTGCTTATTGTCCTCTCTGCGCCTGCGGCATCTCCCATGCCAGATGGTCGGTGTGGAGCAGATGATGCGATTTCTCTCCGAGGGGCTTGCCGAGGTAGTCGCGATAGAGCGCCTGCACGTCGGGATTTTCGTGCGAGAAGCGCAGCGCTTCGCCCTTGTCGAGCCGCCAGAGCACGCCGCCGCGTGTCTCCGCCAGCTCCTGCCCGTCATGAATGGGCTGACCGCCGCCGCCCGCGCAGCCGCCGGGACAGGCCATGACCTCGACAAAGTCATAGCTGACCTCGCCCCGCTCAAGGGCATAGAGCAGCTTCCGCGCGTTGCCGAGTCCGCTCACCACCGCGACCTTCACCTCGCCCGCCGTGGGAATGTTGAAGCTCGCCTCCTTCCAGCCGTCCATGCCGCGCACGGCGGTGAAGGCGTCGGGATCGGGGTTCTCGCCGGTCACGAGGTAGTACGCCGAGCGGAGCGCGGCGTCCATCACGCCGCCGGTCGCGCCGAACACGACCGCCGCGCCCGTGCCGCTGCCGAGCGGGGAGTCGAACTCCTCCTCCGGCAGATGGACGGGGGAAATGTGGTTCGCACGGAGCATGATGTCCAGCTCGCGCGTGGTGATGCTCACGTCAACGTCGGGAATGCCGTCCTCGCCGCGCATGGTCGGAAGCGCACACTCGCTTTTCTTTGCGACGCACGGCATGATGGACACGACGAACAGCCGCTTGGGATCAATGCCGATCTTCTCGGCAAAGTAGGTCTTGGCAATGGCGCCGAACATCTGCTGCGGGGATTTCGCGGTGGAAAGCTCCTCCGTCCGCTCGGGATACTGCGACTTGAGAAAGCGCACCCAGCCCGGGCAGCAGGAGGTGAACATCGGCCAGCGGTAGTCCTTTTTGTGCGTGAAGCGCTCAAGAAACTCGCTGCCCTCCTCCATGATGGTGAGGTCGGCGGCAAAGTCGGTGTCGAACACATAGTTGAAGCCCAGCTCGCGCAGAGCAGCCGCCATGCGCTTGGGCGTGGCAAACTCCGGCGAAAGGTTGAACTGCTCCGCCCAGGCCGCGCGCACCGCCGGCGCGACCTGCACGACCGTGACGGTGTTGGGGTCGTCGATGGCGTCAAAGACGATTCCCGTGTCGTCGCGCTCCCGCAGCGCCGCCGTGGGGCAATGCGTGATGCACTGGCCACAGTAGGTACATTCCGTATCCTGGATGCGGCGATTGCGCGAGGCGTCCACCGTCGCGCGGGAGCCGGTGCCGAGCAGATCCCATATCTTCACGGTCTGTACGTTCTCGCAGATCTGGATGCAGCGCATACACTTCACGCACTTGTCGTTCTCGCGGATGAGCGGCGTGGAGTAGTCCACCGCCTCCCGGCGCAGCTTGGTGGGATAGTGCTCGCCGCGCATATTGAAGTCGTTCGCGAGCGACTGCAGCGTGCAGTTGCCGCTGCGCGAGCAGCTCGTGCAGCTCGTGTCGTGCTCGGAGAGGATCAGCCGCAGGTTGGCGCGGCGCGCCTCGCGCGCCATGGGGCTGTTGGTAAAGACCTCCATGCCGTCCGCCACCACATTGTCGCACGCGGGGACAAGGCGCTCCATGCCCTTGACCTCCACGCAGCACAGACGGCAGGCAGCGATCTCGTTGACGTCCTTTAAGTAGCAGAGCGTCGGAATGTTGATGTTGAGCATCCGCGCGGCCTCGAGGATCGTGGTCGTTTCGGGCACCGTGATGCTCTTATGGTCGATGGTCAGCGTCACATTCTTTACCATTTGCCCTTCCTCCCTCCACGGAAAATGCCGTAGCCGAAGTGGTCGCAGCGCAGGCAGCGGGACGCCTCGGCGTAAGCCTCCTCGTCCGTCAGGCCGCACTCGATGCACTTGAAGTCGCGCTTGCGCTCGTCGGCCTCGCGCTCGGTGGTGTTGATGCGGCCATGGGGCGGCTTGTTGTTCAGCCGTGCAGTTGGGACCTCCACACCCACGTCGATGACATGGTGATAGCCGAGGTATTCGTCGATGTTCGCCGCCGCGACCTTGCCCGCCGCGATGGCGCGGATGACGGTGGCCGGACCCGTGACGCAGTCGCCGCCGGCAAATACGCCGTCCATGTTGTCGATCTGGCCGCTGGCCTCGGCAACAAAGGCGCCGCGCTTGATGGTAATCTTGCTCTGCTCGAAGCCGTGTGTTTCCACGCCCTGTCCGATGGCGACTACGATCCCATCCGCCGCGATGCGCTTTTCAAAGAGCTTTGCCTTCTCCGGCTTGGGCCGGCCCTTATCATCCATCTCGCCGATGATCTGCGGCTGCGTCCAGAGCGCGACCGCATGGCCCTGCCCGTTCGTCTCGATGCGCACGGGAGCCTGCAATGTGACCAGCTCCACGCCCTCAGCGACCGCGCCCTCGACCTCCTCGGGCAGCGCGGTCATATCCTCCCGGCGGCGGCGATAGACGCAACTCACCTTACGCGCGCCGAGGCGCACTGCGCTGCGGCATACATCCATCGCGACGTTGCCGCCGCCGATGACCACGATCTCCTTGCCGCGGAAATCGGGCATGTGATCGTCGCCGATCTCGCGCAGCATCTCGACCGCGGACATGACGCCCTCGGCGTCCTCGCCTTCGATGCCGGTCTTTTTATCCGTGTGTGCGCCGAGTGCAAGATAGAGCGCGTCGTATTGACCGCGCAGCTCGTCGAAGGTGATCTCGTCTCCGATGTCCACATTGACCTTCGCATCAATGCCGACGGAGAGGAGCGACGCGATCTCCGCGTCCAGGATCTCGCGCGGCAGACGGTAGGCGGGAATGCCGTAGCGCAGCATACCGCCGAGCTTCGCCCGCTTTTCATACACCGTAACCTTGTGGCCCATCAGCGCGAGGTAGTACGCCGCGGAAAGACCGCTCGGCCCGCCGCCGACGATGGCGACCGTCTTGCCGGTCTCCTCAGCGCAGGCGGGATGGGGCACATAGCCCGCGTGGTCCACCGCGTAGCGCTTGAGTCCGCGAATGTTCACCGCGTCGTCGATCATGTTGCGGCGGCAGCGCGCCTCACAGGGATGCTCGCAGATGTACGCGCAGGCGGAGGGGAAGGGGTTATCCTGCCGGATGAGCCGCACAGCGTCCGCGTAGCGGCCGTACTTCACCAGCACGGTGTAGCCCGGAATGTCCACGCCCGCAGGGCACAGCGCCACGCAGGGGACAGGATTCTGCATCCCGCCGAGGCAGCGGTGGCGCAGAACGTGCTCTTCATAGTCGTCGCGGAAGCCCTGGATGCCGTCGAGCACCAGCCGCGCCGCGTCGCGCCCGATGGCGCAGTCCGCGCTGTTGACGATCACGCGCGCCGTGCGCTCGATGAGCGCGATGGTCTCCATCGTCGCCTTGCCGTCGAGCACGCTCTCCATCAAATCGGAGAGCTGACCGAGGCCGACGCGGCAGGGCACGCACTTGCCGCAGGTCTGCGCGTGGCAGAGGTTCAAAAAGTTCATCGCAAGATCCACCGGGCACAGTCCCGGAGGGCTGGCGGCAATGCGCCGCTCCACATCGCGGTACAGTCCGTCGATCACGGTCTGGGCGCGCGACGGCGTCATAATGTCAAGTCTCGACAAAACCTTCACACCTTTCCGAATCGCAAAACGCGGGCACATCCTACGGCGTGCCCGCTGTCTTTTAATTATAGAACATTTCTATAGGTGATGTAAAGATAAATTTTTTATACAAATCGCCAAAAATGCAGGCTGTCTCTGCCTTTCTCCGCGCAAAAAGGAGGGCTGCCCTTCGGCAGCCCTCCTGAATGGGACCTTGCTTACTTCTTGTCGTACATATCAATGAGCTTGACGAGGTGCTCGTAGCGCTCCTTGGCGGCTTCCTCGTTGCGGGCAAACAGAGTGTCGGCACGCTCGGGGAACTCGCGGGTCAGACGGCTGTAACGGGCCTCGTTCATCAGGAACTCCTGATAGCCGCCCGCAGGCGCCTTGGAGTCGAGGGTGAACTTCTGCTCGGCAGCGGGGTTGAAGCGGAACAGGTTCCAGTAGCCGCACTCGACGGCCTTCTTCA
>OIXA01005342.1_pt1 | contig 11507 bp, 9 predicted proteins | sample 1587721 | NCBI WGS metagenome assembly OIXA01 (sample SAMEA3888900, study PRJEB22519) | human gut metagenome | biome: human gut; feature: human-associated habitat; material: faeces | place: Denmark | collected 2013 | reverse complement strand
ATGGTCTAAATCTAAAATCATGTTTAACGGTCAGAATATAAAGCGTTTATCAGAAATAAGAGGAATCAAGGTAAAAACTATATGTGATACCACGGGAATTAGTCCGGGATCTTTTTACACGATATTGTCGGAGAGGGGCAATCCAACGGCAGATAATTTGGAAGCTATTGCGGACTTTTTCGAATGTTCTATTGATGATTTTTTTGACCGGAAATCTTATGGAAAGGAACAATCATGTACTGTTTCCGGGAATGGTAATAAGGTTCAAAATGGAAAGCATAACGTGATGATGGAGGACCAAGCAAAAGAAATAGAATACTTGCTTAAATTATTGAAGGAGAAAGAGGCTTTGTTGGAGGCAAAGAATGAATTGTTGCGGGAAAAAGATCGGATTATAAGGTTATTAGAGAATAAATAACGAGACGTTGTCGAATAGGTGAATTATAATTATTTTTCATAAAATAGAACATTTTGAAGATGCTATTTTTTATAGTTAACAAAATAACAAAGGGCGAAATTTTATGGTATTGAAAAATTGAATTTGTTCATTAAGAAATGGATTAATATAGACAAAAGAGACAAGGGTTAATTTATTAATGATGAAGCTACTTGTAGAGGTACTAAAATCCAGTCATCTCGACCATTTAACAAGAGTTCTGAATTTCAGGACTCTTGTTATTTTTAGAGTTCCCTGTTTTCATTGAAATTTCAACAGTCTTTCTTCGTTTACTTTTTCGTCGTGAAATGTGTTGATAGTTCGTCAGCCGAATAAAAGCCTGTGTGGCGGAAGAACTCTTTTCCCTTCTTGTCAAGTAGTACTTGGGTGGGAATTGTGGCGACCCCGTAGTATTCGAAGAATCTTTTGCTCTCTGGTTCCATTAAGTTTATAAAAACTATATTTACTTTCCCTTTGTATTCGGTTTTTATTTTCTCCATGACTTCTTCCATTTGGCGGCAAGAGTGACAGCCTGTGGAGCCAAATTCAATGAACGTGTAATCGTAAGTTTCCCCGTTATGATGATAGTTGTATTTTTGGGCAATCGAGTCGCTGATACTTTTTTTGGTGTTGGCGGATAATTGTTCGATCTTACTTTGCGAGATGTAGGTGGCAATGTCTTTGTGAAAGATTATGAGAGAAAGGAACATCAAGATGATAAGTGCGACCGGTATGTATGTTTTGTATTCTTTCATGATTATATCTTTGAAAAGATTTTATAATGGAGACTATTTGTTCGTAAATTTACGAATAATATTCATGCGAGTCAAATGTTATTGAAATATTTTTATGGAATGATGGGAGTGTGTTGACAACGAGGAACGGGGAAGTAAACGTTCTTTGAAGGGAGGATAACCACTGAACCCTTTGTTTTATGAAGAGAAAGAATTCAGTGATTGTATATTGTCAGTTATTATTTTAAGCTTTTTGAAACTGCACGTTTAGCTAATTTAAAGCGGATGGCTTTTCTTTCCGGGAGTTGGACAACTATTTTCGAAGCTGGATTATAGCCTTTGCGTGGTTTGTAAGTCTTTACGGTAAAGCTACCAAAATTCATTAACCGTACCGATTCTTCTTTTTCCAGACTTTCTAAAATAGTCTCGAAAATGGAAGAAAATACTTTTGCCGTGTCTTTTCGTGATATGCCGGTTTTCTCTGTCACGGCTTTAATTATTTGTTGCCTGTTCATGCTTTTTTATTTTAGATTTATAGTGTAACAAAGTTATGTATTAAAAAAACAGGAAACAAATAAATGTGTACAAATCGCTCCTAAATAGTTGAACTAACAATTTTAAAAATACTTAATGTAGGATATTCTTCTGCCAGGTAGATCCTTGGGGTTTAGAGTATTACTTTTTTTCGTATCTTGCGTTGTGATTTTATGATATGATAGATATTCAGGTTAAGTTGCATGATCGGTACTCCGTGGAATGTAAGGTTGGCTACCATGTCGATCGGGACACGGGGGAGAACGAGTTCAGGATGAACGCGTGGTTTTTCATTCCTCATAGTTTGGATATTAATGCCTCGACTTATCCCAAGGAGGCTTTTTATCGGGATGTGAAGTCCAATGTGCGTTTGATCACCCCGATCTACACGTTGGAGGAGATTGCGAGTGGCGAATGGACGCCTTTCGTTTTCTTGGAGGATGCATTCCAGCATTTGGTGGCGGATGGGACAAGGGATGCGTTAGCCTCTTACGAGTACCAGATCAAGATGTTTACATCCATTTTTAAAAGTGCCCTTCGGGGGATGGCGGGAGAGACGATTCATCATGAGGTGGAAAGTGGTGAACGGGAAGGAATGGTCGATCGGTATGTTGAATGCGTGCAATTGATTGTGAGGCGGTACCGGGATTTGAAGGCCATTATTAACGTGCCGGAAATTCTCCGGGAAGCGTTGAATTATTTCTCTTTCGGGGATGAGTATCTTTCCAATCTGGTGGAGTTTCATACATTCAAGTTACTGGACGGGTTAAAGACGACTGATCCGGGGTGTTATGATCGGACGGTGAAGTTATTGTTGTCTTTGGTATATGCGGAGGTTGATTACAAGAAACAGAACGGTTATCTCGTGGCAGATCCGGAGAGTAAGGATCGGAATCAGACGGTGATCTATCGGCGGGGGATGCTGAAGAAATATGCGGAGAGTGATTTATTCTTGAAGGCATCGAAGAAAAAAGATGGAGTACTGGTGGAGCAGATATATTATAGTATTGCGGCAGGACTCTCTATGATATTTGCCACGGTGGTAGCTTTTTCATTTCAGAAAAAATACGGGAATTTCACGATGCCGTTGTTCGTGGCTTTGGTGGTGAGCTATATGCTGAAGGACCGGATTAAGGAATTGATGCGTTTTTACTTTGCCCATCGGCTGGGGAAGAACTATTTTGACCGGAAGACAACGATCAGTATGAACGAGAGAGTGGTTGGGTGGATCAAGGACGGGGTGGATTTTATCTCAGAAAGAAAAGTCCCGGAGGAAATTATCGAGCGAAGGGCCCGTCCGGATTTGTTGGAGGCGGATAATCGGAATGGCGGGGAGAAAATTATTCTTTACCGGAAATGGGTGCAGCTCGATCCGGAGGCGCTTGACGAATATAGCCAGTACGATATAGCCGGGGTGAACGAGATTTTGCGTTTTAACGTGGGGAGTTTCGTTCAGAAAATGGACGAGCGAGACTACGAGTTATACGTGCCGAGGGGGAAGGTGGATTACGGTCTGATCATGGGAGACAAGATATATTACCTTAATTTCTTGATACAATTGCTACATGGGGAGCAGGTTGAATACAAGCGTTACCGTTTGGTGATAAATCGGGACGGTATTCAGGAGATCCAGAAAATGTGAGGTTGTTTGACGAGATTGTTATTCTGCTTGGCATGATGCCGGGGAGCATGAAATCTAATGGCTAAAATCGTGAAATCCTAGGCGATTAAGCATATAATATTGAAAATATATTGTAGCTTTGCCGGACAATCAATCTTAATGAGCTTATAGAATAAAAATGAGAAAATGGAGTATTGACGATTCAGCAGAACTGTACAATATTAACGGTTGGGGGCTGAACTATTTTTCGATTAACGAGAAGGGACACGTTACAGTAACGCCGAAAGTCGGAGGACCGAAAATTGACATCAAGGAATTGATGGAGGAACTTCAGGTGCGGGATGTATCGGCTCCCGTGTTGTTAAGGTTCCCGGACATCCTTGATAACCGGATCGAGAAAATCTCTAGTTGTTTTCAAGCTGCGGCAACGGAATATGGTTACACGGGGAAAAATTTTATCATTTATCCTATTAAAGTGAACCAAATGCGCCCGGTGGTGGAAGAGATTGTCAGCCACGGGACCAAGTATAACATTGGTCTTGAGGCAGGCTCGAAACCGGAATTACATGCGGTATTGTCGATTGATATTGATGATGATGCGATGATTATCTGTAACGGTTACAAGGACGAGAATTATATCGAGTTGGCTCTTTTGGCCCAGAAAATGGGACGAAATATATACTTGGTTGTCGAGAAACTGAATGAATTGAGAAATATTGCGACAATCTCCAAACGCTTGAAAATTCGTCCGAATATAGGAATTCGTATAAAACTGGCTAGTTCCGGGAGTGGCAAGTGGGAAGAGTCCGGAGGAGATGTCAGTAAGTTCGGGGTAAATTCGAGCGAGTTACTGGAGGCCATGGATATTCTGGAGAAGAACAAGATGACGGATTGCTTGAAGTTAATCCATTTCCATATTGGTAGCCAGGTGACCAATATACGGCGTATCAAGACTGCGTTGAAGGAAGCTTCTCAATTCTATGTACAATTGAAAAATTTAGGATACAATATACATTTCGTGGATATTGGCGGGGGATTAGGTGTAGACTACGATGGAACACGCTCGGCAACGAGCGGAAACAGCATGAACTACTCGATTCAGGAGTACGTGAATGATGCCGTGTCTGCGTTGGTAGATGCTTGCGAAAAGAATAATCTGGAGCAGCCGAATATTATCACCGAGTCGGGACGTTCTCTGACTGCACATCACTCCGTGTTGATTTTCGAGGCGCTTGCCAGTACAAGTCTGCCCGCTTTCGATGAAAACGAGGAAATCGACGGGAATGCTCACGAGCTGGTGAAAGAGTTGTATGATTTATGGGAGAACCTGAATCAGCCCCGGTTGATCGAGACATGGCATGATGCCATGCAGATTCGGGAAGATGCTCTCGGTTTGTTTAATCTTGGCTTGATCGATTTGTTCACCCGTGCGCAAGTGGAACGGTTGTTCTGGTCCGTGGCTAGGGACGTGTACGACATGGCAGTGGCCACGAAACATGCCCCGGACGAGTTGAAGAAAATCTCCAAGATGTTGCCGGATAAATATTTCTGTAATTTCTCGTTATTCCAGTCTTTGCCTGATTCATGGGCTATTGACCAGATTTTCCCGATTATACCGATTTCTCGTTTGAACGAGCAGCCGACTAAATCGGCAACAATTCAGGATATTACCTGTGATTCTGACGGGAAGATTGATAATTTTATCTCGACACGTAATTTCTCGTACCATCTTCCGGTACACGAGTTGAATAATAAGGAACCGTATTATTTAGGAGTATTCCTCGTGGGAGCCTACCAAGAGATTCTTGGTGACCTGCATAACCTGTTCGGAGACACGAATGCTGTCCACATCAAAGTGAAAGGTGATGATTACGTGATCGACAAGGTGATTGAAGGGGAGACGGTGGCTGACGTGTTGGAGTACGTTCAGTTTATGCCGAAAAGAATGGCTCGTACGGTAGAGGTATGGGTAACTTCTTCCGTGAAAAAGGGAATTATTTCGGCAGAAGAAGGACGGGAATTCTTGTCCAATTATCGTTCCGGACTGTACGGGTATACCTATTTGGAATAATTCGATAGATAATAACAGAATAAAGAGGTCGTGCTGAATTTGTTAATATGAATCAAGCACGATCTTTTTTTGTAAATTCTCTGTCGTGTAAATGTTAATGTGAATTTTACTTGACCAGTTAGTCAGCGTGTTAATGAAAATCTAAATTTTAACACTATTAAATTTTACGCAAATGTTTGCGGGTAAAAAAAGATTTGTTAGTTTAGCATCGGTGAAAGAAAAAAAGCCTCGTGCTGTCACAGCAGGAGGCAACCAATAACAAATTTATGAAAAAAAATTGAAGTCTTTTCTTGAAATCCGATACAAAGGTATCGGCTTTTCTTTATATACAAAAAAATTAGTAGTTAAATTTCTGTTATATCGATTAATTTTCGATACACACTTCTATATACGGATAGAGGGAGACAAAAGTTAGGATTTATGCAAAATAAAAATGGTCCGCGCTGTCTCAGCGGGGACCCAAAATACCAATAACAAATTTATGAAAAAAAATCGAAGTCTCTTTTGAAATCCGATACAAAGGTATCGTTTTGTCATCGTAATCTTGTCACTTATGTATTAAGTTTCGGTTACACTATGATTACATTCAAAATATATGCCTATATACGGCACATGAACGTAAAGGTTTCATAATTAATCAAAATTAATTCTTAATTGTAAAGGGCCATCGGTGATTAATTCTTCGAAAGGATTTGACACAGAGAGACCTAGAAGGCGTATTCTAAATTGCGTAAGTTCTAAATCTTTGAGTAATTTTTTGGCTAGGGGAAGAATATCCTGTTTTGTTCGTAACTCGTGTGCCATAGTGATACTACGTGTCTTTTGGGTAAAATCGTGGAATTTGATTTTCAAGGTTAGGGTATGTCCTTTAAAATCAGACTTTTCTAGCCGGAGAATTAATTCTGTTGTCACGTGGTACAGTTCTATGATGACAGCGATATAGTTCGTCAAGTCATTCTCGAAAGTACTTTCACAGCCTACGGATTTACGGGTTCTTTCGGGGGTAACCATTCTGGGATCGATGCCATTGGCAAAATCGTGATATAGGGTACCGGCTTTCCCGAAATTGCGGGTAAGGAATGTCTGTGTACATTTCTTGAGGTCAGCCCCCGTGTGTATGCCTAGTGAGTGCATTTTACGAGCCGTGACTTTGCCGATACCCCAGAATGCCTCGATCGGGAGTTTGGAGATAAAAGCGGGGGCCCGGTCTGGGTGTATGGTGTAAAGCCCGTCGGGTTTCTTGTAATCGGACGCGATCTTGGCGAGGAATTTATTATAAGAGATCCCGGCTGAGGCCACGAGTCCTAGTTTTTCTTTAATCTCTTTCTTGATTTCTCTGGCGACATCGACGGCTAACGGGATGTTTTTTTTGTTCTCGGTCACGTCTAGGAAAGCCTCATCGAGTGCCAAGGGTTCGATCATGTCCGTGTATTCGTGGAATATTTCGTGAATCTGCATGGATACCGATTTATAGTATTCCATGTGAGAACCAACGAAAATGAGGTCGGGACAAAGCTGTTTGGCTTTCAGGGACGACATGGCAGAGCGTATGCCATAACGGCGTGCCTCGTAGCTGGCGGCAGCCACGACCCCGCGTTTCTCCGGACGCCCCACGACAAGCGGTTTTCCCCTGTATTCTTGGTGATCCCGTTGTTCGATAGAGGCGTAGAACGCATCCATGTCGATATGAATAATTTTTCTGTTTTCCATCTCCCGTTTCGATGAGTAAATATACAACTTTCTCTTGAATTTTGATTGTATATGTCGGGCGATTAATGTAGAAGAGGTGGGGAAATTTTCCTCAGCTTAAACGTGGAGATATTCCTCGATCGGGTAAAAGAAAGAGGGAAACTTTCGCTCCCCTCTTGTGTAATTATTTTTGGAATAATTTGTTCCAGTTTTTGTATTCTCTCTCTTTCCAAGGTCCGTTGTGGTAAACGTAGCTTGCGATAGCGGGAATAACAGTGGTTCCTTCAGCGTAAACCATTTGTTCGTAGGTAACGTCAACTTTACCCCAAGAGCAAGCCTCTTTTAAGGTAGAAGAAGAGCAAGCCCCGTCACGAACGTCGGCCACGGTTATCTGGATAGCGTATTTGTGCATCGGCACGTCGAATCCGAGAATCTCGGCACAAACAACAGTGTCTTGAGCGAAGTTCTTCGGTGTTCCACCACCTACCATAAACAAACCGGTCGTGCCTGCTTTGATCTTGATTTGGGTCAATTCGATAAAATCTTTTACAGAGTCGATAGACACGTGTTTGTCGGGGTGTTCCCATTGGTGTTTACCGATACCGAATCCTGCGCTACAATCGGAGAAAGCCGGGCAGAAGATAGGCACTCCGCATTCATAACAAGTTTGGATCAAGCTGTCTTTCTTAACAGCGTGTCCTTCGTGTAACCATTTACCGATTTCCCAGATAAATTCACGTGAAGAATAAGGACGTGGTTCCAAGCTATTAGCGATCTCGAAAGTCGTGTGGTCGCAAGCTTGTAATTCCTCTTCGTCGATGAACGTATCGTAAATACGGTCAATGTAAAGTTCTCTTAATTGCATGTCAGGTACGTCCTGGTGTCCCTTGTAGTGTTTGTAGCCAAGAGCCTCGAACAAGTCCATGTCGATGATAGACGCACCGGTGGAAACAACCACGTCAACCATTTTGTTACGAACCATATCCACGTAAACCTGCATACATCCGGCTGCACTGGTGCTTCCGGCAATGGTAAGAATATTAGTACACTCTTTCTCTCCGACCATCATCATCAGAATATCGGTTGCTCTGGCCGTGTCGCGAGAGGTGAATGACATATCGCGCATCGCGTCGATCAATTGGGTTGAGTCATACGACTTGATGTCGATGTGTTTGATAGTGTCTTTTAATAAATCTTTCTTTTCCATTTTATTTATCTTAAAAATATAAGGTACAATTATGAGGACCTTATTGACTCAATTTCTTAATTTAGATTTCAGATTGTAGATTCGTGCGTGTAAATCTTCCGCTTTTTGAATCATAAATCGTCAATCATAAACCATCAATTATTTGATTGGTTTTGATATTTTATGCTCAATATCTGGTAGATTAGTTTGCTAGCCAAGAAGTCAGATGATTTGTTGACTTCGTTGGGGCAAAGTTCTACCACGTCCAAACCGACAATATTGTGACGTTCGTTGATCAATTTCAGGAAGTTCAGCACTTCTCTGTAATAGAGTCCGTCCGGTTCCGGGGTTCCTGTAGCCGGAAGGATAGCCGGGTCGAAAACGTCAAGGTCAATCGTGATATACACGTTGTCATGTAATTTTTGGGACACCATGTACATCCAGTTGTTACCTTCTTTGGCATCATGTAAATCGTGAGCATAGAAAATACGGTCCGGCATGATGTTCTCTTTTTCTTCGATGGCTGAACTTCTGATTCCTACTTGAGCCACGGTTGCCACCTCTTTGGCCCGTGCCATCACGCAGGCGTGGTTATGGGTGGAACCTTCGTATTCGCTACGCATATCGGAATGTGCATCCAGTTGTAAAACAGAGAATTTGTCATAGTGTTTGGCAAAAGCCCGGAAAGCACCGATACTAACGGAATGCTCTCCTCCCAGGATCACCGGGAACTTTTTGTCGGTTAATATCTTGTCAACTTGTTTTTCAACTTCCTGAGACATGGCTTCCGGAGATGAGGCCTCTGTCACTGGTTCCAAGGTTGCGATACCATGAGTATACACTTCGGAATCCGTTTCAATATCGTAGAGTTCCATGTTAGCCGATGCTTCAAGAATAGCATCGGGACCTTTATCTGCCCCTTTCAACCACGTGCTTGTCCCGTCATAAGGTACAGGTAATACTACAATCTCGGCAGTTTCGTATGCCGTAAACTCGCTGTCGAGTCCTCCATAATTCTTATTTTCCATATCTAATTGGGTCTATAGTATTTATAAACACCTTTCTTTATAAAAAGGTTTGCAAAACTAACGAATATAATTGAGAATTGAAAATGGAAATTTGAAAATGAAAAAGTCATTTTTGTGTCGTTATTTCTTGTTGTCAATCTGGTTATTAACGATATATTTCATGGCTTCCATGGTCTCCGTTTTATCAATATTCAGAAGTTCCCGGTTACGCATAACCCATTTCCCGTTTACCATGCTGGAACGGATGTTTTTGCTGTTGGATGCATAAACGATGGCTGAATACACGTCGTAGATCGGGAGCATATTGCTGGCATCGGCATGAATCACGATCAAGTCGGCTCGTTTCCCGACCTCAAGAGAACCCGTGAGGTGATGAATACCGAGGGCTTTTGCCCCGTTGATCGTGGCCATTCGTAATGCCGTTCGGGCGTTGACGGCTTCCGGGTTGTAGAGGGAGCCTTTGGGAAGGAGGGCCGCGAAGCGCATTTCTTCCACCATATCCAGCGTGTTGTTGCTTGACGTGCCATCGGTGCCGATGCTGACGTTGATGCCCGCTTTCATGTATGTATCCGTGTCGGCGATACCACTGGCCAGTTTTAGATTACTTTTCGGACAGTGGGCAACAGACGTGCGGGTCCGGGCGTATAATTCAATTTCTTTCGGGTTCAGCCAGACGGAATGGGCTGCGATCACGTTCCTGTCCAGCAACCCGATTGAGTAAAGGTATTCGGCCGGGGCCATACCGGTTTGACTCGTGAGGTCTTCCACTTCTTTACGGGTTTCTGCCACGTGGATGTGGAGAGGAATATTGTATTTCTCGGAGAGGACTTTGGCTTTTTGTAGCGTCTCTTTTGAACAGGTATAGGGAGAATGGGCGCAAATGGCAGGATGGATCAAGCTGTCCCCGTACCATTGTTGAACGAGGGATTCACAGCGAACGACTCCCTCGTCGACAGTGTGAAAACTCGGTGTCGGAAAGTCGATCAGGGATTCCCCCACGATGGCCCGGATACCCGCTTTCTTGGCTTCCGAGGCGATGATGTCTTCAAAGAAATACATATCGTTGAAGCACGTGGTTCCCGACTTGATCATCTCGATAAAAGCAAAGCGGGAAGCGATGGCCACGTTCTCCGGGGTCACCATGCGTGCTTCTGCCGGGAAAATATGTTCGTTTAACCAAGTGTGGAGGGGAAGATCGTCGGCATACCCGCGTAACATAGTCATGGGTACGTGAGTGTGCGTGTTAATGAATCCTGGCATCACGATCATGCCCTCGGCATCAAAATATTCTGCATCGGGAGATTCGATTTTATCTTTGCGTATTTCTTTAATTTGATTACCTTCTATCCGGATAGAACCGTTTTTGATCAACTCCATGCGTTCGTTCATGGTAATGATACAAGCGTTAAATATAATTGTTGTTGCCATATTCTTGTTTTTATGCCAAAGTTAGTGATATTTCCGGTTTCGAGGGACGATATGACTGTTTTTCTTGGTATGGTATTTAACCATAGGATAAGGTTGGTTTATTCCTGTTTTATCCGTGTTGATATTTTCTAATAATAAAACGGATAAATCATTGATTTTTGTTCACTAATTGGTTATCTTTGTGAAAGCAAAAATACTTGTTATGACAGAAAAAAGAGAATATGTTCGCCAAGTAGTAGCGTATGCAAATTATTTTAAGGATTTCAAAAAGACTTTATCTCGGGATACTTTGCGTAAAATCTACCAGATTTTTATTTATATAATGACGTTAGAACAGGTTCCGGAGAAATTTCTTAAAGCAGTTGTTGAGGTACATGGACTTTTTGAAGTTAGAGTTGAAGAGGGCGGTAATATTTATCGGATTTTTTGTTGTATGGATGAGGGTAATTTGGTGATATTGTTTAATGGTTTTCAGAAAAAAACGCAGAAAACACCTCTCAGAGAGATAGAACGAGCTAAACGGATTATGAATGAATATTTTGCTAGTAAAGACAGGAAAGGAGAATAAAATGATGAGTAATGATGAATTGAAAGCAATAGGATGTACCCCGATTGAGGATTTAATCACGGAAGATTTTGGTGCTATCGGGACGGAAGAACGTAATGAATTTGAAAATGGGTGCGAGGCATTCATTATAGGGGAGCAATTAAAAGCAGAGCGTTTGAAAGCGGGTATGACGCAGGAGCAACTTGCAGCTAAGATAGGAATGGACCCAACGA
>OIXA01005332.1_pt1 | contig 11528 bp, 10 predicted proteins | sample 1587721 | NCBI WGS metagenome assembly OIXA01 (sample SAMEA3888900, study PRJEB22519) | human gut metagenome | biome: human gut; feature: human-associated habitat; material: faeces | place: Denmark | collected 2013 | reverse complement strand
ATTCTTCATTTTATTCCAGATTATCCAGATCCTGTTATCAATCAAAGGATTCCAAGGTGCAAAATGGGTTGGAAATATCGGAGGAGTTGTTATTTCTCTGGCTATGATTTACCTGTTATTCCTTTGCATTACACAGTATGGCGATGTTGTAAGTGAGAAACTGATCAATAAGTCTGGAACATGGGGAATGCCATTTATCGCAGCAATCATTGCATTCTTTGGTAACAGTACTACAGTTATGCTGAATGCTGGTGACTATTCCCGTGAGATGAAAGGTGGATATTCTACAGTGAAACGTGGAAGTTCTTACTTCTTATCTATGGTACCAGCTACTGTACTTCTTGGAGTTATCGGTGCTATGGCATCTACAGCAACTGGAAAAGCAAACCCAATCAATGCTTTTGCCGATATGGTAGACAACAAAGTCGTAATGATCGTAACACTTGGATTCATCATCTTTGCACAGCTTACAACAAACCTTGCAAGTAATGTAATTCCACCTGCATACGCATTTATGGATGCATTCAAGATGAAACATAAGACAGCAGTTATCTTAATCGGTATCCTGGCAGTATGTACTTGCCCATGGATCTTGACAAGTGACAGCTCAGCAGCAGGACTTGCATTATTCAGTAAGATTTACACTGCATTCTTCGGACCGATCTTTGCAGTATTGATTACAGATTTCTTCATTCTTCATAAGAGAAAAATCACACCAGAGTATCTGGATGATCTCTATGATGATAATGGAAATCATGCAGGTGTCAACTGGGCAGCAATTCTTGCAATTGCAATCGGAGCTGTAATCGGACTTCTGAATGTAAATATTTCATTCTTTACAGCAACAATTCCTACAGGACTTGTTTATTACTTCGGAATGAAATATATGAAGAGTTGTAAGAATTTCAGAAAAGGAACAACACTGGAAAATAAGTAGTTTATTATTAAAAAGGTTAAGAAGGCTGGACGTAAAAGTCTGGTCTTCTTTTTGTTTGCGCGCCATGGGCGCGCTCTAACGGGTGTAAGTCCCGAACATGCCCAGGTAGTGGGAAATGTATAGCCGAACAGCAAGGGTGTCTACTGTGAGGTGGAATCTGAAGGAAGCTGTAAGCGAATCTCTGGTCCGACGGACAGAAATCGCATATAAGGCTAGGCTTCGAGTGATAAGCTGGCAAAGAACAGTGAAGTCTAATAACTACCACGTTTGTAGAAGCAGAGTAAATGCGGCGGATATATGGAGAGAAAGAGCGTGCACCTTAAGCGTGGAGGTCTCACAGAGGTTTCATTAGCCTAGTAACAACGAACTGTGAGAAGTCAGCCGAGCCCATAGTAGTGAAGAAGTCTCTGTAATGGGGATGGAGCGAAGGGGCGAACAATCAATCAGTTTGAGTATGTCTCGTATTGCAGAAATGACAACATCTGCCGTAACCAATCGGGTAAAAGGTGGTCAAATCAAGCGAGACGGAAAGGAAAGAACGCATGGACACAAGTAATCTAATGGAGCAGATATTATCTAGTGATAATCTCAACAGAGCATATCTGCAAGTCGTACGAAACAAAGGTGCTGAGGGAGTGGACGGAATGAAGTACACAGAACTGAAGGAACACCTTGCAAAGAACGGCGAAACCATCAAGGGACAGTTGAGGACAAGAAAATATAAGCCTCAGCCAGCACGAAGAGTGGAGATACCAAAGCCTGATGGCGGTGTCAGAAACCTGGGAGTACCAACAGTAACAGACAGATTCATACAACAAGCCATTGCACAGGTCTTAACACCAATCTATGAGGAACAGTTCCATGACCATAGCTACGGATTCAGACTGAATAGATGTGCACAGCAAGCAATCCTAACAGCACTTGATATGATGAATGATGGTAATGACTGGATTGTAGACATTGACTTGGAAAAGTTCTTTGACACAGTAAATCATGATAAGTTGATGACTATTATTGGTAGAACGATTAAAGATGGAGATGTCATCTCTATTGTTAGGAAATATCTAGTCAGCGGAATCATGATAGATGATGAGTATGAGGACTCTATTGTGGGAACACCGCAAGGAGGAAACCTTTCGCCACTACTGGCAAACATCATGTTGAACGAACTGGATAAGGAAATGGAAAAGAGAGGGCTTAATTTTGTACGATATGCGGATGACTGTATTATCATGGTTGGAAGTGAAATGTCTGCAAACAGAGTTATGAGAAATATCTCACGATTCATCGAAGAGAAACTAGGGCTCAAAGTCAACATGACTAAGAGCAAAGTAGATAGACCAAGTGGACTTAAATACCTTGGGTTTGGATTCTACTTTGATTCAAGAGCACATCAGTTTAAGGCAAAACCGCATGCAAAATCAGTAGCGAAGTTTAAGAAAAGAATGAAAGGACTCACCTGTCGTAGTTGGGGCGTCAGCAACAGCTATAAGGTAGAGAAGCTCAATCAGCTTATCCGAGGTTGGATAAACTACTTCAAGATAGGTAGTATGAAAATCTTATGTGCGAAATTAGATGCAAATATTCGGTATAGACTTCGTATGTGCATATGGAAACACTGGAAAACTCCGCAGAATCGTGCAAAGAATTTGATGAAGCTTGGAATTGACAGGATTACAGCATACAAAGTTGGTTATTGTTCAAGAGCCTATGCTCATGTATGTAGCTGTGGTGCTGTAAATATAGCAATAACAAACAAGAGATTAGCCTCATTTGGACTAATCTCAATGTTAGATTATTACACTGAAAGGTGTGTTACATGTTAAGTTGATTGAACCGCCGTGTACCGAACGGTACGCACGGTGGTGTGAGAGGTCGAAAATTCCTCATCAAGAGGAATTTTTTCCTACTCGATTGTAAAAGTATATTATTCTAATAAGCGCAACGGATGCTCCCCATACCACAATGGAAATATTATAGCTGAGGAGATTCCGCCGGAATTGCTTTCTTATATGGAAGAAGTATTACCGGAAAAGAAGGAGCTGGATACGGAAATTGTTCTGGATACAATGATAAATGTAAATGAATTTTTGAAGAACTAATGTTCGCACCATATATACAATTTTAAATTTCCATGATATAATATCTCTTACATTTGAGTGTTAATTCGTCCACGTTAGTTTTACTACTTTTTATCAGTCTATAAAATATCGGGTGGTGAACAGAATTCGTCGAGAGGCATATTCGGCTAAAATCAGAGAATGTGCTTCGACGAATTTCTGACTGATAGACGAACTTTTTTGATATAAAAACCAGGAGGTGCTTTTTTGCAGAATTCACAACAAATATTCAAATTACACTCCGAATACCAGCCTACAGGCGACCAGCCCCAGGCAATCGAAAAACTGGTCAAAGGCTTTCAAGAAGGCAATCAATGCGAGACTTTGCTGGGCGTTACAGGCTCCGGCAAGACCTTTACAATGGCAAATGTTATTGCACGGTTAAATAAACCAACATTGATCATAGCGCACAATAAAACACTTGCAGCGCAGCTCTATGGTGAGTTTAAGGAATTCTTCCCCGATAACGCAGTAGAATATTTTGTCTCCTACTACGACTACTACCAGCCGGAGGCTTACGTGCCGTCTTCGGATACGTATATTGCGAAGGACTCTGCGCGGAACGATGAGATTGATAAGTTGCGGCTTTCCGCGACTTCTGCACTGAGTGAGCGGAACGATGTCATTGTGGTTTCCAGTGTTTCGTGTATCTATGGAATCGGAAGCCCGAAGGATTACATGGAGATGATTATTTCGCTCCGCCCGGGAATGGAAAAGGACCGGGACGATGTGATCCGACAGTTGATTGATATTCAGTATGACCGGAATGATATGGATTTCCACCGCGGTACGTTCCGCGTGCGCGGTGATGTATTGGAGATTTTTCCGGCGGAGGAGACGGACAAGGCGGTGCGCGTCGAGTTCTTCGGGGATGAGATTGACCGTCTGGTGCAGATCGATACGCTGACGGGTGAAATCTTATGTGAACTGAACCACATCGCAATCTTTCCTGCCTCCCACTACGTTGTGCCGATGGACACGATCCTGAAAGCAACAGGCGAGATTGAAAAGGATATGGAAGAGCAGGTGAAGTTCTTCAAGCACGAGGGAAAACTGATCGAGGCCCAGCGCATCGAGGAGCGGACCAATTTCGATATTGAGATGCTCAAAGAAACCGGCATCTGTTCCGGCATCGAAAACTATTCGCGTTACCTCTCCGGATTAAAGCCAGGCGAGCCGCCCTACACACTGATGGACTATTTCGGAGATGATTTCCTCATCATTGTGGATGAGTCGCATAAGACTGTTCCGCAGATCCGCAGCATGTATGCCGGCGACCAGTCGCGGAAATCGACGCTGGTGGACTATGGATTCCGTTTGCCGTCCGCAAAAGACAACCGCCCGTTGAACTTCGGCGAGTTCGAGGACCGGATCGATCAGATCCTCTTCGTATCTGCCACGCCGGGCGACTACGAGGCAGACCACGAGCTGCTGCGCGCCGAACAGATCATCCGCCCGACCGGCCTTCTCGACCCGGATGTCGAGGTGCGCCCGGTGGAGGGACAGATCGATGATCTGATTTCGGAAGTAAAGAAAGAAACTGAAAAACACAACAAAGTTCTCGTGACGACGCTGACGAAGCGTATGGCGGAGGATCTGACCGACTATATGAAAGAGGCCGGCATCCGCGTGCGCTACCTGCACTCCGATATCGACACCCTGGAACGGACCGAGATCATCCGTGATATGCGTCTCGATGTCTTCGATGTGCTCGTCGGCATCAACCTTCTGCGTGAGGGTCTCGACATCCCGGAAATCACACTCGTGGCGATCCTGGATGCCGATAAAGAAGGTTTCCTGCGTTCTGAAACATCCCTGATCCAGACCATCGGCCGTGCCGCGCGAAACAGCGAGGGCCATGTTATCATGTATGCCGATGTGATGACCGATTCCATGCGCCTCGCGATCGACGAGACGAAGCGCCGCCGTGCCCTGCAGGAAGCCTACAACAAAGAACACGGCATCACTCCGACCACCATCAAAAAAGCCGTCCGCGATCTCATCAGCATTTCGAAAGAAGTGGCAAAGACGGAAGAAAAGATGGAAAAAGACCCGGAGTCCATGAGCCGCGAAGAACTGGAAAAACTGATCGGCCAGGTACAGAAACAGATGAAAGCCGCTGCCGCCGAACTCAACTTCGAAATGGCCGCCGAGCTGCGTGACAAAATGATCACACTGAAGAAGAGCCTGGATGACATGGAAGAATAAAAAATCAGAAATAAAAAAGAAGAAAAGAGCATGAAAAAAAGCGTGCCGGAAAAGCGACAGAAAACTTTCCGGCACGCTTTTTTTGCGTCCGATTTTGCTTCCTTCTTGTTCAGAATTGACGCAAAATAAGAATACCATTATAATATAAAATACGACCAAACGGTCGTATCAAAACGCAAAACACAAAAATAAAAAAGACAACAATAAAAAAATTAATCGCCGAATTTTCTCTTTTTACTGGAGACACTCAGCAGATAGTCGACCGAGCAGTCATAGAACCGTGCAAGCCGGATCACATAGTCGATCGGGATGTCGCGGATTCCTTTTTCGTAGCGGGAATAGACGTCGCGGTTGCATTCGAGCAGGGCAGAAATCTCTTTGATGGTGAGATCCTGATCGATCCGCATATCTTCAATTCTCTGGTATTTCATACGTTGTACCATCCTTTCAGATTCAAACCCATACTACCAAACGGTTGGATGGACAAAGTTAAATCAGATCATATGGTCGCAAATTGAAGAATGGGGCGGGAGAGAGAAACGGCGGGTGAAGACAGCCTGTGCAGAAAACAGAAAAATATGTACGGCAGAAATGGGGGAACGAATGGGAAAAGCAGAAAGAATAGAAATAGAAGATTTTGTCCAGAATATAGTGGAACGGATGGAGACGCCGGAAGCGTTTGAAAAAATGATCAGCCGGGAGGAAGAATGCGAAGCGCAGGGGCAGGAGAGCCGTCTGAGGGATGTGCTGAAGAAAGAATGGCCGGTGGACGAAAAGGGAGAGCGCATCTATCAGATCACTAATATATATGAAGAAAAAGCAGAAGAACTCCTCATTGTAGAACTGTATACCGGCATCCACCTGGAAAACGGAGTCCCGTGCGGGCATTTTACGCTGTATCTCTGCGGGGAGCCGGACGGATGGAAACTCAGCGAAACGCGGATGATGGAATATCTGCAGAATCTGTAAACGAAAAAGCAAAACAGGGAGGGCAGGGAAAAGAAAAACTGTCCTCCTGCTTTTGCTGCGGCGGAGACACCGGAAAGTCAGGATCCATACGGCCGCTTCTCATCGCTGATGCCGACCAGATAATCCAGACTGACCTGATACAGCTCCGCCAGACGGATGGCAATGGAGATCGGCAGCTGCCGGACGCCTTTTTCATATCGGGTATACACATCGCGGTTGCAGCCGAGATAGTCGGCAACCTGGCGGATCGTCAGATCGTGGTCCGTGCGCAGATCCTCCAGTCTCTGATATTTCATGATTCATCACCTCTGAGAAAATGCTACTAAATGGTCGTATCGAAATGGCAGAATCCTACCATACGGCTATAGCGCCTTTGAAACAGTAGAATGCAATAAAAAAGAAAAGTCAGATTCCTTTTCAGAAAGAAAACGGTTTATACTTTTTTCACAATTTCTTCATAGAAAAACCGGGAAAAGGTGTTGACAAACAAAAGGCAGAGTGCTATCTTAAGAGCATAGATGTTAGCACTCCACTGAAACGAGTGCTAACAGGACTATACAACAGGAAGGAGCTTATCTTAGTGGATACAGAATTGGATGAAAGAAAAAGAAAAATATTAAAAGCGATCATCCAGACGTATCTGGAAACGGGCGAGCCGGTCGGCTCAAGAACGATTTCCAAATACACGGATTTGAATTTAAGCTCCGCCACAATCCGGAATGAAATGTCCGATCTGGAAGAGATGGGTTACATCTTACAGCCCCATACTTCCGCAGGACGCATTCCTTCCGATAAAGGCTACCGCCTCTATGTAGATGAGCTGATGCGGGAAAAAGAACAGGAAGTTGCAGACATCAAAAACATGGTCATTGAAAAAACAGACCGAATGGAAAAAGTTCTGCAGCAGGTTGTCAAAGTCCTCGCTTCATCTACCAACTATGCAACGTTGATTACAGGACCGGAATATCACAGAAATAAAGTGAAATTCATCCAGCTCTCAAAAGTCAATGAAGAGCAGCTCCTGGCCGTCATCGTCGTAGAAGGCAACCTGGTGAAAAACCAGATGATCGACCTCGACGAGACCATCAACGATGAACAGATATTAAAGCTGAACCTGCTTCTGAACACACAGCTCAATGGCCTGACCATTGAAGAAATCAATCTTGGCATGATCAAGAAGATGAAAGAGCAGGCAGGCATCCACTCCGGCATCATCAGCAAAGTGGTCGATACCGTAGCGGAAGCCATCGCAGTCAGCGAAGAAGATGTGCCGGTGTACACCAGCGGCGCAACCAACATTTTCAAGTACCCTGAGCTTTCCGACAGCAGCAAAGCCAGCCAGCTGATCTCCACATTCGAGGAACGGCAGAAACTGGTCGATATGATCAAAGGAGCTGCCGAGGAGCAGGACGGAGAGGAAAATACCGGTATTCAGGTATACATCGGAAATGAATCTTCGATGGAACCCTTACGGGACTGCAGCGTGGTCACCACCACATACGATATGGGAAACGGTATGCGCGGAACAATCGGTATCGTGGGACCAAAGCGGATGGATTACGAAAATGTGGTAGATAACCTGAAAACATTAAAAGTTCAACTGGACGCCGTCTTCAAAAAGCCGGACGCAGGTGAGTAGAAAGGTGGAATGATCAGTGAGCGAAGAAAATAGAAAGAAAGAGGAAACCATGGAAGAACCTACACGCGAGATGGAAAAAGAAACCGGAGCAGAGACCGATCTGCCGGAAACCGAACCGGCTGCGGAGCAGGAAGAAGCAAAGAAAGCAGCAGAGGCAAAAGGAGCGGAAGCTGCAGAAGAAACTGCTGAGGATGGCAAAGAACGAAAGTTCTTCAAAAAGAAAAAAGATAAAAAAGATGAGAAAATCGAAGAGCTGACTGACCGCCTGACCCGTCAGATGGCAGAGTTCGATAACTTCCGCAAACGCACCGAAAAAGAAAAAGCAAATATGTATGCCATTGGAGCAAAAGACATCATCGAGAAGATTCTTCCGGTTGTTGACAGCTTCGAGCGCGGACTTGCAACGGTGGAAAACCCGGAGGAAGATCCGTTCGCAGACGGCATGAATAAAGTATACAAACAGTTTACCACAGCACTCGATGAACTCGGTGTAACCGTGATCGAGGCCGTTGGAAAGGAATTCGATCCGAATCTGCACAACGCAGTGATGCATGTGGAGGATGAGGAAGCCGGCGAGAACATCGTCGTAGAAGAGTTCATGAAGGGCTACATGTACAAAGGTTCCGTAGTCCGTCACAGTATGGTCAAGGTGGCTAACTAAGCCTTGAAGATAAATAGAAATTAAACCATTTTTTAGCATAATTCATTGAGGAGGAAACAACAATGGGCAAAATTATTGGTATTGACTTAGGAACAACAAACAGCTGTGTAGCCGTTATGGAAGGTGGAAAACCAACCGTTATCGCAAACGCAGAGGGTGAAAGAACAACTCCATCTATCGTAGCATTCACAAAAACAGGTGACCGTCTGGTCGGCGAGCCGGCAAAACGTCAGGCTGTAACAAACGCAGACAGAACCATCCGTTCCATCAAACGTGAGATGGGTACTGATTATAAAGTAGACATCGAAGGAAAGAAATACTCTCCGCAGGAGATCTCCGCTATGATCCTTCAGAAACTGAAAGGTGATGCAGAGAACTACCTTGGTGAGAAAGTAACAGAAGCAGTTATCACAGTTCCGGCTTACTTCAATGACGCACAGCGTCAGGCAACCAAAGATGCCGGTAAAATCGCAGGTCTTGATGTAAAACGTATCATCAACGAGCCTACCGCAGCAGCTCTGGCATACGGACTGGATAACGAGAAAGAGCAGAAGATCATGGTATACGACCTTGGAGGCGGTACCTTCGATGTTTCCATCATCGAGATCGGTGACGGTGTTATCGAAGTTCTTTCCACAGCAGGAAACAACCGTCTGGGCGGCGATGACTTCGACCAGAAAGTAACAGATTACATCCTTGCTGAGTTCAAGAAACAGGAAGGCGTAGATCTTTCCAATGATAAAATGGCTCTGCAGAGAATCAGAGAAGCAGCAGAGAAAGCAAAGAAAGAGCTTTCCAGCGCAACTACAACCAACATCAACCTGCCGTTCATCACTGCAACCGCAGATGGCCCGAAACATCTCGATATGAACCTGACAAAGGCTAAATTCGATGAGCTGACCCACGACCTGGTAGAGAAAACCGCAGAGCCGGTACAGAGAGCACTTTCTGATGCAGGTCTGCAGGCATCCGAGCTTTCCAAAGTCCTTCTGGTAGGCGGATCTACCCGTATCCCGGCTGTACAGGATAAAGTAAGACAGCTGACCGGACACGAGCCGAGCAAGAGCCTGAACCCGGATGAGTGCGTAGCACTTGGTGCTTCCGTACAGGGCGGTAAACTTGCAGGAGATGCCGGCGCAGGCGACATCCTTCTTCTGGATGTAACTCCGCTGTCTCTGTCCATCGAGACGATGGGAGGTATTGCAACTCGTCTGATCGAGCGTAACACCACCATCCCGACCAAGAAGAGCCAGATCTTCTCCACCGCAGCTGATAACCAGACCGCTGTAGACATCAACGTTGTACAGGGTGAGAGACAGTTCGCGAAAGACAACAAATCCCTCGGCCAGTTCCGTCTGGATGGAATCCCGCCAGCACGTCGTGGAGTTCCGCAGATTGAGGTAACATTTGATATTGATGCGAACGGAATTGTCAATGTATCGGCTAAAGATTTGGGAACAGGGCATGAACAGTCAATAACAATCACATCAAGTTCCAATATGTCAGAAGAAGAAATCGAAAGAGCAAAGTGGGAAGCAGAAGTTTACGGAAGTAAAGATGCCGAAAAACAGGATATTGTCAATCTGCGTATTGAGGCAGGACAGCTTTTGCAAAATACTGAGTATATGCTTCATGAGCATAGGAAAGATTGGGATAAACAGACTAAAAAACAGGTGAAAGAAGCATGTCAGAGACTTTCAAAAGCTATAGGCAGGTCAACACCCGAAAAGATAGATGAAGTTACGGCATCAAATATCTGTGAAGCTAAGGATTATCTTGAAAATACATTGAGCCGTATGGGCATATAGGATAGGTATAAATATCAGAAACAAAGGGGAAAAGTAATGGCAGGTTCAACATTTGGTAACCAATTTAAGATTATGACATGGGGAGAATCCCATGGGGCCGGAGTAGGTGTTGTTATAGATGGGTGTCCGGCAGGAATACCACTTGCAGAAAGTGATATTCAGGTTATGCTTAATAAAAGAAAACCGGGACAGTCAAAATATACTACACCAAGAAAAGAAGACGATGAAGTTGAGATACTTTCGGGTATTTTTGAAGGGAAAACGACAGGAACTCCGATAAGCATGGTTGTACGCAATAAAACACAGCGTTCGGCTGATTATTCAGAGATAGCACGTTTCTACAGACCGGGACATGCTGATTATACATTTGATGAAAAATATGGTTTCAGGGATTATCGTGGAGGCGGCAGAAGCTCAGGACGCGAGACAATAGGAAGAGTTGCGGCAGGGGCTGTTGCAGTCAAGATTCTAGCAACGCTTGGAATAAGCATATGTACATATTCCAAGGAAATAGGCGGTATTGCAGCTTCATATGATAATTTTGACAAAGAACAGATTGAAAAGAATCCATTCAGAATGCCTGATGAAAAAGCAGCTGCACAGGTTGAAGAGTATGCGATGAAGCAGATAGAGCAAGGTGATTCAATTGGTGGAATTATTGAATGTGTGATAGATGGAATGATGCCGGGAATAGGCGAGCCTGTATTTGACAAGCTTGATGCCAAACTTGCACAGGCTGTATTTTCTATAGGTGCAGTTAAAGGTTTTGAGATAGGAAGCGGATTTAATGCGGCAAGGTTGACAGGAACTGAGAATAATGATGCGTTTTATATGAATAATGGCAAAGTTGAGAAAAAGACAAACAATGCCGGTGGAATTCTTGGCGGTATGAGTGATGGTTCGCAGATTGTTTTCAGGACAGCAATCAAGCCTACACCATCAATATCATCTGTTCAGGATACAGTTAATAAAGACAGGGAAGATATAAAAGTATCTATAAAGGGAAGACATGATCCTATGATTGTGCCACGTGCTGTAGTTGTTGTTGAATCTATGGCAGCACTTGCACTTGTAGATTTGATTTTTGAAAATATGACATCACGCATAGATAATATTGTGAAATTTTATAAAAAATAGGCAGGATAAAAATGTACAAATTATTAAAAACAGACGGACGTGCCAAGAG
>OIXA01005329.1_pt1 | contig 11537 bp, 10 predicted proteins | sample 1587721 | NCBI WGS metagenome assembly OIXA01 (sample SAMEA3888900, study PRJEB22519) | human gut metagenome | biome: human gut; feature: human-associated habitat; material: faeces | place: Denmark | collected 2013 | reverse complement strand
CTCTAACTATCAGCCAAAGTTCCAATGGTGGTACGTAAGGCGAAGGGCCGGCCACGGTTTACTTTCGAACGACTCTGCAAAGCAGCCGGAGTGAGAAAGCAAACCGTGGCCGGCCCTTCGCCGCCGGGACACGTACCCCAAATTAACTGTTCTTCATGACAATCGAATCCACAACATCGGCCACATTCTCACAGCAGTCAGCGCAGTACTCCAGGAAGGCGTACACGTCACGCCAGGCGATGACCTCGAGCGGGTCCTTGCCGTTAACGTGCAGGTTGCGCATGGCGTTGATATAGAGCTCGTCGGCTTCGGACTCGATGGTGTTGATCTGGATGACGAGTTCGCGCAGGGTCTTGGACTTGCGGTAGTTGGGCAGCTCGACCATCAGGTCTTTCATGGCGCGGCAGGCGTCAGTCACCTTGTGGGCGATGACGATGGCGTCGGGATGGATGCTCTGGATGTTGGTGAAGTAGACGCGCTGCACGACGCCCTCGATGCGGTCGAGCACGGTGTCGAGTGAGCAGCTCATCAGATCCAGATCCTCGCGCTCGAGCGGGGTGATAAAGGCGGTGAGCAAGGCGTCCTCAAGCTCATGGTGCTTCTTGTCGGCCGCATGCTCGATCGCGTGCATCTTGTTGAGCATATCGTGAATCTTTGCGGGATCGAAGTTCTCGAAAATCTTGGTGAGCAGCTCGGCGGCCTGGACGGCAAGGTCGGCGCAGGCGACGTAGTTGTCGAAGTAGAACGAATCGGGTTTCTTTGCCATGGGTGAGTCCTTTCGAGGCGAAGACGGGTGGGCGAGGTAATGCAGTCCGGATGGACGTTCGGTTTGACTAGAGGAACATCATGAACAGCTTGGCCATGACAAAGCTGATGAGTCCGCAGGCGGGGAAGGTGAAGAACCAGGTGAACATCATGTCTTTGACGACGCCGAAGTTGATGGCTGAGAGGCGCTTGACGGCACCGACGCCCATGATGGCGCAGGTCTTGATGTGTGTGGAGGACACGGGGATGCCGGTAAGGGTGGCAAGCAGCAGGTTTGCGGCGCCCGCCAGGTCGGCGGAGAAGCCCTGATACTTTTCGAGCTTGACCATGCTCTGGCCGACGGACTTGATGATGCGCTCGCCGCCCACGCTGGTGCCGATACCCATAGTGGCCGAGCACAGCAGCATAATCCAGATGGGGATGCCTGCATCGCCGACGCTCGTCTGGCCGCTGGCAAAGGCCACGCCTAAAAAGAGCACGCCGATGAACTTCTGTCCATCCTGCGCGCCGTGCATAAAGCTCATGGCCGCAGCGCTCGCGATCTGAGCGTATTTAAAGAAGACATTGGCACGTCGCCTGTTGGCGGCGGCGAAAAGAATCGAGACGAGCTTGCACAGGACCCAGCCCATGACAAAGCCCAGGCCGATGGAGAGCGCCAGACCGTAGATGACCTTCATCCACTCGTGGACGTTGACGCTGCTCGCACCGCCGAGGGCGATGGCGGCACCGGTCAGGCCGGCGATAAGGCTGTGGCTTTGCGAGGTGGGGATGCCAAAACGCGACGCTGTGGCGCCGTAGACGACGATGGAGAACAGCGCCGCGCACAGGCAGGCGAGCGCCATGGTGCTGTTTCCGCCAAAGTCGACGATATGTGAGATGGTGTTGGCGACGCTCGCGTTAAAGTGCGTCATGATGAGCACGCCGAGGAAGTTGAATGCGGCGCTCATGAGAATGGCGGCGCGGGCGGGCATGCAACGCGTAGTGACGCAGGTCGCGATGGCGTTGGGCGCGTCGGTCCATCCATTGACGAAGATGGCGCCCAACGCGAGGATCACGGTGACGGCAAGGACTGGGTTCGACACAATTTGGCCGAGGAAGGTTGAGAACGTTACGTCCATATATGGGCTTTCTCGAAGTTTGCAGGCACGTTACAAAAACATGATAAATCGTATCACCTCCTGCGGGTTTCTTTACCGAGTTCTGATGGGAGAAGTGAACTTTTTGGCACTAAAATTGAATATTAGCCCTGTTGACCGCGGGTGTTCTTTTTGCTAACACGCCATGCGGACACGTGCGATTACTACGACACTCCAAAACCACAGTCTGTTCGCTTTACAACATGCAAACATGCGTTCGATAATAGGAGGCATGGAATATCGACAGACAGACGGCAAAACTCGGCGCGTACACAAGCAGTATGTGGACGTCGTGGCTCGCATCCTCGCGGGCGGACAAGTCGTGCCAGTCGCCGTCTGCTGGGTCGACGGACGTTGCTTTACGATTGACGAGATTGTCTCGACCACTGGGTTTGGCCTGACGGTTCACGGCATTCGTACGGCAACCTATAAGGTGCGTTTTGGCGGGCATGCGACCGAGTTGTATCTGGAGGACCAGACGCGCGAGCGGGCGGACGGCTCGCAGGCGCACGTGATGCGTTGGTGGGTCTGGGCCTTTGATCGTACGCTCGAGGGCGAGCGCCGTGGGTAAGGACGTACGGCATTCGGGTACAATGACAGGAATCTTGTCATCTACTGCGCCGTCTTTCACGGCGCTTTGTGAAAGGACGAAGTATGAACGATATCCAGGGCTATCAGAACGGCCCCATCGAGGCCGGCGCAAGTTGCGCCAAGGAGATGTCGCCGCGTGCGTACAATCTTGCCATGTCTGCCCTCATCTTCTTGGGCTTTTGTGCCATGGGCGCCGGTGCTTACTTTACGAGCACCATGTCGTTTGCGCGCATGATGATGAGCGGGGCCGCCCTACCGCTGGTTTTTGGCTCGTTTATTTTGACCATCGTCGGCATGATCATGATGTCGGCCGCCGCCAGCAAGCAGTCCGTGGGCCTGTCCCTTGTGGGCTACGTAATCTTTGCGAGTACCTTTGGCCTGACTGCGTCGTTTGGCCTTGCCAACTACGACCTGCCCACCATCAACACCGCCTTTATCGCCACCGCTGCCATCACCTTTGTCTTCGGTGCGCTGGGCGTGACCTTCCCCAAGTTCTTCCAGCGTGTGTATGGCATTGGTTTTGGCATCCTGCTTGCCACGATTCTGGTCGAGATCGTGCTGATGTTCATGGGCGTTTCGCAGTCCATCACCGACCTGATCGTGATCGTGGTGTTCGCCGGCTTTATTGGCTACGACACCTATGTTGCCACGACGGTGCCGCCTACGCTGCCCAACGCCGTGCTCATGGCGTCCAATCTGTTCGTGGACATTATCAACGTGTTCTTGCGCATCCTGAACATCCTTGGCCGTCGCGACTAGTGGCGAATTGCGGCGGTGCTTGCCGTGCGTGTAAATCGATGCGAAAGGCGGTCCTTCGGGGCCGTCTTTTTTGTACGCGGCGGGGTATCATGGATGGGAAAAGCCGATAGCGGCAGAGACCGAGAAAGGTGACCACTTATGGCAGACGTCGACAACAGGAACCGTAACCGCAGGTCCAACCGAGCGGGTCAGCCCAATCCTAAGCGCGAGGCGCGTGCCAAGGCCGCCGAGCGCCATGTGGCGGCTGTGTCCGAGGCCTGTGCCAAGGACATCGAGCGTTCGCTTGCCGGCGTGCGCGAGTTCGATGGTATGCCTGTCGGTTTTGTCGCGGCGATGAAGGTCAAGGCCCAGAAGGCAGCGGCTGCTGAGGAGCATGCTGCCGAGGACGTCGAGGCTGCTGAGGTCGAGACCGCTGAGGTTGCGTCCGTCGAGACCGAGGCCGTGGCCGAGCCTGCGCCCGCAGAGGAAGCCGCGGAGATCGAGCCCACGCCTGCCGCCGAGGAGCCCGCTCCGGTTCTGCCCGAGGTCACCGTGCTCGATGCCTCCACCACGCAGGCCATCTTGGACAACGGTCGTGGCTATGCGCAGTTCTGCGACATGGCCGTGCTCGCCTTTGCCTCGTTCACCAATCCGGGCGGTGGCTATATTCAGGGTTATCTGGGCCAGGAGGCCACGCTGTGCGCCGATTCGTATCTGTACAACGTTCTCGATAAGCAGCGCAAATGGTACGGCGAGAACCGTCGCCGCAACATCAACTGCGAGCTTTACCGAAACCGTGCGCTGGTGGTGCCTGCGGTGCGCTTCGACCGCAACCACGTGCATGCATACGCCGACGTGATCGTGGCCGCCGCGCCCAACGTTAGGCGCGCCCGCCAGGAGTATCGCGTGAGCGACGATGTTCTGCTGGATGCCCTGCGCGACCGCATTCGCTTTGTGCTTGCCATCTGCGACGAGCTAGGTCGCGAGAAGCTCGTGCTGGGCGCTTGGGGCTGCGACAACAACGGCTTTGACGCAGAGGCCGTGGCCGAGCTCTTCCGCAAGGAGCTCGCGTCGGGCGACTTTAAGGTCAAGCAAGTCTTCTTTGCCGTGCCTTCTACGCGCTGGGATGAGGATTTTGCCAAGTTCGAGCACGTGCTGGCAAACTTCCCCGAGCGCAACGAGGAGTCCTATGCCCAGGTTGCCGCTCGCGCTGCGGCAGCTCGCGCCGCCGAGCAGATCCAGGCTGCTACCGAGGATGATGAGGACGAGGACGATTGGCGCAAGTACCTGTAATCGGTACGTGCTGACAGATGGGTCGAGCCGGCGGGAGAGGCTGCTTCCGTCGGTTTTTTACTGAGCGAGGGGCTTACGATGAAAAACGTTCTATGCTTTGGCGACAGCAACACCTATGGTTACGATCCGGCGGGCATGCGCGACGGCACCGCGGTGCGCTATGCGCAGGATGTGCGCTGGTGCGGCGTGGCCCAACGTGACTTAGGCGAGGGCTGGCATGTAATTGAAGAAGGCCTCAACGGCCGCACGACGGTACGCGACGACATGTGCCATCTGAACACCAATCTTAACGGCATCCGCGCACTGCCGATGCTGCTCGAGGCCCATAAGCCGCTGGACGCCATTGTGATCATGCTGGGCACCAACGACTGTAAGACGGTCTTTAACGTGACAGCTTCCGATATCGCCCGTGGCGCCATGGCGCTGATTCGCGCCGTCCGCGCGTTTCCGTGGACCGACGCTGCGCCTTGTCCGCGCATTCTGCTGATGGCGCCTATCAAGATTAAGCCGCAGATCGCCGACGTATATATGACCGATTTTGACGAGCATTCCGTAGAAGCCTCGGAACATTTTGGTGAGTACTACGCGCATGTGGCTGAGCAGTTTGGCTGCGACTTTTTGAATGCCGCCGACTTTGCCGAGCCGGGCGATATCGACTATCTGCATATGATGCCCGAAAGCCATGAGAGCCTGGGTCACGCCGTGGCAGCCAAGCTCCAAGAGATGCTCGGTGAGTAGCACGGCCCCAAACCACCACAATAGTTCTCCTTGCGGTGGCTTGTTTCGTTGATTTGTCTTGATCTGTAACAGTTGTAAGGCCGAAAACGGGCTAGATGTTACAGATTGAGATTATTTTAGGTCGATATCGGTCGTTTGTCTCGATCTGTAACATCTAGGGTCGATTTTGCCGAGTTAATGTTACACATCGAGATTATCTTCTCAATGGAATTTGGATGTCTCGATTTGTAACAGGTGGGCCGAAAAATGGACTCTAACTGTTACAGATCGAGATGTTTGTGGGAACCACCGCAAAGGTGCCTGTCCCCTTTGCGGTGGTTTTGAACTGCGAGTCTTAATACTGCCACATATGGTTAACGGGGCCGGAGCCTTTGCCCATGTCAAAGCCGGCGGCGAGAGCGCCGGTTAGGTAGGCCTTGCCGGCGTTGACGGCGTCGGCAAGATCCATGCCCTGCGCCAGCGCACAGGCGATGGCGGACGAGAGCGTGCAGCCGGTGCCGTGCGTGTTGTCGGTCTCAATACGCTTGTGGCGGAACCACGTGGTGAGCGGATCGCCTAGGTGGTTGCCCTCATCATCGAGCGGCGCGGGTTCGGCCAGTACGTCGTTGGCCTCGTTGACAAAATGCCCGCCCTTAACGAGGGACGCGCAGCCAAAGCGGCGGGTGAGGAGCATGGCGGCGTTTTGCTGGGTGCGCTCGGAATCGACCTCGTAGTCGAGCAGCGCCATGGCCTCGGGGATGTTGGGCGTGATGACGGTCGCCAGCGGGAACAGGCGACGCGTGAGCGCCTCAGCGGCATCTTCGGCAATCAGCCGTGCGCCCGAAGTGGCGACCATGACGGGATCGACGACGATATTTTGTGCGTTCCAGGCACTCAGGCGGTCGGCGATAACCTCGATAATCTCGGCAGAGGAAACCATGCCGATTTTGACTGCGTTGGGGCGAATATCGTCAAAGACGGCGTCAATTTGCGCAGCGACGATATCGGGGGAGATATTTTGCACGGCGGTGACACCGAGCGTGTTTTGTGCGGTGATGGCCGTGATGGCTGTCTCGGCATACAGACGGTGCGCCGTGATGGTCTTAATGTCGGCCTGAATGCCGGCGCCACCGCTGGAATCGGATCCTGCGATGGATAGAACGGCAGGTACCTTGCTGCGATCCATGTTCGCTCCCTTGTCTGGTCGGATTCAAATGGGTCTTTAAGCCAGCATTATAAAGATGCCCAGGCCGGCGATATGCCGAACCCGGGCGCGAGATGTAATTTTTACGCAAATGTAAGCAAATGTTCACACGTCAACAATTGACAGGCACCAGCTCGCCGCCAGAAGCGGCCGCGGCGACAGGGCTAGTCCTCCATGCCGAGGTCGATCGTGGTGCCCTCGAAAATCTTGTTGACGGTGCGGACGGCACACATCTTGCCACACATGGTGCAAGTGCCTTCGGTGGCGGCGGGGGACTCCTCGTAGCGCTTCTTGCCCGTAACCGGGTCGAGTGCGCACTTCCACATGGCGTCCCAATCGAGCTTGCGGCGTGCCTGGCCCATCTTGTCGTCCATGTCGCGGGCGTGCGGCACCTTCTTGGCGATATCGGCGGCGTGCGCGGCAATCTTAGTGGCCATGAGGCCGTCGAGCACGTCCTGGGCGTTAGGCAGGCATAGGTGCTCGGCCGGCGTCACGTAGCACAGGAAGTCGGCGCCGGAGCTCGCGGAGATGGCGCCGCCGATGGCTGCGGTGATGTGGTCGTAGCCCACGCCGATATCGGTCACCAGCGGCCCCAGCACATAGAACGGGGCGTTGTGGCACAGACGCTTCTGCAGCTTCATATTGGCGGCGATCTCGTCGAGCGCCATGTGACCCGGGCCCTCGACCATGACCTGGACGCCGGCGGCCCAAGCACGCTTGCACAGCTTGCCCAGTTCGATCATCTCGGCAGTCTCGGTGGCGTCGTTGGAGTCGTAGAGACAGCCCGGGCGGCAGGAGTCGCCGAGCGAGATCGTTACGTCGTACTCGTGGCAGATTTCGAGCACCTCGTCGTAGAACTCGTAGAAGGGGTTCTCGTTACCGGTGACTTCCATCCAGCCAAACAGCAGCGAGCCGCCGCGGCTGACGATGTTCATGAGGCGGCCGGTCTCCTTGAAGGTCTTGATGACCGATTTATTGATGCCGCAGTGGATGGTCATAAAGTCCACGCCGTCTTCGGCGTGTGCACGCACGACCTCGAGCAGATCGTCCTTGGTCAGCTTGACCAGCGGCTTTTCCATGTAGCCGATGGCATCGTACATGGGGACGGTGCCTACCATGAGCGGCGTCTCGTCGATGAGCTGCTGGCGGAACTGGCGCGTCTTGCCCGAGTTGGAGAGGTCCATGATGGCGTCGGCGCCAAAGTCCTCGGCGATCTTGACCTTCTTCCATTCCTCAGCGGCGTCGGCCTTGTCGCCCGAGATGCCCAAGTTCACGTTGACCTTGGTGGACAGGCCCTCGCCGACGCCAAAGGCACGCATGCCCTTTTTGATATGCACGATGTTGGCGGGAATGGCGATGCGGCCGTCGGCCACGCGCTCGCGGATGTACTCGGGGTCGCGATGCTCGCGCTCGGCGACCTCCTTCATCTGCGGTGTGATCTGCCCGGCGCGGGCGAAGTCGATTTGCGTGACGAGCTTGGGCTCGGTCTGTGTGCTCATTGGCACGGCTCCCTTCGTTGGCATTACCCATATCAGGTTTGCGGGTCAGGGCGGGCGCGCCCAGTCTCAGCCTGCCGTCTTGTCCTACAAGCTCCCCATTATGTCATGGGCTCAAGTATAGCCTGAATGGGTACGATTGGGCCAACGAGCGTGCCTGTGGGGAGGCGAACATGGAAGACAAGCATCTATATCGAGAGACGCAATGGGATGTATCGGCCGAGGAAAGCCGTGCGCACCATGGGTTGGTCGCGATTGGTTTTGCGGTGCTTGCCGTGCTGGTGATTGCCTTTTGTATTTGGACGTTCGGCGGTCGTGGCGGCGCCGCCTGGGAGTTTGAAGCCGACGAGGGCCTGCCGATTATGACCATGAAAGTTTCTGGTGGCAACACGGTTGCCGCACCCGGCGACTATTGGTATCCGTGTGACGAGTTTGTGCAGCTGCAGCTGAGCGGCGGGTCTATTCCGGGCGAAGAAATCGAACGCGTGACGTTTGATGCGGCAATCAAAACACTCACGGTGAAGCTCAAAGATCAAGGGGGCGTGCCCACGACCATGGATATCGCTCTGACGGAGTGGCGTCTGGAACCTCCGTCGGGCGTTACGGTATCCGACGTAGAGCACGTTAAGATTACCTACCAAGATGGCTCGACGAGCGAGATTGCAAAGGCCGATGGCTTGGCGGAGTAATGGGGTGTTTGGAAACGGCGGGCCTATTGTGCCTGCGCGTTCATGAAAACCAGGGTGTTTTTGTCTGAAAGCTCGGGGATGTGCCGATAGCCGATATTGAATGCGGTGAGTTCGCTTGCATCCTCGAGCTTGTTTTCTGCCATCCACCGCACCATGGAGCCGCGCGCCTTTTTGCTGGCGGTCGACCGTTGGATGGGCTTCCCGTTGCGGATACCCTCGCCAAAGAGGCATGTGACGGCCGTGGCGTCGCTCGCGAGGTGGGGCAGAACGGCTTTGGCATACTCTACGCTGGCGAGGTTGACGATCGTGGTGTTTGAGCCTGCCGGGGCGATAGCCCGCGCGAGCTTGTCGCTCCAAAACGCGTAGAGGTCTCGGGCATCGTCAACGGCGAGCTTCGCGCCCATCTCCAGCCGATACGGTTCGACGGCATGAAAGGGACGAACGCACCCGTAGAGGCCGGAGAGGATCCACAGATGGTCTTGCAGCCATGCGAGCTGCGCGGAATCCATCACCTCGGGTGCCATGCTCTGGTATTGAATGCCGTGATAGGACATGACGGCAGGGGAGAGGTGGCGAGCGAGTGCGGGATTGTCGAGATCGCCGCTTTTCAGGATGGGTCCGAACTCATGCAGGGTGTTGAGGCAAGGCCCCAGCAGTTTGTCACTCACGTTCCACAGCGCCTGCAGGCCGCCGCTGCCTTCATTCCGCTCGATATCTAGCAGTGCGCGGTGGAGGCGAGCCGTCTCGCGCACAAAGGGTGGGATGCCCAGGACTTCAAAAGCATCTTGGGCCGCGCGCATCTGCTTGGCGGGCGAAATGATGACCTGCAGCATGAACTCTCCTCTGCCAAAAAAGAAATTGCGGTGGAATACGGTCTGTTTTGGCCGTTTATGGGCCAGTTTAGTCCGTATTTCTCCGCAACTGATGAAGGGTTGGTTAGGCTCGCTCGATGAAGGCCTTGTAGCCGCGGTAGGCCTCGTAGATGTCGGCCTTGTTGGCGACCTCCCACAGGGCGTGCATGGACAGGACGGCAACGCCGGAGTCGATGACGTTCATGCCGTACTTGGCCATGATGTAGGCGATGGTGCCGCCGCCACCTGCGTTGACGCGGCCGAGCTCGCAGGTCTGGAAGTCCACGCCTGCCTCGTCCATGATGTCGCGGACGAGGGCCACGTATTCGGCGTCGGCGTCGTTCGAGCCACCCTTGCCGCGGCTGCCCGTGTACTTGTTAAAGCACAGGCCGCGACCCATAAAGGCGGCGTTTTTGGTCTCGAACTTGCCGGCATAGCCCGGGTCGAAGCCGGCGGACACGTCGGAGGAGAGCATGCGGCTGCGGGCGAGTGCGCGGCGCAGGGCCAGCGGGCTATCCTCGCCGGCGAGCGTCATGATCTCGGCGACGGTGTTCTCGAAGAAGCGACTCGTCATGCCGGTGGCACCCACGGAACCGATCTCCTCCTTGTCGACGATGAGCGTGATGCTCGTGCGCTCCACGTTGGTGACGTTGATCTGGGCGAGCATGGAGGGGTAGGCACAGACGCGGTCGTCATGGCCATAGCCCAGAATCATGGAGCGGTCGAGGCCCATGTCGCGGGCGGGGCCGGCGGGCACGACCTCGATCTCGGCGGAGAGGAAGTCCTCCTCCTCGACGTCGTACTGCTCCTTGAGGATATCCAGGAACATCTGCTTGACGGGCTCCTTGGGGGCGTCCTTGTCGTCCTCGTCAAACTTGACGGGGCGGCCGCCCACGATCACGTCGAGAATCTCGGCATCGACGGCGTCCTTGGCAGGCTTGGACATCTGCTCGCTCGAGAGGTGGATCAGCAGGTCGGAGATGGTAAAGACCGGGTCGTCCGCCTTGTCGCCGATATTGATGTCGACGGTGGTACCGTCCTTTTTGCAGATGACGCCCACGAGTGCGAGCGGGGAGGCCACCCAGTGGTAGCTCTTGACGCCACCGTAGTAGTGCGTGTCGAGGTAGGCCATGTCGCCGGCCTCGAAGGCGGGGTTCTGCTTAAGGTCTAGGCGCGGCGAGTCCACGTGGGCGCCCAGGATGTTAAAGCCCTGCTCGAGCGGGGCGTTGCCCAGGTTGACGAGCATGAGGTCCTTGCCGTGATTGGCGGCGTACACCTTGTCGCCTGCCTTGAGCTCGCGGCCTTCGGCGATCACGGTCTCCAGGTCGACGTATCCCGCCTCCTCGGCCATCTTGATGCCGGTCTTGACGCACAGGCGCTCGGTCTTGTTCTCGCTCAAAAACTGCTTATAGCCGCGGCAAAGCTCCTCGAGCTCCTCGACTTGCTGTGGCGTGTACTTTTTCCATGCGCAGGGACGCTCCATGACGCAGGCTCCTTTCGGATCGATCGTGCTGGTTGATGTACCGTGAGCCATCGTATCACGCGCGGGCTCACGGTGGCGGGGGAGCTTGATGTGAGGTGGCCGCGGGGCGGGGAGCGTGTAAACTGGAGTGAGCAAACCGTGCCCAGCCCAAAGCGAGGTATTTAATATGTCTGACAAGCGCCGCACTTTTGCCGTTATCGACGGCAACTCGCTCATGCACCGCGCCTTTCACGCCGTGCCGCCGACCATGAACGCGCCGGACGGTCGCCCCACCAACGCGATCTTTGGCTTTCTGAACATGTTTCTTAAGATGATTGATGCCTTTAACCCCGACGGTGTGGTCGTGGCGTTTGACAAGGGTAAGCCGCGCGTGCGCATGGAGATGCTGCCGCAGTATAAGGCGCAACGCCCGCCCATGGACCCCGATCTGCATGCGCAGTTTCCGATGATTAAGGAGCTGCTCACCGCGCTCAACGTGCCGATTCTGCAGTCCGAGGGCTGGGAAGGCGACGATATCCTGGGAACCATGGCGCGCCTGGGCGAGCAGGCCGGCTGCGACATGCTACTGGTGACC
>OIXA01005327.1_pt1 | contig 11537 bp, 10 predicted proteins | sample 1587721 | NCBI WGS metagenome assembly OIXA01 (sample SAMEA3888900, study PRJEB22519) | human gut metagenome | biome: human gut; feature: human-associated habitat; material: faeces | place: Denmark | collected 2013 | reverse complement strand
GCGGAATGCCGGACGCTATCACAGCAAAGAGTTTTACCTGCTGACTGGAAAACTGATCTGTGATGTTTGTGGCAAGCGGATGATCGGGAACTTGCGATTCAGCGGCAGGAATAAGACACGGCTTGCTACTTACAGATGCAATACGCATCGGGCGGCTTGCAATAACAAGGAACTGAATAAGGATTACCTGGATGCGTACATTGCTGTGCTGATTGGAGAGAGGTTGAAGCAAAAAAATTTAAAGCGAGCAGTTGCTAAGGTGAATCAGCAGGTGCAGAAATTTAATCATGATTTTGATACTCGCCATGAAACGATTTCTGCACAATACGCTGAAATACAGGACAGTCTTGCCAACATTACTAAGGCAATCGAAAAGGGCATCTTTACAGATGACTTGCTCCAGCGAGCGGAACAGCTGGAGAACGAGAAAGCAAAACTGGAAACCAGACTGCACGAGTTAAAGCTGCTGGAGCCACTTCAATATGAAGATGTTGCATACCTGCATACGCAATGGCGAGAATTGAAACGAAACACCGAAGAATTTCGCACGTTCATCCAGCAGTTTGTGAAGATGATTCACGTGCGACCTTATGATTTTGACATTGTGCTGGATGTGGGGTTTGGTGTAGTGGAGTTGACAGAAACCATTACCATGCGACGTGGTGAGCTGTATGAGATGTTTGATTCCAAAGTAAAGGAGTAAAGAATATGTTTGAAAAATCAAAAGGCAGATACTTGACACGAGGCGTAGATGCAGAGATACCGCTGTACTTGCAAATGTTTCTTTGGGATGCAGTGGACAACATGCCACAGCCGAAAGACTACTTGCAAGTGTTTCGGCTCAGCGAGGAGAACGGTTTGCAGATCGTGAACCATACCTCAGAACAGCCGCAGTTTGAGATGACGTACATTGTGGAGGCAGAAAAGCCGGTCACAGCAAAGGTGTACATCATCGATGATAGTGAGCACTGCACCATGCTGTTGGCGGAAGAGTATTGATTAAAAGGTACTTTAAGCCGGTAAAGAAAGAGTCCGCTGTATTAAGTTATAGCGGATTTTTTTCGCATTCTGCAACTGAATTTTTGTTAAAATACTTGCATTTTTCCGGAACACATGATATAATAAGGGCAAGACAAAATGAACAAGGCAGGTGACACCGATGGAACAGAAACCAGATATCCATGAATTACGAAAATCCTATGATGCAGCGGCAAAGCGACTTCTGTCTTACAAGGAAGTCATTGCGAATATTCTGAAGTATACTGTCCGGGAATTCAAGGGCTATTCGATTCCGGAAATTGTTGTCTGTTTAGAAGGAAAGCCAGAGATCGGGACAGTTCCAGTTGATGATGATTTCTTACCTAAAATGGATGTGGCAGGTTCTGAAACGATTTCTGAAAAAGAAGGCGTTCGCAGCTATGATATTAAATTCAAAGTAAAACTGCCTACACAGGAAGAAGCAGAATTGATTATCAATCTGGAATCCCAGAACAAGTATCGTCCGGGATATACACTGGAAAAACGGGGTATTTACTATCTCAGCAGATTGATTTCTTCACAGTATAACGTGGAATTCAAGAATTCGAATTTTGATCAACTGAAGAAAGTGTACTCTATCTGGATTTGTACCCATGCACCGCTTGAATTTGCAAATACGATTACAGAATATCGGTTCAAGCCGGAGAACCTGGTTGGAGAAATGCCGGATATTCCGAAGCACTATGATTTGATGTCATTGATCATGATCAATTTAGGTGCAAAAGATAAGAATTATGATGGTTTGATTCGGATGCTGGATATTCTTTTGAATCTGTATTCAGAGATCGGAAAGAGTCAGGCTGCGTTGGATATTTTGGAAAGTGATTATCACATTCCATTGAGAAGTGTTCGTAAGGAGGTTGAGAATATGTGCAATTTGAGCCAGGGCGTTTATGATGATGGCTTTGCAAAAGGTGTGTCGGAAGGCAAAGCGGAAGGAAAAGTAGAAGGCAAAATTTCGAATGCCATTAAAGTTGTCAAAAATCTGCTTGTAAAAGGATTTTCATTGGAAGAAGCACTTGCAATTGCAGATATTGATCAGGAAACCTACGAGAAAAATTGCTCGGAATAAGGTGTATAATTCTGTTAAACTATATTTGATAAAAATCTCAGTCATTTATGGCTGAGATTTTTTGTGCTTTGGAGCAAAAATTATTATTTTTCATCATTCTTTGCAAACTGTTTTTGAATGGACAGGCGTATGTCTGCCTCTATTGGTATAATGAGAATGTAAGCGAGAGAAATCAAAAATCAAATTATCAGCATCTCTTTCCACCATGAAAGATATGAGATTATAATTTGAATAAAAACAGAATGAGAAGCAGAAAAACATCTTGACAATACAAAAAATACTCTTTATAATAAGAATATATATGGATTTTTCTGAAAATCGCTTGCGAAGCAAAAAATAATCCATCGAATCAGAAAGAGGTAGATGTTATGACGCCTGCAACCATCATGACGATGATAAAGGATACGCAAAAAATCATGCAAACTGCTCCGGCAATTGTCCATGCAGCAAACCATGTTGTTCAAAATGGAATTAAAACCGGCGGTTATGAAGTGCTTTCTGCCGCATGGAAAGGAATTGCACAAAATAGCAATAATCTTACCAATGCAAAGGCAATCAGTGGAGCTGCCCTGAAAGGCATCCAGAAAAGTTTTAAAGGTTCTGGTCAGCTTACAACAGAAGTTGCTGCTCTGGGAAGAAATGTAAAGAGCAGATTTGTTGCCCCAAAACCAAAAGCAATCCCTCAAAAACCAAGTGCATCGACTGCACTTCGCAACACAACAGAAACCGCCAATCATGGCATTACAGAATCTGCTACCGGATTTTCATCCATGCTTGGTTCTGTTGGCTCTGCTGCTGCAAAAGGCGGAATCGCCGGAATTGCAATTGGCATTACAACGGAAACATTCGTCTCCTATAAAAGATGGAAAAGTGGAGAAATTTCCAAGGAAGAATACCTTTCAGAAATTGCAAAATCTGGCGGGCAAATGGGCATTACCGGTGCTGCAACCGCAGGAATCATGACAGCAGTATCCGTTCCTTTGGCTGCTGCTGGATTGGCAGCCGCTCCCATCACAGTTCCAGTCTCCATTGTTTTAGGTGCTGGCATTGATAAAATCGTTGCTCCGGCATTTGGAAGAGGAGAATATAAAAAGATTCTGGACGAGGCAAAGTATTATCAGAATCTGATTTATGCACACGATGATTTGGTTCATGCCATTGAAATGACAGAAAATCAATTCTCTGCATTCATTGACGAGTATGCACAACAGATGCAGGTACATGCACAGCTTGCAGATACCAACCAGCAGATGAAGCAGCTCCATGCAACTGCAAATCATCAGATTCAGCGACAATTTCAGCAGACAAACCAGACTTTCGGTTCGCTTGGTGACTTGTTCAATAAAATATAACTTGGAGGAATACAAACATGAACACGCAGCTATTAACCGGAGAAGACACACGTTTTCTGGCACAGCAGCCAGAATATGAAGTTGATATTATGGTTGGTCAGATGACCACACTGATGCAGAATATCACAGATTTGCAGAACGATACAGATGATAAGGTTGCTCAGTTGCAGAATCAGGGCTGGTTCAAGCGAATGACCAACACCTTATTTGGAAGAAACAAGGCAACCAAACAGGAAATTCAAAAAAATAATGACAAGGTCATGACTTATATTTCTCAATCTGTTGCTCAGCTGTATCAAATGAATCTAATCAATGAGAGAGTGATTTGCAGCTTAGGCAACCGGATGAATGAAGTCTATCTGCAAGTAACAGAAATGAATCAGGAAATGCTGACGATGAAAGGGCAGATTTCTCAGCTTATGGCGGTTCAGCAGCAGACAATGGAAGCTCTGGGTGCTTTTGTAAACAAACTGAATGAAAAAATCGAAAGCGTGGACAATTTCCACATGATGATTTCTGAAATTCAGAACGGCATGTATAACGACAGCAGCAAACTTTACAATCTTTGTTCCATTCTTTCGCAGCTGGACAAGCGGCAGATGGAGGATAACAGAAAAATGGCATTGCTGAAAGATTCCATGGAAAAAGCAGGTATTATTACTGAAGATGAAATCACCGTACAGGAATGCTTGAAGGAAATCATTGCACTTCCGCAGGAAAAAATCGGTTTAATTTATCTGGAACTTTGCAATTTCCGAAACAGTTTCCCAGCAAATCTGTTTGCAGATATGATTGAAAATTATCATTTCCTCTCAAAGATGGAAAAAATGTCGAAGAAGAAGGAAGTTCTGATTCAGCGGGTTTTGGAACAATACGAACTGGATCCGGATGCTGCTTTTTCAATTGCAGATGTTTCTGAAAGCTTTTTTGAGAGTAAGCAGGAATGCTTAATTAATGTTGACGGTTTGCAGATTGGTATAAATGATAATTCATTAAATAATGATAATCAATTAAGTTTAGAAGAACAAAATGCTTCAATAAGAGAAAAAATCATTGAAATGACTTCTGGAGATAATCCAGATTTTAATGCAGCTATTAATTTTATCAAACCGTTAGCAGAACAAGGATATGCTGCCGCACAAAATGGATTTGGAATTTGTTATCAATATGGACAAGGGGTTGAAAAAAATGAGGTAGAAGCAGTGAAGTGGTATCAAAAGGCCTCAGAACAGGGCTATGCAATTTCACAATGTAATTTAGGCATTTGTTATTATAATGGAACAGGTGTTGAAAAGAATGAAGTAGAAGCGGTAAAATGGTATCGAAAAGCTGCAGAACAGGGATATGCTGATGCACAATATAATTTAGGCGTTTGTTATGATAATGGAACAGGTGTTGAAAAGAATGAAGTAGAAGCAGTGAAATGGTATCGAAAAGCTGCGGAACAAGAGTTTGAAATAGCACAAAATAGTTTAGGCTATTGCTATCAATATGGAATAGGTGTTGAAAAGAATGAAGTAGAAGCAGTAAAATGGTATCGAAAGGCTGCAGAACAAGGATATGCAAATGCACAATGCAATTTAGGATACTGTTATGAATATGGAAAGGGGGTTGAAAAGAATGAGGTAGAAGCAGTGAAATGGTATCGAAAGGCTGCAGATCAGGGAAATGCAGTTGCACAAAGCAATTTAGGATACTGTTATGACAGTGGAAATGGGGTTGAAAGAAATGTAGCAGAAGCAGTGAAATGGTATCGAAAAGCTGCAGATCAGGGAAATGCACGTGCACAATGTAATTTAGGTGTTTGTTATCAAAATGGAAATGGGGTTGAAAGAAATGTAGTAGAAGCGGTGAAATGGTATCGAAAGGCTGCAGATCAGGGAAATGCAGTTGCACAACATAATATTGGTAACTGTTATTATTATGGATGGGGAATATCAAAAAATAACAGTTCCGCAAAGTTCTGGATGAAGAAAGCTGCGGAACAGGGATATGAAGATGCAATCGAATTCTTGAATGAAAACTTTTAATTTTTGCAACTCGTATAACGAGTAGAAAGGAACAGAAATATGTATACGTTTAAGGGAACAGTAAAGCGGTTAGAGTTTAATACAGGCAATGGAAATACCTATCAGGTGTCTTTTGATTACTGTGACAGTAATAAGGTGTGTGTTCAGGAAACTGAATATGGTGTTGCGTATGAGTTGCGTAATTCTGGTTTGCCTAAGTTTGATTCGTTAAAAACAAATGAGTCTTTTATCATTCAGAATAGCGGCATATTTGACTTTCTCTCTCAGCATGCAAAGGAGGATCTGGAAATATCCTATAATGATTTGAAAGAAATAGAGAAAGTTGTGTTGTGTTATGAATAAAAAAGCAACCAGTTTTCTGGAGTTTTGGAAACTTGTGAGAGAGCTGAAACCTGCTTCCGATGAGACGATTCTTTTTCGTGGGCATCCAGATGAAAAATGGTTTCTGGAACCGGGAGTGTTTCGCACAAAGGAGAAAGACCAAGAGGTGCGAGAATATCACAACATTTTGGTTGAATATCCAGAAGAGTTTCAGAATCGTTCTCACCTCAGCAATCTTGTGAAAATGCAGCATTATGGCGTATCAACACGCTTGCTTGATTTTACCACAAATCCATTGGTCGCACTTTTTTTTGCATCAGAAATATATGAGCAGAAAACAAATGGACAAGTAATCTGCATAAAAGTAAAGAAGTCTGACATTCTGCATCACAATAGTGATAGAATCTTAATGTTGTCTTGCTTGCCTTGTTTCCACGATGATGAAAGAGCAGAGATGCGGAAATTCTGCGAGAATCATAGAGGCAGAATTACAGAACAGTATGTGCGTTCTTATGGTGCAATGCATAAGCTTTTGCATGAGATAAGAGGGGAATATCCTGGGTTTGAGTGTGAAATGATTAGCGAAGATTTGCTAAAAGGATATTTTGTTGCCCCGTTTAAGGACAACGAACGAATGAAATTGCAGAACGGATTGTTCTATTTGTTCGGGTTGGATGAAACGAGATTGGATGATAAAATGGAGGTTCATCGAATCACCATTGAAAAAAATAGCAAAGATGAAATATTAGACGATTTGGAGATGATGAATATTTCTAATGCCCATCTGTATTCTGGCTTAGAACGTGCAGCCATGAAATACAAAAGGAGACGTTCCCTGTGGGTGAATGACCGGTAATCGAATCCAAATATTAGTTGATTTTTTATCAGATAAAAAATTTCAGTCATTTTTTACGATGTTGGATAGAAATGGATAATATCGGAATGGGTTTGCAATAGGAATAATTAACTGAAAGAAACTGTGGTTGCTTGCTATATGACATATTTTTCGGGAATTTGGGAGAAAATATCACACGTACAAAGCATAATTGGTATCAAAAAACTGAAAAAAGTCCGAAAAATAGCCATTCCCGAATTTGCAAATTTTAAAAGTACGCATATCTGGGAGCTTGTGAATCGCCTCCACCATTAAAGTATCTCTGATAATACAATGTAGAATTTCACCTCACAAAAGTGGGGTGAAATTTTTTGTGTAAAAACAAACAATAGCTTTTGCAATCAAACGATAGCCCCTGTTATCGTTTGCAAATAGGATTTTTACCTATTTTAGGCACAAAAAAAGCCGGGCATTTTTCTGCCCGGCTCTATTATTATTCTTTGATTTCTGTTCCGTCTTTAAATTGGAATACCATACTGTTGCACCATATCCTATGCCATATTTACTGTATCTTATACTGAAAATACAGAAACACTTTCTGCTGGCACTGTCAGAACGCCGTCTGTTATATCTGCCGCATCTCCATTGGTATAGAGAATTTCCTTGATATTGCGTCCAGAGATTCTGCATGAAGCTGCATTTGATGACGGATTTATTGCAACGATGATACTTTCATTATCATCGTATCGGCGATATACAAGCGGATATGCATGCTTTTCAGCATAGAGAAATTCAATCTTTCCGTTGCTCTTGAGTGCTGCGTGTGCTTGTCTAAGCGCTATCAGCTTTCTTACTTCATTATAAATTGAATCAGGATCATTTACAGCCTTTTCAACTGTAGGACGGTTGACATCTGAATCGATAGGAATATAAAGATTCTCAGGGTCTGCTGCAGAAAATCCCGCATTTACAGAGCTATTCCACTGCATAGGGGAACGTGATGCTGTTCTCTCAAAACCGCCCTCAACTGACTTTGCACCTTCAAGGTGACGCATTCCGATTTCATCACCATAATAAATAAAAGGAGCACCGGGCATTGTGAGAATGAATGAAAAAGCAAGCTTTATTTCTTTCTTGTCAAGACGCTGAGAAATTCTGGACATATCATGATTGCCTGATGGTATACAGATAAGTCCTTTGCCTTCTGTTTTTGCATAGTTTTCTTCATATGTCTTTACAAACGCAGATGCATCACCTGTTCCCTTTCTGGAGAAAAAGGGTTCTTCCACACGAAAAAGGTCATTGTAATGGGAAGGACCGAAATGCAGCAGAAAATCCATATGAAAACCACCCATAAGAGATTTATCCGGCTGACCCCATTCAGAAATCATAACCGCTTCAGGAAATTCTTTATTCAGAAATGCTCTGAAATCCTGCCAGAGTGCAATTGTAGCCTTGCTGTCCGTATCTCCCTTTACAAGTGATTGTGCCATATCTACACGGAAACCGTCGCAGCCCATATTCAGCCAGAAACGCATAACATCTTTCATAGCCTCTCTTGTTGCCATCGGACCGGGGGCATCTACAGCCTGCATCCATGGCTTTGTAGGATTTGCAAAACCATAATTCAGTGCCGGCTGAATGGTATAGAAATTTGCCGCACAAGTGCCATCTCTGTCGGAAATTCCTCTTATAGAGCCTGTGATGTTCTCAACTCCACTTGCATCCTCCCATACGGAATCTGTCCAGATATATCTGTCTGTAAATTCATTTCTGTCAATCTTCATTGACTCCTTGAACCACTGATGCGCAATGGAAGTATGACCCGGAACAAGGTCGAGAATAACATGAATATCGAGTTTGTGTGCTTCTTCAAAGAAACGTTTCAGGTCTTCATTCGTGCCATATCTGGGAGCAACTTTTTTGTAGTTTGAAATATCGTAGCCTGCATCAAAGAAAGGTGATTCAAAGCATGGATTTATCCAGATTGCATTGCAACCTATACTTTTGATATAAGGCAGGCTCTCTGTCATACCTGCGAGATCACCTATACCGTCTGCATTTGTGTCCTTATAGCTCTGAGGGTAGATTTCATAGAATACTGTATTTTCAAGCCACTGTGGGTTATTGTTGTTCATAGTATTTTCCTCCTGTACTTTTTTGATGATTTTTATATAAAATATTTGTTTCAGTTGACAGATGCTGTAAACCTGTGCTATATTTATATTATATTCCTTTATGCGGAATAATTCTAATACTATTTCCGCAGATAATTGTATTATTTCTACTTTTTTGGAGGGACTTCACCATGGAAAAACAGCGTTTTCTTGAAAAATGCAGACACGGCATCCCAAGATTTCCAATAGAATGCTTTCAGACGTATTCTGACAGTAAACATTTCGTAGTACCCATGCACTGGCATAAGAATGTTGAAATCATGCAAATTTACAAAGGTTCAGCAGAACTTGCTATAGGTACCGGAACTTATTCCGCTTCTGCAGGAGATATACTTATAATAAATCAAGAAGAACTTCACAGAATAGAATCTGATGATCCTACGCTACACTATGGAACATTTATGGCAACACCGCATAATCTCCACCTACAAACAAAACCACCCAGCAAAATACTGAGTGGTTAGAGAAATGTTCCATTTTTCATCGCAAAGGCACACTGAATCAGACCGTCAGAGATTTTGTGGCAGCCAGATACAGATTTGCCAATGCGAACATAATATTCAATTTCGCAGACCTCGGTATCGGGTCTTTCGATATCGAAAAATATTTTTTATGACTGCAAAGACATGCTCCACTTTACAACGGACAGATGATTTCTGATGTTCTTTTTCTTAGCGGCATACTGACCACTCTTCGATAACTTTTTGATGGATGACGGACGTCTGTTGATCAGGTACTTGATCTTCTTCCCATTTTTGTTTTTCTTAATTGCTTCCGGTTTCTTATTTGCTCCGATATATCCGCTGTCACCATAGGCACGTTCTTCTTCTCCATGCAGCAATTCACTCATAATGATAACATCATGTTCGTTTGCCGGAGTTGCCTTTACCGTGTGGACAAGACCACTTTTCTCATCTACTCCAATATGTGCCTTATACCCGAAGTGCCATGTATTTCCCTTTTTCGCAGAATGTGCTTCCGGATCACGTTTCTTTTCCCGGTTTTTTGTGGATGAAGGAGATTCGATAAATGTGGAATCCACAATTGTTCCTTTTTTCAGGATGCGCTTTCGTTCCATCAGAATTTTCACAACAGCAGCAAATATTTTTTCCTGTAATCCATTGCGAGTCAGGATATTACGAAACCGTCCGATTGTATCACCGTCTGGGACTTCGCTCGGTGAGTTGATTCCACAAAAATTGGAAAATGCACGGCTGTCAATCACTTCGTTCATGACTGCCATGTCTGCGAGATTGTAGACATTCTGCAATATGAATATTCTCAGCATCAATTCCAATGGGTATGGTTTATTGCCAAGTTCTCCTTTGTAATAACTCGGCTGTATCAGTTCAAAAAATGTTTCCCATGGGATGATCGCTTCAAGCTTCTCTAAAAATTCTTTTTTATTGGTTCTGGCTGTACCAAGTTCATCGTTGATTTCTGCCAGTGTCATTTGTCTTTCCATATATCTATTATATCATATTTTTGCTCGTTTGGCAATTATGCGGTGTTGCCTTAGAATAAACTTTCAAATATCGTCATTGTCTCATCACTCATTTTACGAACAAAAGCTGAAACAGATGTTGTCATGATTCTGTCATTTTTATCAAATCGCAATGGCTTTTGCACAGACTTATTTTTTCCGAATGACATTGTTTTTACAACTTCTATTGGTATGATTCTTGGGCAAATTTCAGAACCGTTTCCACTCGCAGCGAGTTTTCCACAACATGTTTTGGGCTCTTGATGAAAAAGATGCGGTACTTCCTTCAATGTATCCGCATGATATATTCGCTGGATATTATCAGGAATCTTTTCGTATATTTCTCCATCTATCCCGTTATGCTTTACAGTCGTATCATCAACGACATATCCTGCACCATCTTTCCACATCACAAATGCACCATACATTCCCTCTGTGTAGTATAGCACACCTTCTGGAATCAATGTAGAATAATATGTACCCAATTCTCGCATTGCATAATCAAATGCACATTCTATTTTTTCAACATATAGACGTGCCATAACAGCCAATGTTCCATTTTTTATGGTAACAGGATAGATAATATCTCCAACTTTTACTGCTGATATCGACGGCATAATTTGATGCTGGCTTCCATAAACCACTTTAAAAGGTCCTCTGTCCCCTGCTTTTTCTAATTCTCTCACATACTCTTTACTCCAATATACCATATATCCTGCCATTATGATATCCTCACAATCTTCAATTTGTAAAGAAAATCCTCTACATTCAATTTTACATATTATACCACATTTTAAACTGAAATGCAAGATGGTTTAAAAAAACAACATTTGGCTTTGCTGAGGAGGTTCTTATTATGATAACTTGAGAAACCAGATAGAATATGATTTTTATTTTTATGTTATCCCATTCTCTAGCACACGAAATATAGGCTTTCTTACTTGTGAATGATACAATTCTTTTCCCGATAAACTTTCAATGTCATCCCTGTGTGAACTGTACCCCAAAAATTTAAGGCAACACCGCATAATCTCCACCTACAAACAAAACCACCCAGCAAAATGCTGAGTGGTTAGAGAAATGTTCCATTTTCCATCGCAAAGGCACACTGAATCAGACCGTCAGAGATTTTCTGGCAGCCAAATACAGATTCGCCAATGCGAACATAATATTCAGAGCTTGTGTTCATAGGCGTTTTAAGAGTGTAGCAGCATGAGAAATCATAATCA
>OIXA01005326.1_pt1 | contig 11538 bp, 7 predicted proteins | sample 1587721 | NCBI WGS metagenome assembly OIXA01 (sample SAMEA3888900, study PRJEB22519) | human gut metagenome | biome: human gut; feature: human-associated habitat; material: faeces | place: Denmark | collected 2013 | reverse complement strand
TAAATCTGAGTTTCCAGGTTTTACAGCCAAAATTTTATCTACATACACCCAATTTTAAGGAAATCTACACCCAAAAATAAAAAATATCAGATTTGTATGTGTGATTGCTTTGCAGTACATAAAAGCATAAAGACTTTATCCAAATAAAACATTCAACATCTCTGCAACAATTCTATCGTCTTTCAACTTTATTATATTGTCTTTATCCGAGTAGAAGCCCAAAGCATTCACACTTCCATACCAAACAAGTGACTTGTCTATGATTATTGTACAAAGTTTCAAGTTTGGTTTGGTTGTAACATGAAGACCTGACGATTGAAGGAAATCGCACTGCTCATCATGCATTGTGGTTACGATTGCAACTTCAACACCATTGGCACTTTGCTCTTTCAGCAGAGAAACAAGTTTGTTGTTCGTTACACGATATAATCTTGGTGAAGAAATGACCACTGATTGTTTTGCTGTGGCAATATCTTTTATCAAAGACTTGAAAAAGGTCATTCCATTGAAAATCTGACTATCCTCATAATACGCAGGTAAATCACAAATCTCCTCAAACAGTGTTGGTTGTCCGAGCTGAACTGTCTGATACCCTATGGCTGCATATGCTCTTAGGCGATTATGATACATATTATCACATACAGGCTCATGAATATCAATGTAATCATAGATACGAACGTCTTTCTTCCCGTCATTCTCACGATGAAGGCGACCTGCATACTGCTCCAATCGTCCCTTCCATGAGATTGGCAAGGCAAGGAATAATGTATCAAGGCGAGGATAATCGAAACCTTCGCCAACGTATTGTCCGGTTGCAACAATTACCAGAGGCTCATCTGCTGAAAGTTCCTGGAGCCTTTGCAGCGCCTCACGTTTTTCCTTGGCTGTACAAGTTCCAGTTAACTGAATTACATTATTTGCATATGATTTTAGTCTCTCTGCCAAAAGATCCACATGTTGTTTAATGCCGGTAAGCACAATTGGTGTTCTGCCACTTTCCAAAGTTTTACGTACATCATCTACAATGAGAGAATTACGAACCTCATCTGCTGCGAGACTCTTTTGTAAAGCAGGAAACGACTGTTTGTCGTCGGTTATTCTGCGATAAGATGTGAATCGTGGAATGAGGTATCTGCGGAACGACTGTTTTTGAATTTGGCTTTTGGAGTCAGCTGAGAATCGTATCGGGCCACATTGCATGAAGATGATAGGTTGCTGACCATCTTTACGGATTGGAGTTGCCGTCAATCCATGTACATATTGAGCCTTCACGGACTTAAGAACCTTTTCAAAGGTAATAGAAGACACATGATGACATTCATCCACAATGACCATGCCATAGTCTTGAACAAATGACTTCACCTCTCCATCCTCAAAGCATGACTGCAACAAGGCAATGTCAATAACTCCATGGACGGTGTTTGTTGTGGAATCAAGACAACCTATTGGCAAGAACGCTTTCCTACGTCCTCGTTTTTTGACAGGTTCTGGCTCCTTGTAATCAATATCCAGAAACTCATTCAATCGTTCATGCCACTGCGTTAGCAAAGCTTTGGAGTGAACGAGAATAAGTGTGTTCACCTTACGTCTTGCAATCAAAGATGCAGCAGTAACTGTCTTTCCGAAGGCTGTGGTAGCATGGAGTACACCATTATCAAAGGGAAGTAACGATTCAATTGCGTCAAGTTGTTCCTCTCGTTCTGTTCCAAGAAAAGTGACAGCTACAGCCTTACCATGATTCGTTTCGTCAACGATAGTGTATTTTGCGCCATTTGAGTTAAGTAACTTCATGATAGCCTCTTTGTACCCTCTCGGCATTGCAAGATAATCATCTGTAATGTCAAAGCACGATATGATGCGAGGTATTCCGTATGTGGACATGCGCATTGCTTGCTTCTTGTAGAACTCCGGATTGCGAAATGCAGCAATGCGTTTGATATGGTTGAGCACCTTAGCAGAAATAGAATTGAGGGGAATGTAGATTTTATCAGCTACTGTGATGGTTATTGCTTTGGTAAAATCAGCACTATTGATATTTTGAGGTACAGGTGTTACCCATGGCTTACTCTCGCTTGAGGTTGACAAGACTCCCAAGTCTTCATGGATATGGTTTTGCAGTATGACATCAACCTTTTGTTCTTCAATCTTTTGAACTTGTGCAAGATAAGTCCATTGGTCTCTGTACGCAAAGAACTCATCATCAACAAATACGCTATTCAAGTCCTTACGTGCTTTGCCTTGTAATGGCAAAGCAACGAGATTTCCAAATCCTCCTTCTGGCGTTCTGTCTTGGTTCGGAAAGAATCTATCATAAGATTCGAATGCCATTCTTCCGTTACGGATCATCGCTTCTGTTAGAATCGCATTGCCCAGTCTTCGTGCCTTGTAAGCAGGAACAACTGCGTTGAAGAATATCCAAACATGTGCTCCATTACCCGAGCGTGAGCGTTCAATAGAGTAAGGTATGTTCCAATCACGACAAACGCCAACAAATGCCAGCACATCATCCTTGTATCTATGCTTACAGCTCTTGTCGTCAAAGTCAGTACATAGGAAAGCACAATTGTTGTCCGACATGATGGCATAGATACCAACCACATCGCATCCGTTTTCGTCATTACCGATAAGATGCCTGCAAACATCATCATACCCAAGTGATAAGAAATTACGGTTGGGGCACTCTGCACATTTGATAGCCTTTTTGTCACAGAGTCCTCTTCTCCATTGATTTACACAAACAGGTTGGTATCCGCTCTTGTTAGTTACTTTGCTGTACCATCTACGAGCGAACACATCTTCGCGTCCACGGAACAAACTGCGGAACAACTCAATTCTCTTTTCTTTTCCTAAATGAACTTCAGGGAATGAGATGTCTGAGTAAACCTTCTCTTCATACGCATAGGTACTAACAACATCATACGCAATCCCATTCGCTTGAAGTATCTCCTTCAAACGAGCGTTCTCCATTCTCAATTGTTCCAATTCTAAGAGAAGGAAGTCGCATTTCTGTTGCTCTTGTTGCATATTACAAAGGTGTGATTAAAACTTGTGCTTGAATCCTCGGCAGGTTTGTGCCGATTCGGGTGGTGTATTCTTCAGTACTCTCATGCTTGAATAGCATCCACAGTGAAAATGTCTTCCACTTTTTACTAAGACTCGTCTCATAAATATTCTATTTTGAGGCAATATACATACTTATACATGTATAGCTATTCAAATTCTGTCTCTAGAATAATGATTGTCTAAAACCTGCCAAATATTGGGAGAATAGAAACCCTGCTTTTGAGATTTTGGATTTTTTGAATCCAATTTTCGTTCATAGTATAATTTGACGTTTTGCTTTACACTTTTCATTATGTTGTTGAACTTAGTTCCGCATTTAAAATCTGAATACCTATTCTTCGCTTTGTCAATGACTTCTTTATAAGTAAATGGGTACCTCTTTCTGATATCCTCCTCTGACATAGTGACAGGGATTCCATTTTCGTCGTATTTGACATTAGTGGAAGTAAACGAATTGCCTTTTTGAAACTTAAGCTCAATTTTTATTGCGATGTCGTATTCTTCTCCTTTATTTTCGTTTTCGAGTTTATGCTTTATCAGTTGAATAAAATTTTGTGCTTCAGGAGATGATGCAGAGTCTACATCAATCTTATTATCCACATATGCCAATGGCATCAGATATAAATTATATTTTGATAAGGAACGCTTTGTTTGCCAGTCTTTCAGTACCTGTACATAATTTTTTATACATGCAAAACCTAATTCTTGCAATGGCTTTGAGAGATTCTTCATGTTTATAAAGTGGATAGCATTATCTCTAAACTCTATCAGAGCTTCAATATTGTCTTTTAGTTTACTAGGGAGTTCATGCAGTGAGTTCAATCGGTTTAAGGCTTCATAAATAGAGATGGACTTGGGATTATTGGTCCTGTTTCTATCAAGAACTTTCTTCTTTTTAGATTTCTCCCCATTTTTGTTAATATATGGTTTGTAACAATATATTGAGTTAATCCGATAGCTGTTAAGTTTTAGCAATCTCGCCTTTAACAATAATTCCCATGAGTTTATTGCTAATATGGCAAACGTTTCTTCTCTATATTTGAAGTCTGGTTTGTTGTATATTTCAATTGCCGACAACATACTTCCTATAGATTTATCTATAAGACTTTCGTAAATTGGATTCTTTTTCATACAGGAAATAATAAGTCTAAATTCAACTTCTGCTTAAATACTGAATCCAAGCGACAGAACGTAGTTAAACAAATCTGTCAGGTACTTTCTTCTGTGGTCAACGTAGCTGTTATAGTTTGCCTTCGAGCGAATCATCCAGCTGTATAGTTCAGGTTCAGTTGAAACCGATGGCAAGGCATAATGGCTGTTGATGTACGCCTTATAATCCTGGCATTTTTTACGGAACTCACTCTCCGTAGCGTTACGTGGAATGTATTCCAGCTCGTCCATTTTCATCGCATCTGCCAGTTGTTGTTTCTGCTCTTCTGTAATGTCCAATACTCCGTTCTGAGCATTGTACATCCATCGGTAGAGCGATGACTCACGTTCGCCATTGTTCGAGACGGGATAACGATTATACTCTTCTACAAACTTTCGGAAATCAGCAAATCGTTCATCAAAGCTAAAACGCTGTCTTTCTGCATTATATTCTTCGAAAGATTCATCATATTCCTTGCTTCTCAAACCGAAATAGTCATCGTTAAAATGAACAAAGCGTCCAAGTGTATCATCCGCCATCGACCAATGAAGACTTTGCGCTTTCGTATTCGGATAGTGCTCCACCACAGCCTCAAACAACTGCTCTATGTGCATAGGCTCGTCCGATTCCTCCAAAAGCTTTGCCAGAAGGTCACGAATAGTTCCGAAGAACACATTCTCCCAACTGTCCAATCCATAGCGTGATGTGTTGCCTATCGGTTTGATGTTGGGATGACGGAACAGCCATGAGCGTATCTGTGCCGACTCCGTATATTTATGGTCAGGATACATTTCCTTGAAAGCTATGAACAACTCGTCCACCGACATTGGCTCTCCCTTCCTTGCAAGAATGGTGTACAGATCCTCTGCCACATCGATGTGGTTCTTGCTGACCAGAACATGATAGTTCTCATCTACCTCAAGGTTCAACCCCTCTTTGGCAATATAGGTCATCAGCTTTGTGGCTTCCTTCCTTTCCTCAGTTGTCATCGTGTTAAGCGAAGCTTCCACATCAATGCGCGTATCATTTGTATAACGCGATGACACGAGAGCCTGCAGCGAATCAACACAGTCACGAATCTTTACGGACGGCATCATCTTGCGGTTGATCACCACAGCCACATCGCCCACTATTTCTGTTTCATACTGATTGCTGAATCTGAGCAGTTCTGTCTCACCGCTCTGATTCCTTACGGCTACCTCAAAGTCACGCTCGCCCAACAGCTGCATCAGTCGTGCGAATACACGGAAGTCAAAGTTCAGATGTTCACGTTCCTTCAGTTGCTTGTATTCGACCGACTCTGCCGTAACGAATGGCATCGACAACAACTCGTCATAGCTCTTCCATGCGTCTGTCATAATCAGTTCCGTGTCATGAACCTCGAGTTTCTTCGACGTAATCTGGCGTATTCTTTCGCGCGTAAGACTCATCACCTCTGCCAACTCATTCAGCGTTCGCTCCTTCCCGTCAAAGATTCCATACAGCAAACTGAAAATCTTGTTATTACGCACTTCTGAAATGCGCATGTAGTTGTACAGCAAGAAGAACATCGGATGCACTCCATACTCACGACCGTACTCCATCACAAACCTCCTCTCCACACTACTCAGGTATGGATAGTCGCGTTTGAGCAGAGCCGATTGTACCTCTTCATCACTCATCTGCCAGTAGCGGTCAAACTGATCCTTCAGCAGTTTGTTGAAGTTGAACACCTCTGTCAGCGTCTTCATCATGCTCTGACCAGGGCAAAGCTTACGGTAATCCAGCAGAGGAGAATCAAAATACTGAGCCAAATCCTCAAACCTCGGTGCTGCGTGTTCAACAAAATTCTTTGCTCGTACGCTCAGTTGCTTCTCACGCATCCGCTCATAGACACTCTGCAGGTACTCACGGACACCAGCCGTGATGAAGAATTCTGCCTTGTCCCGATAGCTGAACTCTTCTAACCTTGGTTGCAGTTCTGTGAGTGTCGATTTGTATTCCGAATACGTGTCGTTGTCCGCACGCTTTCCGTCCAGCATCCTGTTCATGGCGTCTTCGAGATAGCTTGCATACATTCTGCGAATCTCAACATTCTCAGCCATCGTGAACTCACCGTGTATCTCCAGCATGTTCTTCTCGTTACCCATCACCATACTGTGCAGTTCCTTCACCGAAGGGTAACATGCCTTGAAGAATCTTGTCACGTCATTGTCCTCCACGAAGAGAGCCTCGTATGCCTCACTCAGCATCTCCCCGATGGTGTCGCCTACCATGGCAAACACATCCTCTGGGGTTTCGGGCTTCTGAGGTGCATTCTCGGGGTTCACCTCTCGGAGCAGTGGCACTATCTCTGTATAGGACTTTCTGCCAAAGTTCTTTAACTTCAGCAGTTCCTCGGGCGATTCTGCATAGTTCAGCACATCCTCCAGTGTCACCATACCCGCATAGCGTAGGCAGTTATAGGTTCTCGCTGAAATCTGCTTACCGTCAAACAGTTCCTGTATTGTGGTGTCCAAATAGATTCGCATACTATCGTTTTCCTTTTTTTTATTCGGTTTCAAATCCTGCTACCTTCTCAAGCAATGCCTGTGCTTCGGCAATCAGTTCGGCTGCCTGACCAATGGCGTTCTGTTCCTCCACCGTGCCGTCTTTTTCACGGTCGAGGTCGTCCAGCAAGCCGTAGCATCCCACGTAGGCATCGCCCAGTTTCTCTGCCCAGATGGCTGCCGTCTGCTTATTTGTTGTGGTCATTTGTCTTCTTGTATTTTCTAGTTACGTGAATTAGTTTGAAAAATGAGCCGAAGCTCTAAGCGGATTTTCTTTGCAATTAAAAACACATTGTATTTCAACTATTTACATCACATGAGGATTTTCTCTGCAATTAAAGATCAATTATTCGACTACCCATAAAATGGTAGGTATGACGTAAATTTGCGGGACGTGTTCTCATCGTCGTATGGTTTCAAAAAACCACGTTCTACGCATTCTGCAATGATGCGTGATGCAACGCTGTTCTTGTTCTTGTCCAACCCAAATCTTTCACGTACCGCTTGATTCGTAAGCATCTCATTACGCTCGTAAAGAATGCAAGCGTGCTGATAGCAAGCAACGCTCTTCTCTTCCTTTGTCATCTCCTTCAGCGCTTTCTCTGGGAACATCATCACTCGTGTATAGTCGTCACCACTCTGCACCTTGTAAGCAGGTAGTCGCATTTCTTCGATGGCTGTGACTGCACGATCGTAACCACTGCCTCGTCGTTCACAAAGGTCAAGTTGAAGCATCATCTGCGCCAAGCCCTCGTTACGTGAATGTGGAGGAAGGTCGATTAGTCGATTTACATCATTTAGGCATGAGCCGGGATTGGTCATCACAATACGATTGGTGAAGATTTCTATCGTGATTGGCATACCAGTAATGGCAAAATCCTGATGGACCATGAGGTTTGCCATAAACTCGCGTACCGCCACCTTCGGATAGGAAGGAACGGCTTCTCGTTTCGAAATAATACGCTCCTTGCTGGTCATTGCCATCACCGTGTCGAGCAGATCAAAGAATCCAACTGCATAACCTTTATCCATCTTGTACTCTAACTCCTTGATTAGGTTATTGGCACCTGCATATTTACGCACCAAGATCTCCTTCATTTTCAATGCCTCAAAGTCCTTCAACTTATGAGCAAAGAGGATAGCTCCCAGGTTGAGAATGTTGTAGAGGTCTTCCTGCAGCTCAATCATGCCGAACTCCAGCATCTGCTCTATGATTCGATCCGAATCCTGCGGAATCTTGCGGTCGATGAGTTCATACATTTTCTTATAATCAAGCAGTTCAAGTACTCGCTCTGCCGAAATGCCCCCACACGCCACACGCTTCTCAAAGGTCAAACCATGCGACTGAGCCAGCATCTCATGCACTTGTTCGCGTGACATTTTCACGGTATGACCCGCTGAACGGATGTAAGCCTCGTAGATGTCACGTCCGCGCAGATAAACTGGTTTGTTCTGCTGTTCTGGGATGCGAATGAAGAGAAGCGGATGTCCTTCAAAATCCAATACGGCATGTTCCAACTGAATTGACCATGCAAGGTTGTTCTTAGCGATGTTGCCGAGCGTCTTTGTCGTATCTTCAATCGTTTTCTTTGTGAGTTCCTCAAAGGTGGCATCATCGTTCACACCAAATACCAGCACACCACCACCTTTCAGATTGGCAAAGGCACAGAGATGCTGAGCCAAACGCTCTGTCTTATTCGACAAACCGCCCTTCCAATCAATCTCGTTTAACTCCTGTGGCACGGGGTAGAGACTTTTATGTAATGCGTCTAATGCGCATTCTTTCCAGTTACTCATGTATGGATTTATTTTTTATTGTATTCTTTCTTAAAAATATGCGTTTTATTTGTCGCCAGCCCCTTGTTTTTGACCCTCTCGCGACGATTAAAACGATGTTTTTAACTATTTTTTACGTCTCAACTGTATCGTTGGATTCTCATCATACTCCTGTTTCAAGCGGTAGAGCTCCGTGCCGGGGGTGATGATGTCCTTACGGTAGTTGGTGTAGAAATTCAGCAGTTTCAGCGCATCAGCCGATGTAACCGCTTCCAGTTCTTCCTTGTAGAACGTGTTTGTGTGGATAATGTCCAGTACCAACTGCTTTTCATCTTCTGCCAGTGTGTTCATACAATGGCTCCAGCATTGACGCCAATGATCTGTACCCATGCTGCCCTTCTCGTCCAACCACTTAAAGAAGAAACGATACAAGATGAATGTCTCGGGCATCTCCAACAGTTCCATGTATTCTGTCTCATCATTGCCGAAGGCTTCAAGGAAGAACGTTATGCCTTTACCCACCTTACCCTTGGTGCTGTTCAGAATGGCTTGTATGGCGCGTATGTACTTGCGGTTCCAATGCTTGCCGATGTAGTCACGATTGTGCGATAAATCCTCTGCATCATCCTTGCCTTTGCGAATAGGGTGATACTTCATCGGGAACGAATAGATGTTTACATTCAGCTCGTCGCAAAGTTCCACATTTATTCTCAGTCGCTGATACAAATCCAATGGCTTATCCACGAAGTTGTAGAGCAGATAGTTGCTAAAATCCTTCAATCCCGCTGCTGCACTCATGCGGATAGCCTTGTTGTACGAAGGGAACGTCTTGATGTCGTCAAACGCAATACGCAACGGACGAATGGCAATGCGCGACAACAGTTCAACAATCTCTTCTGTGAACAAACGTGCATCCACGCCTTGGTTGAAATCTACGTACCTCGCTCTTGGCACAGGATGTTGGTGACGCTTGTAAATGTCCTTTATCTCTTCGTATGCAGCAATCAGGTTCTCCTTCTTCGTTGTGGCAAGTTTGTTGATGTGGTAGCGAGCCATTACTTTATACACTTCGTATGACTCATCACCCTTCATGGGCTTCAACTTTTGATAGAACTCTGCTATCAACGCCTGACTCTTACGTATGTAAGCTCTGTCATTCACACCATTCTGCAGGTTACGAATGGAAATCTCCAGCATATCAGGCTGAACAAACTTTGCTCCTTTCCCGAAGCCTGAAGCAACAATGTCATCGATAATATCCTTGAGGTTTTCTGATGCCAATACGTTATTATCCATAAGCAGCAAGTCCTTCTGGTCGCCATACACTTCGCGAACAGCATCCAATCGGTCTTTAAGAGGAATGTACGGAATGTATTTATCTTCAAGAGTCGGTACAGCGCAGAAGGCACAATGACGGATGCAACCACGAGTCATGTAGCCGTAGAAAGCATTTGACATTGGATATTTGTACTCAATCTCGTCAAGAATGGAGTAATCCAATGGAAGATTGTCTATAATCTGAGTGTCGCCCTTGTCAAGAACTCCAGGTTTGCCAAGAATACCAACCCAAGGCTTTATTCCGGTTGCCTCTTCAAGTTCCTTAGGTTGAATGGATGCAAGCACACCGCCTACCATCAAATCCTTTTTCTTCTTTACAAGTAGTTTTGCAAAGTTGATGGTTTCTACAGTTATGTCCCAATAGAACGTAAATAGTGTCGTCACACCTACACGATCCCATTCCGGGTTGTCTTTCCACGTACCTTTCCAATAGTAGTTCTTCCAATCGTCAAGTTTTGCAAGAAGAATCAGTTCCATGTCTGAACGCTCTATAGCGAGTCGCTCAATTACCTCTTTCTTGCGCGTCTTGATGTATTCGATGAACTCGTCTCTCTTCAAGAACCAATCAATAGTAGAGTCAATGTAGTTGAATTCCTCGATACAACGGTCAGCAATTCGCTCAATGACAAACATCTTCAAGTCGCCCTTAAAGAACGTAACCTCCCATCCACCTAAATTTTTATAATAGGTGGAGAGCTTCATTAATCCAATAGGAGGATACTTATTGGAATAATTAGGTTCTATCAAGAGGACTTTCTTAATCTTTTTAGTTGCCATTTGAGAACTCCTTCACAATTAATCTTTCCATTTCAGAAATCAACTTCTGGTCATGCTCATTTTGAGGGCAATAAGTATTCAAAACTCTGAACACCCTACGAATTGTCCATACTTCACTTGGGTCAAGTAACGCTTGCAGAGGCGCGATAATGTCCTGCTGTCCAAGCAAAGGTGTGGTAGTTGGAATAGGTGCTGGCGTTTCAACAGTTTGCGTTGCGGGGGTAGTTTCAATTACATCAGGATGAAGTGGCTCTGGTGATGTAGGAGGAACAATTTTGATAGACTCAAAAATATCCACCATATCAGGACGTGTGGCATACATGATGGTGTACTTATGTGATATGGTGGTAAACATGTTGCTGTTCAATTGGTCGTATATCTGCATGATGATACGAATAGTTGTCAAGCGTTGTTGTCCATCTATCACCTCATACCACAATTCGTTGTTCATCTGTTTTTCCTTCACCACAATGGGTTGAAGACAATAGAATTGTCCTTTAGTGTCACCAATGAAGAAAGCATACAAGTCCTGCAAAAGATCCAGTACCTGCGTTTTCTCCCATCGGTAGCCTCGTTGGTATTCAGGTATGTAGTATTTCTTGTCGAGCAAGTCGGGGATTGCCCGTCTTATCATATAATTGTCTGTCATAAGTTTGTTTCTTTTATTAAGTATGTTAACGTAGTATTATGATTTTTCTTATGGGATGTCTCTTTGTTGAACCTTACATAACAATTATAGTTTTGAGGTTTCATTTTCTAAGCAAGGACAGCTTGTACCATCTGCAATACGATTATACATCAATGATGGTTCGGCGGCTATTACGCATTTGTAGTTATACTCAACAGTAAATCTCATACTGAGTTTGTTCTGATCAGCTTCAGACAGTGGCTGAATGGATAGCCATT
>OIXA01005325.1_pt1 | contig 11539 bp, 8 predicted proteins | sample 1587721 | NCBI WGS metagenome assembly OIXA01 (sample SAMEA3888900, study PRJEB22519) | human gut metagenome | biome: human gut; feature: human-associated habitat; material: faeces | place: Denmark | collected 2013 | reverse complement strand
CTATAAATTCGTTTTGAAGGGGGAGGTCTAATTTGATAAGGTCCTCTGAGCTTGTAATAAGGTTATGAAGGAGCAGGAATGATGTTCGTCGGCAGTTTAAGTCATCAGTAAAGTGTGATTTGTTATCTTCAAAAGTTTTTTCATTAAGGAAGGTGACGAATTGATTTTGATCCTTGCCGATTTTACTTTTGGTCCATTTTTTGACAACTGGCTGAAGGTTTGTATTTTCCTGATTGTAACGAGTAATATAAGGGGCTAGATTGTCCCAGTCTTTGGTCGGTATGCTTTTGCTTTTTAAGGCTTTGGCTAGCTGTTTTTCCTGAGTGGAAGTCGTCACATTGTTAAAACTATAGTAAGCTTGATAGTTTTTCTGAGTATTCTTGTGGCCACAAGCCATAAGTAGTAGGCAGCAAGCAATGATTAGTAGAGGGAATTTGATACGCATCTATTGGAATTCTTTCTTTTGTCTATTAACTTTAACATTTTAGTATAGAATAGCCAACTGTGTCAAGATTTCTGACGTAAAAAAGCACCCATAAGGGTGCTTGAGGTTGAGATTGATTAAGATGTAGGTGCGTAAGTACTTTGAACGTTGTAGTGACGTTTGAAGAAGTATTTGGCAACACCAGCGATGACACCAATGATAAGGATCACAATTGGTGAAAGACCAGGGTTGAGGTAGCTTGGAAGAAGGGCTGTAAGACTAAAGAGGGCAAACCATGCAATAAAAGAGAGAGTGATGATGGTCATGCTGAACCACCATTTTGGACGTTCTTCTTTTGGTTTGTTATTGTGACGGTAGATGTAGTGGTAAGGGGTATACATAGCAAGACCGCCAATGAATGACACTGAAAGAAGGGTTGTGAGGCCGTAGCTTGTTTGTGTTCCCGAGAAACCAAAGATTGCGTTCATAATAGCAACAATGGATAGAAGGAATAATGAGGTATCAAGCCACATCTTCCAAGGAGTTTTGTCTGTTTCTGGAATTTCTTTGCTAGGTTTTCCAGAAACAGCTTGTTGGTGCTTTTCAGGAGAGAAGCTAGCTGCCCAAACAGTTGGAGCACCAAGGAATCCACGGCCTGTGATTCCTTTTTTCTGATTTTTGATAAGTTCAGGAATAACATCGCTAAGGATATCTTTGATTTCTTGGTCTGACTTACCATCTTTGATAAGTTGGTTAGTTGCTATGTGAATAAATTCTTGGTTTTTCTTGGTGAGTTTTTGGATGTCCATGAGATGACCTTTCGATAATTAATATTATTTTTAGTGTTGAAGTTTAGAGAAAAGAAGAGGGGCTCTATGTTAGAACCATTTTTTTCTGATAAAGTAGATAACAACGCAAGATGACCCGAAAGCCGCAATGAATAAAATGATCCAAAAGGCGTTATCTAAATCGTTTAGTGGCATAGAATTGTTTTTAAAGTTCATACCGTAAGCGGAGAAGATAACGGTTGGGATGTCCAGAGCCATAGTCATGAGAGCGAGTGTTTTCATGATAGTGTTCTGGTTGTTATTGATGATAGAGGCTGAGGTTTCGGTCATGGCGTTCAAGACATTTTCATAGATGCCTGCCATCTCAATGGCCTGTTGGGTTTCGACCAGTGTATCTTCCAAGAGATCCTCGTCCTCGATATATTTCTTCAAGCTAGAGGCGTTACCTGTTAGCTTTTTGACAATTCGCTCATTCATCTTAAGTGAGGCTTTTAGATAGACAATGGATTTTTCCAATTCCATCATGTCAATCAAGTGTTCATTCTTTGTCGAATTTTCCAACTGAGCTTCCAATTTATCGTTTTGACGGTCGATAGAACGTAGGGCGGTTAGGTAAAGTTGAGCATTGCGATAGAGAATTTGGAAGACAAAGCGTGTCTTCATGAAGGTATAGAAGTTACGTACACGGTGATTGAGGAAGTCGTCCATAAGGCTGATGTTCTCGAGGCAGGTAGTTACGACTACCTCATCGGTAACGATGATACCCAATGGAATGGTAACGTAATAACTTTTGTTATTACGCTCTTCTTGGGTTGGGATGTCGACCAGGATTAGGGTGTAGTCATCTTCGACATCGATACGTGATGTTTCTTCCACGTCCAGAGGGGCGCGGAGATCTTGGATATCAATGTTAAAACGTTCTGCAACCTTTAAGGCTTCTTCCTGGGAAGGGTTTACCAAATGAATCCAAGCACCAGGCTCGAATGTTTCAATTTCTTTGAATTCTTTTCCGGTGGATAAGAACATTTGTTTCAATGGGAACCCCTCCTTTGTCATTCGTTAAGTTAAGTGTTGGCGTTATTATCTGAAAATGTCTTGTCCGTTTTTGGACCAGAAAAAGTCAGATAAATAAGCAGCTCTTAGCTTTTTAGTGATATCAATTGAGGCCTAGAGACTATTCTCTTTGCCTTTTTTTGCACACTCAACCATTATACTATATTTGAAACATTTTTGGGTTGGATAAATTGAAATTTTGTTATAATTATGAGAGAAAGTCGGGATGGATTTTCCATCCGTCTGTAGAAAGGAGTGGCAGTGGCTTTAGGGCTAGGCCTCTTAAAAATATGCAAGATAAGTTAGTGATTCGCGGAGCAAGAGCTCACAATTTAAAAAATATTGATGTAGAGATTCCTCGTGACAAGCTCGTCGTCGTGACGGGGTTGTCGGGGTCTGGTAAGTCTTCTTTGGCTTTTGATACAATTTATGCAGAGGGTCAGCGCCGTTATGTTGAAAGTCTCTCAGCTTATGCCCGCCAATTCTTGGGAAACATGGAGAAACCTGATGTGGACTCGATTGATGGCTTGAGTCCTGCCATCTCCATTGATCAGAAAACAACGAGTAAGAACCCTCGTTCGACTGTGGGAACTGTAACGGAGATTAATGACTATCTTCGTCTCCTTTATGCGCGTGTGGGTGTGCCTTATTGTATCAATGGGCATGGAGCCATTAAGTCGTCATCAGTGGAACAGATTGTAGATGAGGTTTTAGCCCTTCCTGAACGGACACGTATGCAGATTTTAGCGCCGATTGTCCGTCGTCGAAAGGGGCAACACAAGGCGATTTTTGAGCGCGTGCAGAAGGACGGTTATGTTCGTGTTCGTGTGGATGGTGAGATATACGATGTGACGGAAGTCCCTGAGCTATCCAAGTCGAAGATGCATAATATTGAGGTGGTTGTGGACCGTTTGGTTAATAAGGAAGGTATCCGTAGTCGTCTCTTTGACTCAGTCGAGGCAGCGCTACGTTTAGCGGATGGCTACTTGATTGTGGATACTATGGATGATAATGAATTGCTCTACTCGGAGCATTATTCTTGTCCAGTTTGTGGTTTTACAGTGCCTGAGTTGGAGCCGCGTCTCTTTTCCTTCAATGCGCCATTTGGTTCTTGTCCGACCTGTGACGGTTTAGGAAATAAACTAGAAGTTGATATTGATTTGGTCATTCCTGACCCTAGTAAGACCTTGCGTGAAGGTGCACTAGCGCCTTGGAATCCTATCTCATCCAACTACTATCCTGCCATGCTTGAGCAGGCCATGGAACAGTTTGGCGTGGATATGGATACGCCATTTGAAAATCTTAAAAAAGAAGAACAAGATTTGATTCTCTACGGATCTGGGGATCGTGAATTCCATTTCCATTATGTTAATGATTTTGGTGGGGTGCGTGATATTGACATTCCTTTTGAAGGGGTTGTGACTAATATCAATCGTCGCTATCACGAGACCAATAGTGATTTCACTCGCAATGTCATGCGAGGTTATATGAATGAGCTGTCATGTCCAACTTGTCATGGCTATCGTCTTAACGAAGCAGCACTCTCGGTTCGTGTTGGTGGTGAGGATGGCTTAAATATTGGTCAAATCTCTGATTTGTCTATTTCAGATCATCTTCAGGAAATTGATAGCCTGGAATTAGGTGAAAATGAAGGAATGATTGCCCGTCCAATTATCAAGGAAATCAAGGATCGTCTGACTTTCTTAAACAATGTCGGCCTTAATTACTTGACTCTCTCTCGTATGGCCGGAACACTTTCAGGTGGTGAGAGTCAGCGTATCCGTTTGGCGACACAGATTGGCTCCAACCTTTCTGGAGTCCTTTATGTTTTGGATGAGCCCTCTATAGGTCTTCATCAGCGTGATAATGATCGCTTGATTTCAAGTCTTAAAAAGATGCGTGATTTGGGCAATACCTTAATTGTGGTGGAGCATGATGAAGATACCATGCGTGCCGCAGACTGTATTGTAGATATAGGTCCCGGTGCAGGGGAGCATGGCGGACAACTGGTTGCCATGGGAACTGCAGAGGATTTGATGAAGAACGAGGATTCCATCACAGGAGCTTATCTGAGCGGAAAATTAAAAATTCCGGTACCTTTGGAGAGACGGAAGCCAACCGGTTTTCTTACTGTCAAGGGGGCGGCAGAGAATAATCTCAAGAATATCGATGTGAAGATACCTCTTGGGATCATGACCTGTATCACAGGAGTTTCGGGCTCAGGTAAGAGCTCTCTGATCAATGAGATTCTTTATAAACGCCTGGCAAGAGATCTGAACCGGGCAAGAGTGATTCCGGGAAAACATAAGGATATTCTGGGAACAGACCAACTGGATAAGGTTATCAATATTGACCAGTCACCTATTGGCCGTACTCCACGTTCCAATCCTGCGACTTATACCGGGGTATTTGACCAGATCAGAGATCTTTTTGCAGCAACAGCAGATGCCAAGGCAAAAGGATATAAGAAAGGACGATTCAGTTTTAATGTAAAGGGCGGAAGATGTGAGGCATGCAGCGGTGACGGTATTATCAAAATTGAGATGCATTTCCTTCCGGACGTATATGTACCATGCGAGGTCTGCAAAGGTAAGAGATATAACAGAGAAACCCTGGAAGTAAAGTATAAGGATAAGAATATTTACGATGTGCTGAATATGACGGTGGAGGAAGCACTGACTTTTTTTGAGAATGTTCCTTCTATTAAAAGAAAGATACAGACGCTTTATGATGTAGGACTTTCCTATATCCGGCTGGGACAGCCGTCCACAGAGCTTTCCGGAGGAGAGGCACAGAGGATCAAGCTTGCCACAGAGCTGAGCAAGCGCAGCACAGGTAAGACTATCTACATTCTGGATGAGCCTACCACAGGTCTGCATTTTGCGGATGTGCATAAGCTGGTGGAGATTCTGAAACGATTATCGGAGGGCGGTAATACAGTAGTTGTGATCGAGCATAATCTGGATGTGATTAAGACCGCAGATTATATCATTGATATCGGACCGGAGGGTGGAGACAAAGGAGGTACCGTAGTTGCTCAGGGAACTCCTGAGGAGGTGGCACAGTCACCGGTTTCCTATACCGGAAAATATGTAAAGAAATATCTGAAATAATCTTGAAATCATATTGCAGGACTTTCTTTTTAAATGGAAGTTGTATATAATAGAAGAGATTATTTATAGCAATTCTCGTAAATAATATATTTTGATCCGGCTTATCAGGATGTGAAGCCCTGTTGGACTGTTTTGATCGCATTATTTTATGGAGTTGTTATAACTAAACCGGATAAGTCCCCGGTAGAGACTGTAAAAAGTAATGATCAGTTGAAGGGGATGAGGAGAACGTAAGAACAGAAAGGGGATTTCCATGCCGACAAGTGATATTGGAATTGACCTGGGAACCAGGAACAGTCTGGCTTATTCTACAGGAAAAGGCCTGGTGTTAAATGAGCCTTCAATTGTAGTTTATGATAAGAATACAGAGAAAATCCGTGCTATCGGTGAAGAAGCACGTATGATGGAGGGACGTATTACCTCAGATATGGAGGTTATTCGACCAATACGTCAGGGAGTGATCGTTGATTATACAGTTACAGAGAAGATGCTGAAATATTTTATATCCAGAGCAATAGGAAGAAGAGCTTTCCGCAAGCCCAGGATCAGTATCTGTGTTCCCAGTGGAATTACAGAGATTGAGAAAAAGGCAGTGGAGGAAGCAACCTATCAGGCTGGTGCCAGAGATGTCTATATGGTGGAGGAACCTATAGCTGCGGCAATCGGAGCCGGGGTGGATGTGACCAAGCCCTTTGGAAATCTGGTCGTAGACATTGGAGCCGGAACTTCGGATGTTGCGGTTATCTCTCTTGCGGGGGTTGTGGTTTCCGCTTCTGTGAAAGTTGCAGGGGACACTTTTAATCAGGCTATACTGAACTATGTGAGAAAGAATCATGGACTTTTTATCGGAGAAGATATGGCAGAGAAGATCAAAATTCAGATTGGTACGGCTATAGAGGAATCAAATCCGAGAACAATGGAAGTAAAGGGGAGAAATGTGATCACCGGTCTGCCGAAGACAGTGACACTTACCTCAGAAGAAATACGTGTGGCGTTAAAGGATGCTACAAGCCAGATTGTGGAGACTGTTCATGGAATTCTGGAAAAGACACCGCCGGAACTGGCTGCGGATATTGTAGACAGAGGAATCGTACTTACAGGCGGCGGTGCCCTTCTTCATGGGATGGATACACTGATCGAGCAGAGAACCGGAGTAAGTACACTGACTGTGCAGGATGCAATGAGCGTGGTCGCAGTGGGAACCGGTAAGTATGCAGAGGTAATGGCACGTTTTGACGGATAAAGCAGGAGGTACTGCACAGTGCAGTGCCTTTTTGCGTTGTCAGAGGATCAAAGAAGCAGGAGGTGTGGAGAAAAGCACATGAGTGAAACTGTCACAGGATACATAGATCATGTTATTTTCAGAAATGAAGATAACGGATATACAGTTATGGTACTGAAAGGTACAAAAAAAGAGGAAGAGCTGACCTGCGTGGGAAGTTTCCCTGCGATCACACAGGGGGCATCTATTGAAGCAACCGGAGTATATATCCATCATCCGGTATATGGCAAACAGTTTCAGATCAGTTCTTTTACAGAGAAGATGCCGGAGGATACATATGGAATAGAACGTTATCTGGGTTCGGGCGCCATCAGGGGAATCGGTGCTGCACTGGCTGCCAGGATTGTGCAGAAGTTTGGAGATGACACACTCCGTATCGTAGAAGAAGAGCCGGAGCGGCTTGCAGAGGTAAAGGGGATCAGTGAGAAAAAAGCCCGGGAGATCGCTGCGCAGGTAAGTGAGAAGGCAGAGATGCGAAAAGTAATGATCTTTCTGCAGAAATATGGGATTTCCCTGAACCTGGGCGCAAAGATTTATCAGAAATATAAGGAATCTGTCTATACGATCCTTCAGGAGAATCCTTACAGACTTGCGGAAGATATTTCCGGTGTGGGATTTAAGATTGCTGATGAGATTGCTGCCAGAGTCGGTATTCACGCAGACTCAGATTACAGAATCCGCAGCGGAATGCTGTATACTCTTCTGCAGGCTTCGGGAGAAGGACATACTTATCTTCCGAGGGAACAGTTATTTACAAGATGTGCCAGACTTCTGGGAGTGGATGAATCTTATATGGAGAAACACCTTATGGATATGGTTATTGACAGGAAGCTGGTGCTGAAAGAAAAAAGCGGAGAAACTATCGTTTATCCGGCACAGTATTATTATCTGGAACTGAACACTGCCAGGATGCTTAATGAACTGAATATTGTGTGTCCTGAGGATAAAGAGCTTGTCAGGCACAGAATTGAGCTGATCGAGAAAGAGACAGGAACTGTTCTGGATGAAATGCAGAAGAGAGCAATCACTGAAGCAGCGGATCATGGACTCTTTATTCTTACAGGAGGCCCCGGTACAGGTAAAACGACAACGATCAATGCGATCATCCGCTTTTTTGAAGGAGAAGGTGCAGAGATTCGGCTGGCTGCACCTACCGGACGTGCTGCAAAGAGAATGACAGAGACTACCGGATATGAGGCGCAGACAATTCACCGTCTGCTGGAACTGAATGGAATGCCGGAAGAAGAGAGGGACGGGCATTCAGCTAAATTCGAGAGGAATGCGCAGAATCCGCTGGAGGCAGATGTGATCATTATTGATGAAATGTCTATGGTGGATATCCATCTGATGCATTCTCTTCTTCTTGCAGTGGTAGCAGGAACCAGACTGATCCTTGTGGGGGATGAGAATCAGCTTCCGAGTGTAGGCCCGGGCAATGTGCTGAGAGATATTATCCGAAGCAGATGTTTCCCTGTAGTGGAACTGACTAAGATATTCAGACAGGCATCAGAGAGTGATATTGTTGTAAATGCTCATAAGATAAATAAGGGAGAACAGGTTCAGATCAATAATAAGAGCAGGGATTTCTTTTTTCTGAAGAGATATGATGCAGATATCATTATAAGAGTAGTGATCGCGCTGATCCAGGAGAAACTGCCGCGCTATGTAGATGCCAAACCCTTTGAGATACAGGTACTGACACCTATGAGAAAGGGACTTCTGGGAGTAGAGCGGCTGAATCAGATCCTGCAGAGATACCTGAATCCGCCGGAAGACGGGAAATCCGAGAGGGCGGTTGGAGACCGGCTGTTCCGCACAGGGGACAAGGTCATGCAGATCAGAAATAATTATCAGATGGAATGGGAAATCCGGGGACGATATGGGGTTGTCATTGAGAAAGGCGTGGGAGTATTTAACGGAGACACCGGAATCCTCAGGGAAATCAATGAATTTGCTGAGACAGCAGAAGTGGAATTTGAGGATGGACGTTTTGCAATGTACTCGTTCAAACAGCTGGAGGAACTGGAACTTGCATATGCTATTACAATCCACAAGTCTCAGGGATCTGAGTATCCGGCAGTCATACTTCCATTGCTTTCCGGACCACAGATGCTTTTAAACAGGAACCTTCTTTATACCGCAGTTACCAGAGCAAGAAAATGTGTGACGGTTGTGGGAAACGAGGAGACCTTTGCAGAGATGATACGCAATGAAAAACAGCAGAAGAGATACAGTGCACTGGATGAACGGATCAGAGAACTGAGTGAGACTACAGGGGATAATAATACAGATGGTGAAGAATGATATTGCAGACTGTGATCTGATGACTGAATAATAACAGAGAAAAAATTTATTCCGATAATATGAGAAAAACAGAAATACAGAGGATAGCAAAACAAAGAGTAAAATAGTGGAAGGAAATGGAAATGAAACGGTTTCTGAACATGGTTGCTGATATTTTTTACCCGAGATGCTGTCCGGTCTGTCAGAAAATACTGGCAGATCAGCGAAGGATGATCTGTCCGGAATGCGAGAAAGAACTTCGTCCGATTGGTCATCCCAGATGTTATAAATGTGGAAAACCCATAGAAACAGGGGAATACTGCAGAGACTGTCAGAAACACAGGCATATGTATGAACAGGGAAGAGGTATTTTTGTCTATGATGGCATAATGAGAAGATCTGTTACCAGATATAAGTACTATGGATGCAGAGAATACGGTGATTTTTATGCCAGAGCAATGTATCGATATGCGCAGAAAGAATTGCGGGAATGGAAGCCGGATCTGATCGTGCCGGTTCCGGTACACAGGTCGAAGGAGCGGCAGAGAGGTTTTAATCAGGCTGCATATCTGGCGGAGAAACTCGGTCATTATACCGGGATTTCCACAGATGTCAATATTGTGCAGAAAGTTTTAAAGACAAAGTCGCAGAAAAAACTGAATGCTTTGCAGAGAAGAAAAAACCTGGAAAAAGCGTTCTGCGTGACCGGAGATGTCAGGGGAAAGAATATCTTGGTGATAGATGATGTGTATACAACAGGAAGTACGATCGATGCAATGGCCGGATGCCTGAAGAGAAAAGGTGCCGGAAATGTTTATTTTCTTACGGTTTGCATAGGCAGGAGATAAGAAAAAACACTTTTCATACATAATGATATATGTTACAATTAATCTGTATGATTATATGAATGATATCAGGTTGTTGCTGAGAACAGAGTGAACAGTAATAGCGGATTATAGCAAAAGGAAAAGCATACAGTAAGGAGTAATTTATGTTAAATGAAGAGAAGATAAAAATCATGAATAAACTTGCCATGTATGAACAGGGTGAAGGAAAGAAATATCTTCCGGTCAGCAGGTACTACCGTAGTGATTATATCGGACTTGCCATGATTAAGAATTTTTTCCTTGTTACGATTGGGTATTGCCTGATTCTGGCCGGTATCGCAGCATATTTTGCTGAATATCTGATAGATAATGTTCATAAGATGAACCTTGTTTCACTGGGCGTGGAAGTTATTCTGGGGTATGTGGCAGTGCTGGTACTGTTTTCTGTCCTGACATATATCCAATATACGGTGAAATACCATAAAGCAAAGAAAAGTGTGAAAAATTATTATGAAGAACTTACACAATTAAGTAAAATCTACGGTCGCGAAGATAAAAAATCTTCAGCCAGAGGAGTTACAGGAGGATATAAAAAATGACAGCATTACTCGAATTAAAACAGCGAATAAAGAATTTATACAGCCAGTATGAGATTTATATCCTGCCTGTCTTACGTTTCGTTCTGGCAATGGTTTATTTCATATGGATCAATACCAATATGGGATATATGAAGCAGATCGATAATATATTTATTGTTCTGATCCTTGCACTGATCTGTTCCATTCTTCCTTCGGGTGTAATGATTTTTGTAGGATTTGCCCTGATGGTCGCACATGGTTATGCACTGGGGATAGAAGTTGCAGGTTTTATGCTTGTGCTGATCCTGTTTATGGCAATTCTCTTCCTGAGATTCAGTTCAGACAATAATTTAGTACTTGTATTTACACCGCTTTCCTTTGGGTTCAGTGTTCCGACGCTTCTTCCTATCGGAAGCGGACTTTTGTGCAATGCGTTTTCTGCACTTCCTGCAGGCTGCGGAGTGATTATTTACTATTTTATCCGTTTTATACGTGTACAGCATAAACTTCTGGAAAACCCGGATGTTGCCATAGCTGACAAATTAAAACTTCTGACAGATGGAATCGTGCAGAACTGGGGAATGTGGATCACAGTGATTGCCTTTATCGCAGTGATTCTGCTGGTGAATCTGATACGTACCCGCTCTTTTGACTATGCATGGAGAATTGCCATTATTGCAGGTGGAGTTGTGTATGTTCTGATGATTATTGCAGGTGGATTTTATTTTAGACTGGATATTGATGTTGTTACGCTGATCATTTATACAGTGATCTCTGTGGTGATAGGATTACTTCTTGAATTCTTTGTATTTGGTGGTGACTATACCCGTACCGAGAGACTGGAATATGAGGATGATGAATATTATTATTATGTAAAAGCAGTGCCGAAAGCCTGTGTCACAACATCTGAAAGAAGTATAAAGAAGATTAACGGAAGTTCTGCAAAGGATGAAAGACCGGCACAGGATAACGTTGTTTCTTATGCGAATCCTATTTTTCATGGTGATGAGAAAGCAGTGACGACAGATGAGGCTGCAGCACCTGTAGAGAGAAAGAAAGATATTGACAGCGTGGATTTTGAGAAGAAACTGGAAGAATCATTAAAAAATCTGTAAAAAGCAGTTTCCGGTAACGATGAGACATACGAGCCAAAATTCCATTGCCGCAGGCAATCTGGAATGAATTTTGGCT
>OIXA01005322.1_pt1 | contig 11544 bp, 9 predicted proteins | sample 1587721 | NCBI WGS metagenome assembly OIXA01 (sample SAMEA3888900, study PRJEB22519) | human gut metagenome | biome: human gut; feature: human-associated habitat; material: faeces | place: Denmark | collected 2013 | reverse complement strand
AGCGATATCATCACCGATGTCCTGAAGGTGCTGGGCTGCGGCGTGGAGGTCTCCGGCAAGGCCGTGAAGATACATTCCGATGGCGCACGCGTCACGCTGATCGTAGCCCCTTGCGAGAAGTGCCGTGATGATACCCGTGAGCACGTCGCCACTTCCTGCCGTGGCCATGCCGCTGTTGCCCGTGGGGTTGAACAAGACGGTTCCGTCGGGCAGGCACAAGGCCGAATAATGCCCCTTCAAGATGATGTATCCATGAATGCGCGCCGCCATCTGCCGGGCACGCATGAGCCGGTCGTAAGCGCTCGCGCTCGTGCTTCCCATGAGGCGGTCAAACTCCTTGGGATGCGGCGTTATCACACATTTTGAGCTGACTATCAGCTCAGGAAAGCGCGCGAGCACGTTTATCGCATCCGCGTCTATGACTTTCTTGTTTTCAAGCTCCGCCGCGCTGCATATAAGCTCCGTGACCTCGTCGCCCGTGCCTAAGCCGGGCCCCATCACGAACGGCGACGCGCCTATCATGCCTATTGCCTTATCGATATCGCTTACCGAATATTCGCCGCAGGGCGCCGCCATCGCCTCGGGCAGAGCCGCCTTGAACGCAAGGTTCGCCGCCAGCTTGAAGGCGATTTCGGAGGAGTCCACGGGGTGGTAGGAGCCATCCACCAGAGTGGCCTTCAGGAACACCACAGGATAGCCGGCCAGCACGCCGTGCAGGCAGCTCTCGCGCAGGCCCTTTTCCACGGCGGGGAAGTAGTTCTTGGGCACGGAGCCGCCGAACACGTTCTCCTCAAAGATCATATCCTCCTGTTCGCTCTGGGGCTCGAAGATAATGTGAACATCGCCGAACTGGCCGCTGCCGCCGGTCTGCTTCTTATAGCGGCCCTGCTTGCGGACGGTGCTGCGGATCTTCTCACGGTAAGCGACGCGGGGGGTGCTCAGCTCGGAATCCACGCCAAAGCGGGACTTCAGCTTGCTGCACAGCACGTCGATCTGGATATCGCCGGCACCGGAGATAACGGTCTGGTGGGTCTCGGCGTTGTTGGTGACGGAGAAGGTGGGATCCTCCTCGTTCAGCTTGTTCAGGCCGGTGCCCAACTTTTCGATCTCCTGCTTGGTCTTGGGGGAGATAGCGCGCTCATAGCAGGCGGGAGCAAAGGCCAGAGGCGCGAACTTGACGTAGGTCTTGGGCTCGCACAGGGTGTCGCCGGTCTTGACCTTATCCATCTTGCCGATGGCGCCGATATCGCCGCAGCAGATCTCCTTGGTCTCCTCGCTCTTCTTGCCCTTCATGGTGTACAGACGGCCCAGCTTTTCGGTGTTGCCGGTGGTCATGTTGTACAGGGACATATCGCCGGTGACCTTGCCGCGGATGACCTTGATCATGGAGTACTTGCCGTACTGGTCGGAGATGGTCTTGAACACGAAAGCGGCGGTGGTGCCGTTAGGATCGTAAGCGACCTCGATGGCGTTGCCGTCGTCGTCCTCGGCAGCCTCGGCGGGCATGTCGGTGGCCACGGGAACCAGATCCACGATGGTCTGCATCAGCATGTCAACGCCCATACCGGTGACGGCGGAGCCGCACAGCACGGGGCAGACAGTACCCTCGCGGACGCCGATCTTCAGACCCTTGGCCATATCCTCGGCGGACAGCTCCATGGTCTCGAAGAACTTCTCCATCAGCTCCTCGTCGGCGCCGGCGGCGGCTTCCATCAGCTCGGAGCGCAGAGCCTCCACCTCGTCGGCCATGTCGGCGGGGATGGCGCACTCGCCCTTGGCGTCGTAAGCCTTGTTGTGCAGCAGGTCAACGATCACGGTGACGGCCTTGTTGGCGTCAGCCTTGGTGGCAACGATGGGTGCGATGGTGGTGCCGAACTTGCCCTTGACAGCCTCGATGCAGCTGGCGTAGTCGGCGTTGGCCTCCTCCACGCGGTTGATGAACATCATGCGGGGCTTCTTGCCCAGCATCTTCCAGGTGCGCTCCATACCCACGGACAGACCGTCCTTGGCGTTGCCCACGATGACGGCGCACTCGGCGGCGCGGATGGCGCACACCGCCTCGCCGGAGAAATCGAAGTTGCCGGGAGCGTCCATGACGTTGATCTTCTTGCCCTTATACATAACGGGGGCAAAGGCCAGGGAGATGGAGATCTGGCGCTTGATCTCCTCGGCGTCGTAGTCGCAGGTGGTGTTGCCGTCGGCGGTCTTGCCCAGACGGTCGATGCCCTTGGTCATAAACAGCATCTGCTCGACCAGCGAGGTCTTGCCGGACCCGCCGTGGCCCAGCAGCGCAATATTGCGAATGTCATTAGCAGTCATAGTGGTGATGTACTCCCTTCATTTTCTTCAAGTCCGCCGCCCACACGGCTGCGGACAGTAGCTCAATGTACCGATTATAGCTTATATTGCAGGACCTGACAACCATTATTTTGTGGATTTGTAGGAAAATTCCCTGTCCGTGCAGGCTTTTTCGGCAACTTATACAATTTCCCTTCCGCCGTACTGGGCAGGTCGACGAGGGCCGGCAGACATCCCTTGCGCCGCCGCAGAAAACGTGCTATAATGGTGGATATGTTTGCGGGCATGATGGAATTGGTAGACATGCGAGATTTAGGTTCTCGTGCTCACGCGTTGGGGTTCGAGTCCCCATGCCCGCACCAAAAATGTCCGCCCCTGCGGGCCGCCCCTTTTTGGTGCGCGCTTTTGCGCTGCAAAAGCGGTCGCCTGCGGGCGGATAACCGAACGCGCAAGGGAAACCCGACCAGGGTTTCCCTTGCATATCTTGAACAGAGGACGCCATGGCGCACACGCTGGATGACCGGCTGATCTGCGAGATCCTGTCGGTGTCGGAGGAGATACCCGCCGACCGCGTGGACATGAAGCGTTTTCAGCGGCCGGAGGGCTATCGGACGAAACAGGAGGAGCTGCCATGAAACGTATCGCATCCATACAGGACATCTCCTGCCTGGGCCGCTGTTCCCTGACCGTGGCGCTGCCGGTGATCTCCGCTCTGGGCGTGGAGTGCGCCATCGTGCCCACCGCTGTCCTCAGCGCCCACACCGCCTTCCCCGGCTTTGTCAGCCGCGACCTGACGGACCAACTTGACGCCATCGCCGCCCACTGGCAGGCCCAGCACGTCCACTTCGATGCGCTGTATACCGGCTACATCGCCTCCGTGCCCCAGGTGCAGCAGGTGCTGGACTTCTTTGACGCGGTGAAAAGCCCCGATACCATGATCTTCGTGGACCCCGCCATGGCGGACCACGGCAAGCTCTATTCCGGCTTTGGCCCCGACTTCCCCGCCGCCATGGCGCGGGTGGTGGCCCGGGCCGACGTGGCCATGCCCAACCTGACAGAGGCATGTCTCCTCACCGGTACGCCCTACCGCGAGGACATGGACGAGCCCATGACCCGCGAGCTGCTGCAAAAAGTAGCGGCGCTGGGTGCCGGAAAAGTGGTGCTCACCGGCGTGTCCTTCACGCCGGACAGGCTGGGCGCCATGGGCTACGACAGCGCCGACGGCCGGTTCTTCACGTGTCTGGACCGGCGGCAGACCGGCTCCTACCACGGCACCGGCGACATCTTCGCCGCCACGGTGGTGGGCGGCATGATGCGGGGCCTGCCGCTGGAAGGTGCCGTCTCTCTGGCGGTGCGCTTCACCCTCTCCTGCATTGATGTCACGGCCCAGGACCCCTGCGCCGCCTGGTACGGCGTGGAGTTCGAGAAGGCCCTGCCCCTGCTGTGCGACGCCGCCCGCGCCCTGCCTGAGAATTAAAAAGAACAAAAAGAGCACCCGCGGCATTGCCGCGGGTGCTTTTTTGTCATCACCTGCTGCGGGGATAGGGCTTCTTCTCGTCGGTGAGCCCCGCGAGATAGTCCATGCTGGTGTTCAGTGCCAGCGCCACGCGGCGGCACTGCTCAAAGCTGAGATAGCGCTCGCCCCGCTCGATCTTGGAGTACGCGCTCTGGTCGATGCCGGTCAGCATCTGCATCTTGACCTGCGTAAATCCCCGCTCTTTTCTGAGTTCCCGTAATCTGCTCATCAAAAATCACCATAAATATTATGACAAATTGTCCTATTGCATTTAGGGTTAAATTGTCCTATAATTTTTGCAGGGGGTGATGTTATGACGGAAGTTGAAGCCTATCACGAAATGTATCTGACCATGGCTCGCGCCGCCGAACAGGCCATCCGCCTGTTGGTGGAGGCGCAGCAAGCCTGTGAAACGCTTTACATGGAGAGCACGGAACAGGCGCCGGCGAAATCCTGACCATAAAAAAGCACCCGCGGCATGCCCGCGGGTGCTTTTTTTATTCTCCTTCGCCCTCCGGCTTCCCCTCTCCGGGAGCCTCCTCCGGCGCAGGGGGCTCCGACGCCTTCGCCGGTTCCTCCTCGGGTGCGTCGAAGTCCGGCATGGGTACCGGCTCGGACACCATGTTGATGTGCTTGGCGGGCGCCTCGATGGTCTCCGGCACGCTGGGGCGGAACAGCTTCCGCTCCTGCTCTCTGGTGGCGCCGTAGTTGTCCACCGTCTCGGGGTCGCGGCCCTCGATAATGGCCATCATCTCCTGCCCGGTGATGGTCTCCTTCTTCAGCAGGTACGCGGCGATCTTGTCCAGCAGCTCCCGGTTGTCCTGCAAAATTCTCTTGGCCTCCTGATGGCACTGACGGATGATCTTGATGGTCTCGCGGTCCGCCGCGGCGTAGGTCTCCTGAGCGCAGGTCATGGAGTAACTGCCGTCCAGATACTGGCTCTGGATGGTGCCCAGCGCCATCATATCGAACTCGTCGCACATGCCGAACCGCGCCACCAGATTCCGCGCCAGCTCCGTGGCCCGCTCGATGTCGTTGGCCGCGCCGGAGGTCATGGTGTTGCACACGATCTCCTCGCTGGAGCGGCCTGCCAGCAGCGTGCGGATCTCCGCCAGAATGTCCTCTCTGGACATGAGGAACTTCTCCTCCTCCGGCAGGTGCAGCGTATAGCCCAGCGCCCCCTGGGTGTGGGGCACGATGGTGATCTTGCTCACCGGCTGGGCGTTCTTCTGCTTGGCCGCCACCAGCGCATGGCCCACCTCGTGATAGGCGATGATGCGCTTTTCCTCCTCGGTGATGACGGTGCCCTTCTTCTCCGAGCCGGCGATGACCAACTCAAAGGACACCAGCAGATCGTTCTGGTTCACAGCCTTGCGGCCCTTGCGGACGGCCCGCAGCGCCGCCTCGTTCACCAGATTGGCCAGATCCGCGCCCACGCATCCGGCGGTAGCCTGGGCGATCTTGTTCAGGTCCACATCCTCGGCCAGACGGATGTTGCGGGTGTGTACCTGCAGCGTGGCCAGGCGGCCCGCCAGATTGGGCCGATCCACGGTGATGCGCCGGTCGAAGCGTCCCGGGCGCAGCAGCGCCTTGTCCAGCACCTCGGGGCGGTTGGTAGCGCCCAGCACGATAACGCCCTTGCTGGGATCGAAGCCGTCCAGCTCCGCCAGCAGCTGGTTCAGCGTCTGCTCGCGCTCGTCGTTGCCGCCGAACTTACCGCCGTCGCGGGACTTGCCGATGGTGTCGATCTCGTCGATGAAAATGATGCACGGGGCCACCTTGGCAGCCTCCTTGAACAGGTCGCGGACACGGCTGGCGCCCACGCCCACGAACATTTCCACGAAGTCGGAACCGGAAATGGAGAAGAACGGCACCCCCGCCTCACCGGCCACAGCCTTGGCCAGCAGGGTCTTGCCGGTACCGGGTGAGCCCACCAGCAGCGCGCCCTTGGGCAGCTTGGCGCCGATGGCTGTGTACTTGCCGGGGTTGTGGAGGAAATCAATGATCTCCTCCAGCGACTCCTTGGCCTCGTCCTGACCGGCCACATCCTTGAACGTGACGCCGGTGGACTTCTCCATATACACCTTGGCGTTGGACTTGCCCACGCTGCCGATGCCGCCGAAGCCGCTGCCGCCGCTCTTGGCCAGCATCCGCAGCAGCAGCATGAGCAGTCCCACAAAAATGAGCGTGGGCAGGATGTAGCTGACCATGAACGCCAGCACCGGATTCATCTGCGCCTCGTAATAGCCGGTGTAGGCCACCTTGTGCTCCTTCAGCAGAGGCAGCAGGGACGTATCGTTGAGATACGCGGTATACAGCGTCAGCTTCGTGTCCTTGGACTGGGTGTAGGACTTGGCGGGCACGTTGCTGCCCTCGTCCTGTTCCTCGGTGTAGGTGTAGCCCTCCACCGGCGTGATGTAGATGGCGTCGTCCTTGAACAGGACCTCCTTCGCCTTATCGTTTTCGATAAGATCCAGCATCTCGCTGTACTTGATCTCATGGCTGGTGGACTTGTTGGTGGCGTTGCGGTTGTAGGCGTTGAGGTAGTTGAATCCCACCGTCAGCACCAGCGCCCACGCCACCAGCGTCAGGATGCCCCGCAGGTTATTGCGTCCCTTTCCGTTTTTATTGTTGTTCTGATCGTTGTTGGCCATGTGTATCCTCCGTAAAAAACCGTCAGCCGGAGTGCCTCCGCTCTCGGCGGCGCGTCCCTCCCGCGGTATACCTTCGCAGTATCGCACAGTATACCACACTTGTCCAAATGTCACAAGTGGCACATCGTCGGATTTTCTGTAAAATTTCTATGAATGGCGCTTTATCTCGCCGAAATATTGTGTTATACTGGTCAGTAATTCAAGAAAAATGAGGTCATACCCATGAAAGATATGAAGGATACCGAGCGCCGCCGTCCCCTGCCGGACGCGGAGGCCGACGGCGTCATCGAGGGCCGCAACGCGGTGATCGAAGCCCTGCGGGTGGGCACCGCCATCGACAAGATCTACATCGCCAAGGGCGAGACGGACAAGACCCTGGGCCACATCGCCTCCAGGGCCCGGGACGCGGGCATCGTGGTGGTGGAGGCCGACCGCCGCAAGCTGGACGGCATTTCCCGCACCCACGCCCACCAGGGCGTCATCGCTCTGGCCGCCGTGCGGGAATACGCCACGGTGGAGAGCATCCTCTCCGCGGCGGCAGAGAAGGGGGAGCCGCCCCTGCTGGTGGTGTGCGACGAGATCTCCGACCCCCACAATCTGGGCGCCATCCTCCGCACCGCCGAGTGCGCCGGAGCCCACGGCGTCATCATCCCCAAGCGCCGCTCCGCCGGTCTGACCGCCGTGGTGGCCAAGACCTCCGCCGGCGCGGTGAGCTATATCCCCGTGGCGCGGGTGGCCAACATCCCCTCCCTGCTGAAGGACCTGAAAAAGCAGGGCGTCTGGGTATTCGGCACTGCCGCCGACGGCACTACCGATCTCTATACCGCGGACCTGAAGGGCCCCGCCGCCATCGTCATCGGCTCCGAGGGCAGCGGCATGACCCGCCTTGTCTCCGAGAACTGTGATTTTCTGGTAAGCATCCCCATGAAAGGCCGCATCTCCTCTCTGAACGCCTCCGCCGCCGCAGCCATTTTGCTGTACGAGGCGGTGCGCCAGCGGAGCTGACGGCGTTGCATCGTACTATGAACAGGCGTGACGACCCACAACTGGATACGCCCGTCCCCCGGGACGAGCTCTCGCTGGACGCCATCCTTGCCGAATACGGCAGGGGTGGGCGTCAGCCTGCCCCTGCGCCGGAGACTCCCCCTGCACCGACGCCCCCGCCCGAACCCGAACCCGTCCCCGTGCCTGACCCCGCTCCCATTCCCGAGCCGGAGCCCGTTCCCGCGCCCGATCCTGTGCCTGCACCTCTGTCCGACACACCGGACCGTGTCAGCCTGAAGGATGTCATGAGCCAGACAGTGGATGCCGTGCTGGAGGACGAGGAGGACGGCGTCATTGACGCTCCCGTGCCCCTGGGCCAGCGGCTCTCCGGCCTGCTGCACCGCTTCGCGGACCGCCGCAGCGCCCGGCCCCGCGGCCTTTCTCAGGAAACAGAGCAGCTGTTCGACGACCCCGAGGACGAGCCGGAGCCGGAGGAACCGGAGGAGCCGGAGCCCCGCATGGACGACGCCCTGCGGGAGGAAAAGCGCCGCTGCAACCGGCTGCGCCGCGGTCTGGTGTTCGCCGCGCTGCCCGTGCTTCTTCTGGTGGTGGCCGCCGTGCTGCAGGAGCTGGAAATGCTGCCGCCCGCATGGCTGGACGCCGCGCCGCTGCGGTGCATCGTGCTGGGCGGCGGCCTGCTGCTGACGGCGCTTCTGTGCCTGCCGGTATGGCAGACGGCCTTCCGCATGCTCCGCGACGGGCAGGTGGGCTGCGAGCTGTGCGCCGGCGTTGCGGTGCTGGCGGATCTTCTCTGCTGCGCCGCCGGCGCCGTCACCGGCAGCACCCTCTCCACCCCCTACGCCGCGGCCGGCGCTCTGCTGATCCTCACCTGCCAGCTGGGCCTGTACCTGACGGCGGAGACCCGCCGCATCGCCTTCCATCTGGCGGACCTCAACGGCGTACCGCCCTACGTGGTGTCCGTCCTGCCCGCCGGTGTCTGCAAGCAGCGGGGCGTGCTGGAGGGCTTCTACCGCAGCACCATGCGCCCCGACCCTGCCCGCCGCTGGCAGAATTATGTACTGCCGCTGCTGCTCAGCGCGGCGGTGGTGCTGTCCGGCGTGGTGTGCTTCACCGCCCGCCCCATGGACGAGTTCCCCTGGGTGCTGGCCGCCCTCACCGGCGCCGGTGTCCAGCTGTCCCTGCCCCTGACCGGCTCCCTGCCCCTGTACTACCTGTCCCGCCGCCTGGAGCGCAGCGGCGCTGCCGCCGCCGGCTATGCCGGTGCCCGTGCCGTGGCCCGCTCCGGCCGCATGGTGCTCACCGATGACGATCTCTTCCCCGCCGGTACCGTGACCCTCAACGGCTACAAGGTCTACGGCGAGGAACGTAGCCGCGCCGTGGGCTACGCCGCTTCGGTGGCCCGTGCCGCCGGCAGCAGCCTTGCCCCCCTGCTGGACCGCCAGCTCACGGCGGAGGGCGGGTTCCACATTCGCGTGGACGACCTGCGTTACTGCGAGGAGGGCGGCGTGGAGGCCGCCATCCACGGCGAGACCGTGCTGATGGGCAGCGCCTACTTCATGAAAAAGCGCCATGTGGCCCTCCCCCACGACCTGAAGCTCCAGACCGGCCTCTTTCTGTCGGTGGACGGCGTGCTGACGGCGGTGTTTGCCGTGAAGTATCAGCCCTCCCGCAACGCGGAGTGGGCTCTGCGGGCCATGCGCCGCTGCCATATCACGCCGGTGCTGGCCGTCCGCAGCAGCAACGTCACCCCGGGGCTCATCAAGCGGAAGTTCGGCGTGGACGCCAAGGTGGTCTACCCCGACGTGTCCACCCGTCTGGCTCTGGCCCAGTTGGCCGCCCAGCAGGGCGAGACGCCCAACGTCATCGTCTGCCGTGAGGGCCTGCTGCCTCTGGCCGAGTCAGTGGTAGGCAGCCGCCGCATGGTGCGGGCCGTCCGCACCGCCACGGTACTCAGCTATATCGGCGCCCTGTGCGGCGTGCTGCTGGCCTACTACCTCACCTCTGTGGGGAATTTCGCGGTGCTGACGCCGCTGGCCATGGTGGTGTTCCTGCTGCTGTGGCTGCTGCCCACGCTGCTGATCGCCGGCCTTGTCCGCTACTTCTGACAAAAAAGAACGGAAAGCAGAGCTTTCCGTTCTTTTTTGTCTGTTTTCACGCCTCCGTCGGCACGGGCTCCGGCAGCTTCTCCGGCCAGCCCGGCCAGCTCTGGCGGATGAGATCCGCCACGCCGCCCCGTTCCAGACCCAGCACGGCCGCCAGCTCGCCGTACAGCTGGTCCTCGGCCCGCTTGAGATAGCGCTCGTCCATCTGGCTCACCTTCTTGCCGTGGCGCAGGGCCCACGCCCGCTTGCGGCACACGTTGTGGATCATGGCGGCCAGCTCGCCGCACTGGCAGCGCATCACCACCTGATGATAGAAATCCTTGGCAGCGCGGATGCCCGGCTGCTCCGGCTTGCAGGGCGGCAGCGACGGGATGGACGCGATCAGCGCCAGCGCCTCCTCCCGGGTGATAACCGAGCGCATCAGCACTCCCGTGTCCACCGGTGTCATCACCGTACCGCTGCGGTACAGGGGCGTCAGGTGATAGTAAAGCCGTGTCCCGTCGTCATAGGCCAGGCCGGACGGTCCGATGCTCTCCACCCGACAAACGCCCTCGCCGCCGTACACTACCAGATCACCTGCTGCAAACATCTTGTCACTCTCCTTACACAAAACACTGTCCATACCGTTCTGCGCCGCGGTCCGCTCTCTCTTTCGTCCCCTCGGCGGCCTTTTTTCTGTATGATTATACCACACTTTGTCGAAAAATGGTAGGGCGATTTTTGGAAAATTCTGCGGGATTTTTCTTGCCGGACGGTGGATATACGGGAAAAATGTGGTACAATACGGACATCGAAACTCAGCGAAAGGGGCATCTGCCTATGAAAAAGCCCGTCATCCACCCCACCGCCTTCGTGGCCCCCAACGCCACTCTCCGCGGTGACATCTCCCTTGCCGCGGACAGCAGCGTGTTTTACGGCGCGGTGCTGCGGGGCGACACCGCCTCCATCACCATCGGCGAGGGCAGCAATATTCAGGATAACTGTGTGGTCCACGTGGACCCCGGCCTGCCGGTAACGGTAGGCAAAAACGTCACCGTAGGCCACGGAGCCATCCTCCACGGCTGCACCGTCGGCGACGAGACGCTGATCGGCATGGGCGCCATCGTCCTCAACGGCGCCAAGATCGGCAGCCACTGTCTGATCGGCGCCGGTGCGCTGGTAACGCAGTCCACCGTCATCCCCGACGGCATGATGGCCCTTGGCTCTCCCGCCCGTGTGAAGTCTCCCCTGACGCTGGAGGCCATCGCCTCCCTGCACGAGACCGCTCTGCACTACCGGCAGGAGGCCCAGGAGCTCAAAGAGCAGGAAAACATATAACTCCCGCATAAACCGTGCATAAAAACACCGCATCCCCATGGGATGCGGTGTTTTTATGCAATTATGCAATGCTTTGCCGCTTACCCTGCGCGATCCGCCTGGATCAGCAGCTTCAGGGCCTCCACACCCACCTCCACGGCGGCAGTGGTGTCCTCGCTCATCTCCTGGTCCAGACCGGCGGCCTCCCGCTCCTGGTTCCACACCACGTGGAAGCAGCTGCCGCAGCGGCACTTCAGCGCATCCGCCACCACGAACAGTGCGGCGGACTCCATCTCGCTGGCCTTGACGCCCAGCCGCTTCCACGCCTCCCACTTGTTCAGCAGCTCATAGGACACCGGCATCCGTGAGGGGCTGTGCTGGCCGTAGAACGCGTCCTTGCACTGCACCACGCCCACCTGCGTCCGCTTGCCCAGCGCTCTGGCAGCCTGCACCAGCGCGGTAGTCACCTCAAAGTTGGCCACCGCCGGATACTCGATGGGCGCATACTCCCGGCTGGTGTGTTCAAAGCGGATGGCGCCGGTGGCCACCACCACGTCGCCGGAGCGCACGTCCAGGTCGATGCCGCCGCAGGTGCCCACCCGCAGAAACGTGTCCGCGCCGATGTTGTGCAGCTCCTCCATGGCGATGGAGGCGGAAGGCCCGCCGATGCCGG
>OIXA01005319.1_pt1 | contig 11549 bp, 10 predicted proteins | sample 1587721 | NCBI WGS metagenome assembly OIXA01 (sample SAMEA3888900, study PRJEB22519) | human gut metagenome | biome: human gut; feature: human-associated habitat; material: faeces | place: Denmark | collected 2013 | reverse complement strand
TGAGCATGCCGCAGAGCGCAAAGCTGCTCGTCCACATAAGGTTCGCCCGCGCCTCATAGTCCGTGGGTTCCGCGATGGCTCGCCGCGCTGCGGCGATCTCCGTGCGCATGGCGGCTTCGGCGAGATTGTCGGTGAGAAAATCGTCGTCCGGCGGAGAGATATACAGCTCCATCAGGTGCGACATGGTGTCCACGATGCCGTTCACCATCTGGTTTTTCGGCAGACTGTACGTGAGCGTCGGATCAAGGATGGCAAAGCGGGGAAATTCCCACTCGCTGTCATAGCAGTTTTTCTCGCCGGTGGCGAAATTCGTGATAACGGCGGACTTATCCAGCTCGCTGCCCGTGGCCGGAATGGTGAGAATGACGCCGAGAGGGATACCGGTTTCGGCGCTCTCCCAGTTTACATAAAACTTTTCCCAGAAGTCGCCCTCCGCCGGCGCTCCCACGGCGATGGCCTTGGAGCAGTCGATCGTGCTGCCGCCGCCGACGGCAAGAATGAGGTCGATCTTATGCTTCCGGCAAAGCTCGATGCCCTCGTACACCTTTTCGGTGCGCGGGTTCGGCATGATGCCGGAGAGTTCATAGACGCTCTTCCCCGCCGCGCGCAGCGCATCAAGAACGCGGTCATAGAGGCCGGTGCGCTTGATGCTGCCGCCGCCGTAGGTGAGCAGAACGTTTGCGCCGAACTTGCCCAGCTCCTCCGGCAGATGGCTCATTGCGTCCGCGCCGAAGTGGACGCGCACGGGATTATAATACATAAAATCGTTCATGGATCTTCTCCTTTCCCAGAATGCCCCGTTTCCGAAAACCGAAACGGGGCATGATTTTTGTTATTTCGCGCCGAGAAGGGCATACATGCGCTGTTTGAAGAGCGCGGTATCCACCGCGGTGCAGAGCACGGCGTTGTGCTCCGCCTCCGGCGCGGCCGTATCGAAATGGAAATATCCGCGCTTTTCCGCGTCGTGCAGCTCTATGCGGCACTTAGCGGCAACGAGCTTCGTCATGATCTCCGGGTACAGCGCCGAGGTGACGGCGAGACTGTCCACAACGCCGTAGGTCTCGCTGCCGCCGCGGATCTCGTTATAAAATTCACGCAGCCGCCGTGTGGCGAGCGCGCAGAACCGCCCCGCCGGAGACGGCGACGCGAGCAGATGTTCCACCTCGTCCGGAGTGATCTCGGTGCTGCCGCGGGTCGTATCGAGCGTGATCCACACCGCCGGAGCGCCGGACTGCAGAACGATCTCCGCCGCCTCGGGGTCGGAGCCGACGTTATACTCGGCGCACTCGGTGAGATTGCCGCGGATCCCGGCGCTGCCGCCAAGGATCCAGAGCTTTTTGATCTTCCGCACGAGATCGGGCGCAAGCGTGAGCGCGACAGCGATGTTCGTCAGCGGGCCGATGGTAACGATCTCGATCTCGCCGGGGTTTTCGCGCACAAGATCGATGATAGCCGGCACCGCGTGTTTCTTTTCCGCCTCGCGCGCCGGTGCGGGCAGGTTGAGTCCGCCGAGACCGTCCTCGCCGTGGACATGGTACGCCGCAAAGCTCTTTTGGGAGAGCAGCGGGTGCTCCACGCCGCGGTAGACCGGCGGGAGATAGCCTCCCGCCGCGTCCTCCGCCAGAAGCGCGTTCTTGGTGCAGAGATCGAGCGGAAAGTTTCCGCACACGGTCGTGATCGCCTCGACACGGGCGATATCCTCGGCGCAGAGCGCCTCTACGATGGCCCAGGCGTCGTCCGAGCCGGTGTCCGTGTCGATGATAAAGCGGCGGCTCAAAGCTTCGCCGCCCAATCCGCGCCGGGCATGTCGTGCCGGCGGCAGTACTCGTCAAAGACGATGCCAGCGGGGAGCATTTTGAACTCTTCGAGCAGCGCAAGACGGCGCGTGAAGTTTCCTTCGCGCTCGGCCTCCATGAGCTTGTCCGTCGGTTCGAGCAGGGCGATCATCAGCGCCTTTTTCACGCTGCGCGCGCCGATGACAGACGCGCTCACGCGGTCGATGCTCGCATCAAAGAAGTCGAGACCGAGATGCACCTTGTCAAACGCATTGCAGCGCTTGATCTCCTGCATGATGGCGACGGTATCCTCCGACACGGTGGCGACATGGTCGCTGTCCCAGCGCACGGCGCGGGAGAGATGCGTCATGATCTCCTGGCCGAACACGAAGTAGGACGAGAGCTTCGCCGCAACGCTCTCGGTCGGATGGTAATGGCCGGTATCCATGCAGACCATGGCCTTGCCGGTCGTGAGGGCGTAGTTGGTGTAAAACTCGTGCGATCCGGCGGTGTAGCTCTCAAGACCGAGACCGAACACCTTGCCCTCGATCGAGTCGCGGTTATACTTCCGGTCGATCGGCTCGGCAAAAATGCGGTTGAGCGATTCGACGAGCCGCTCGCGCGGGCCGAGCGTATCGACGCGGGTGTCCTTCGAGCCGTCCGGGATCCAGTGGTTCGTGATGCACACCTCGCCGAGCTCGCGGCCGAAATACTCGCCGATCTTCCGACAGGCGATGCCGTGCTGTACCCAGAAATCGCGCACTTCCTTCTCGGGGCTTGCGAGCGTCCAGTTATCGCGCAGCATCGGGTGGGAGAAGTATGTGGGGTTAAAATCAAGACCGATGCCCTTTTCGCGGGCATAGTCCACCCACCCGGCGAAATGCTCGGGGCGGATCTCGTTGCGCGGCACCTTCACGCCGTTCGTGAGCGGATACACCGCGTGCAGCGCCAGATGCTTCGCACCCGGGACGAGCGAGAGCATTTTGTCGAGAGAGACGAAGTATTCCTCCACGCTTCTCGGCTTGCCGGGGGCGTTGCCCGTGGCGGCGATGCCGCCGGTCAGCGCGGCGTCAAAATCCTCAAAGCCGGTGAGATCGTCCAGCTGCCAGCAGTTGATGGAAACGGGGATGGTGTCCATCTTCCGCAGCGCTTCTTCGGTGTCCACGCCCCAGGCGGCGTATATGTCGCGGGCGGCTTCGTACTGGTTTGCCATGCAGAAACTCCTTTCGTAAGGGGAAAATCAGTTATTGTTGTAGTAGACCACGTTCTCCGGGCGGATGCGGACGAAGAGATCGTCGCCCTCCGAGAGCATTCCGGCGTGGGTGCCGAGCGCGGAAATATCGAGCGGCTGCGTACCCAGCGTGCCGATGAGCTTCCACGAAAGACCGGTGAAGATCTTCTTTTCGAGATGGAACGGGTTCGCGCCCTCCGTCTCCGGCGTGCAGAACTCGAAATACTCGCCGCGCACCGCCGTCTTGACGGTGTCGCCCTCCCTGCCGCCGACGTGGTTGACCGGAATGCGGACGTTTTCGCTGCATACGCACCACACACCGTCCTCACACGCGAGAACTCCGGAGAGGAGGTTTGCCTTGCCGAGAAAGTCGGACGCGAACACGGACGCCGGCTGGCTGTAGATCGTGAAGGGGTCGCCCTGCTGCTCGATCTGGCCGTCGTGGAGGAGGATGATCTGGTCGGACATCGTGAGCGCTTCCTCCTGATCGTGCGTAACGAACACGGTCGTCGTGCCGATCTGCCGCTGGAGATTGCGGATCTCATACTGCATCTCGGCGCGCACCTTGCGGTCGAGCGCGGAGAGCGGCTCGTCCAGCAGGAGAATGTTCGGCTTGGTGACAAGCGCGCGGGCCAGTGCCACGCGCTGCTGCTCGCCGCCGGAGAGCTGCGTCACGCGGCGGGAGTTATAGCCGCCGAGCTTCACAAGCTCGAGCGCCTCGTTGACGCGCTCGTCGATCTCCGGCTGGGGGACTTTGTGCATCTTGAGGCCGTAGCCCACGTTTTTCGCCACGTTCATGGAGGGGAACAGCGCGTAGTTCTGGAACACAAGACCGATGTTGCGCTTTTCCGGGCGCACCTTCGTCACGTCCGCGCCGTCTACGAGCACCTCACCCTCGTCCGCGGTCTCCAGACCGCAGATGATGCGGAGGATCGTTGTCTTGCCGCAGCCGGAGGGGCCGAGCAGCGAGAGAAAGTCCCCGCTTTTTACATCGAAGCTGACGCCCTTGAGAACGACATGGTCGCCGAAGCTCTTTTTCAATCCTTTTACCGAAAGATCCGCCATCGGTTATTCTCCTTTCTTCTTCGCGCCGCCGGACATGCCGAACAGGCTGCCCGCGGAAAAGCCCAGCCGCGAGAACGCGATCACAACGATGACCGCGATCAGAACGATGATCGCCGAAAGTGCGTTCAGGTCGGCCTGGTACTCGCTGCGGATGCGGGTGAACACGAGCGTCGGCAGCGTATTCCTGCCGACAGGGATGAGGTAATACTGCAGCACGAAGTTGTTGAAACACATGATCATTGCCATAATGCCGCCGGCCAGAATGCCCGGCGTGATGGCAGGAAGCGTGATATCAAAAAACACGCGCAGCGGGCTTGCCCCGAGAAGCCGGGCCGCCGCCTCCGGCGAGCGGTCCATATCCTGAAACCGGCCGTTGACGAGCAGCACAACGTACGGCAGCACAACGATCAGGTTTCCGAGGAACATGGTGCCCATGCCGCGCCCCGAGCCGAGGAATGAGAACATCAGCAGCAGGGAGATCGACGTTACAAGCCACGGGATGATGATCGGCAGCTGGAGCACGAAGTTGAACCGCGCCGCCCACTTGGGGGCGTAGTACTGCAGGCCGTAGGAGCAGAGCGTGCCGATCACGACGGCGGCCAGCGTGACAAGGAAGGAAAACTTCAGACTGAGGATACAGGCCGGAAGAAGGTTGCTCGTCGTGAAGAGCGTTTTGTACCACTGGGTCGTAAATACATACGGGAACATGCCGTACGGCGTTTTGTTGAACGACATGCCAATGATGGCGATGATCGGGATATACATGAACGCGAGCACGATGCACAGGCATGCCATCATCGTGCGGCGAAAGGCCTTGCTCGTCATGCGATATCACCTCCGATCGCTTTCTGCGCGCGGTTGGCGGCAATCCGGGTAACGGCCATGATGATGCTCAGAATAATGAGCAGCACGCAGGAAAGTGCCGCGCCGTAGCCCATGTTCAGAGAACCGGAGTACTGCGTATCGATCATGCTGCCGACCATGGAGCCGCCCGCTCCGCCGACAAGTCCCGGCTCGACAAAGCTGCCGGCCACAGGAACAAACACGAGCAGTATGCCGGAGAGCAGCCCCGGCACGCTCATGGGAAATACAATGTTCGTAAAGGTTTTCGTCTTGCTCGCGCCGAGGATCAGCGATGCCTGGATGACGTTGTCGTTGATGCCCTCAAGCGAGGAATAGAGACACAGTATCATATACGGAAGATACTCATACGTCAGTATGAGTACCGTGGCCTTGTTCGTATAAAGCCACGTTTTCGCGCCGTGTATGCCGATGGCGTCAAGCGCCGTGAGCAGAAGACCGCCGGTCTGGATAAGATTCATCATCGCGTAGATCAGCAGCAGCTGCGATGTAAAAAACGGCAGAATGACGACCATCATAAGCGTGCTGCGGTGCTGCGGCTTCACGATCTTTGCGATCGCCCACGCCGCGGGGTACGCCGCAACGATGCAGATGAGCGTGACCTCGCCCGCCGTAAGGAGCGATTTTCCCATCAGCCGCCAGAACGTCGCGGAGCCGAACATACGGGTGATGTTGCGCAGCGTCCAGCCCGGCCATGGCTGTCCGGCAAAGATGTTGCGGTTCATAAAGCTGAACACGAGCAGCATCAAAAGCGGCAGGATCGTCAGACACAGCAGGAGGATGACGCTCGGCGTCGTCCACAGCGCGCCCGGACGAAATTCGGATCTCTTCTTTTTCATTTTCAATTACCGCCCCTCTTTTAAAAAAGAATGCCGCCGAAAGGGGTTCCGGCGGCATTCTGTCGTTGGATGCGTTATGTGCCGGGCGCTTTAGCCGACGAATTCCTGATAAAGGTCGGTCCAGGCGTCCTTCAGTTTGGGATCAGCGATGTAAGGCAGGAGCTTGATGCAGGTGGGCATCGGGTCGAGCTCAAGGGTGATCTTCTGCTCCGGCGTCAGATTATCGATGGCCTTGGCGTTGACCGGCGTATAGGTGTAGTACTCGCCGGGGTACTTGTCGCTGATGCCGGTAGCCATAGCGGTCTGCTGCTCTTCGCTTTCGATCCAGTTGATCCACTCGCACGCGAGATCGTACTCATCGGTGCCTTCCACGATGGCCCAATAGTCAACGTAGCCGACCGTGCCCTCGGTGGGGTGGACGAGCTTGATGTTGGTGCTGGGATCGTTGATGAGCTGGCTGTAGGGGCCGGACCAGATCTCGCCCGCCCAGAAGTCGCCCGCGAGCCAGGGGATGGTCTGCTCGTCGTTGGAAGCCCAGAAGCCGAGGAGCTGTCCCTTGAGCTCCTTGAGCGCGGCGCGGACCTTCTCGATGTCAACGTTCTCGATATCGTCGGAATCTTCGCCCGCCAGCAGGCAGCCGATGACCCAGTCGTCGCCGTCGCCGTCGAGGACCATGACGTGACCCTTCAGCGCGGGATTGAGAAGATCGGACCAGTGCTCGAGCTCAAAATCGACCTTGTCGGGGTTGTAGGCGAGAGAAGAGGTGCCGTTGCACCAGGGGAACGCGAAGAGGTTGCCCGCGTCATCCACGGCGTAGGGGCTGAGGTCCTTGTAAACATCGGCCACTTCGGCGTAGTTGGGGATCTTCGCCGGATCGACGTTGGCAAGCAGGCCTTCGTCGTGGAACCACTGGGTGTAGTTGTTGGAGAGAACGACCGCGTCGATCGTCTTGTTGCCGCCGGTCATGAGGGTGGTCATCAGCTCGTCGTAGGAGTTGAAGTAGACGTGCTCGACCTGCGCGCCCGTCATGTCCTCAAAGGCCTTCTCGCAGTAATCTTCGTCGGAGTTGTAGCCCTGCCAGTTGGCAACGTACAGCGTGTGTCCCGCCCAGGGGAGCTCGCCCTCGGTCGGGGTTTCCGTCTCCGCCGGTGTCTCCGGAGCTGCCGGAGTCTCCGGAGTTGCCGGGGTCTCGGCTGCGGCACCGCAGGCGCACAGAGCAAACACCATGACCAGGGCAAGGATGAGTGCCAATGCTTTTTTCATGTTCTTTCCTCCTATTATTGGCTTTTTACGCAGCAGGGACGCAGTTTAGTAAACATCCCCTTTTCCCCGCTGCTTACCGTATCTTAATGATACGTTCTTTCCTCTCGTATGTCAATGCGGTACAATAAACAAAAACCCCCGTCGTTTTTCGTCATTCCGCTCTATCAGCCGCATACTATCCCCCGCTCTTATGGATATTTTATCCGAAGCGCATAACATACTCAGAACATTGTCCAAGTTTGCCGCCACATTTTTATATGGTTTTTCTGTGAAAAGAGTCTTTCCATTTTTAGCGAAATCATATAGAATAAAGATGTACATAAACACCGTTTTACTAAACAACCATAAGGAGGCACTACGGATGAAAATGCGCGAAATCGCCGACGCTGCCGGCGTATCGCTGACGACGGTCTCCCTCGTTCTCAACGGAAAGCCCGGCATCGGCGATGAGAAGCGGGCGCTCGTCACCCGGCTTCTGCAGGAAAACGGCTACCAGATCCGTCCGGAGGACGCGCCCCAACGCATCCACGCCCACAGCAATCTATGCTTTCTCAAATACAGCAAGCACTCCTATCTTGTCAACGGCAACCCCGGCTTCGTCACGCAGATCATGGACGCCGCCGGAGAGGAATGCCGCCGCCACGGCTACAATCTTCTTGTGAACGCCTTCAGCGACTTTTCCGCCATAAACCGCGCCGAGCTGATCGACACCGCCACCACCGGCGGCGTGATCCTGCTCGGCACGGAAATCGAGCGCGAGGATCTCTCATACTTTGACGGGCTGCAGAAGCCGTTTGTTATCGTGGACAACGCGCTCGAACGTCTGCCGTTTTCGACCGTGACGATGGACAATGCCGGCGCCGTATTTGAGGCGGTGGAGTATCTCCGTTCGCTCGGCCACCGGAAGATCGGCTTTCTTTATAATTCCATACCTTCGAGCAACGACAACGCCCGGCGCGACGCCTTTGAAGCGGCGATGCACCAGCCTGGGCTTTCGTACTCGGACGATCTCATCTGCCGCGTGTTCCCCACGATGGACGGCGCGCGCAAATCGTTCGGCGAAGCGCTCGACCGCGGTATCGCGCTGCCGACCGCTTTTCTTGCCAACAACGACAGCATTGCGCTCGGCGCCATGCGCGCCATGCAGGAGCGCGGCATCCGTGTGCCGCAGGATATCTCCATGATCGGCTTTGACGGGCTGCCGTTCTCCGCTATGAGCGAGCCAACGCTCACGACCGTGGACGTGCCCTGCGCCGACATCGGGCGCTGGGCTGTCAACATCATACACCAGCAGATGCGCGGGCGCATCCGCACGACCTGCAGCATCCACGTCAGCACACAGCTGCACATCCGCAAAAGCACCGCCGCGCCGCGCTCGTCCGGCGAGGTATGGGGAAAGGAATGATCGAACATGCTTGGAAACCATCTGCTCGGCCTTTACGAAAAGGCGCTCCCGCCGGAGCTCACCTGGGAGGAGCGTCTGCGCGCGGTAAAGGAGCTTGGCTTTGACTATCTGGAGATCTCCATCGACGAGAAGGACGAGCGTCTTGCCCGGCTCGACTGGACGCAGACCGAGCGCGGCGTGCTCCACCGCGCCATGCGCGAAACGGGCGTGCCCATCCAGTCAATGTGTCTGAGCGGCCACCGCCGCTTCCCCTACGGCAGCGCCGATCCCGCCGTGCGCGCACGCGCGCATGAGATCACGGAAAAGGCCGTGCTGTTCGCGCGGGAGTTCGGCATCTGCGTCATCCAGCTCGCCGGGTACGACGTGTACTATGAGCCCTCCACGCCGGAAAGCCTGCAGCTTTTTGAAGAGGGGCTGCGCAGCGCGTGCGAGATCGCCGAAAAGTATCAGGTCATGCTCGCCATGGAGATCATGGATACGCCGCTCATGAGCAGCATCTCCCGCTACTTAAAATACAAGGCCGTCCTCTCCTCGCCGTGGTTCACGGTCTACCCTGATGTCGGCAACCTCTCCGCCTGGGGCAACGACACCGCCGCGGAGATATCACTCGGACGGAACGGCATGGTCGGCGTCCATCTCAAGGATACGCTCGCCGTGACGGAGGATTTCCCGGGCAAGTTCAAGTGTGTCCCCTTCGGCAGCGGGTGCGTGGATTTCCCCGCGTGTCTCGGCCAGCTCGAGCGCGAGGGCTACCGCGGGCCGTACATGATCGAAATGTGGTATGAGCCCGGCCAGGACTGGCGCGCCGAGATCACGAACGCGCGGAAGTTTATGGAAGAGAAGTTTGCCGCCGCGATGAAATAAGAAAACATAGAGAGCGCCCGATGGATCAAAAATCCATCGGGCGCTTTTCCTATATCCTATATCAATATTGCAGAAGCAGAGCATGCCGCGTCTCGCGGCATGTTTCCAGCGCGGAGGTGAGGACGGCGCGGTCAAACTTTGTGCGCGCGGCGCGGCGCTCGCTCTCCGGAAGCTGCGCCATATCCCGGCTGTGGGCGGCAAGGACCACCGCGGCATGCGCTTCCCACTTGCGCTTCGCTTTCCCCGTGATCTCCATATGTCTGGCAAAGCGCCGCTGCGTCAGAATGCACAGCTCCTTAAACTCCCAGAAGAGCGAAGTATTCTCCCCTTCTCCGGGCAGGAATGCCTCGCAGAAGGCGGGCAGACCGTCAATATCGACATAGAGCGGCATATAAAAGCTCATGCGCGGCGTGGCGATCGCCGTCCAGAGGACGCTGCCGGTCTCCGGCGCATAGTCCGCCACAATGCTCGAGAGCGTGCCGCGGCGGCAGAGCGCGTAGTCCGGCGTCACATCCGCGAACGGGTCGCCGGAGGGGAGCTTTGTGAGATCGTATTTCGTGCCGTCGTACACGTCGCTGAGGACGTCCATGAGCGTCCGGCGCGTGATGGGTTCCGCCGGTCGGACGCTGTAGAGCGTTTCGTTCTCGTCCTGCGGCCGGCCGGAGAGAAGCTCCATGGCGCGCCAGCGGCGGCGCATGTTCATAGAGTCGAGCTCCGGGCCCCACTCGTTGGGGCTTTTGTCCGCGCCGTAGGCGCAGGCAAAGTCGAAATGACGCTCATCGCCGTTCCACCAGCCCTGCGCACGGGCATAGTCCGCAAGACCCTCGGATGCAAGGACGTTCGCCGTGTCGGTCATATCGGCGTCGTGCGTGCCGAAGGCGTTCGCGCGCACCGACACCTCGTCGTCCGGCACACGCACCGCGACCCAGCGGCCGCCCGGCGTGATCTCCAGCACCCATCCCTCGGACGGGTCGGCGATGGAAAACGTCGCCCCGCTCTGGCAGGAATCGAGCCCCGACGGGCGCAGGCCGTAGCGCGCGACGAGCTCGCCGATGAGCTCCACGGCGCCGCGGGCCGTCTCCGCGCGGCGGAGGATCAGAAGCGGGATATCGTCCGGCTCGAGCACCATGCCATCCCACGGGATCGCTTTGAACGCCATCACGCCCGTGCCGGCAACGGACACGTTCCGGTCGTTCGTGCCGCCGGCCCACGCGCGGTCGAGCGTGCCGATCTCGTATTTGCAGGCGGTATAAAGATAGCCGCAGGTCTCGCCGATCTCGGGGATCGTATGGCCGCCGACGAGCGTATATACGGCGTCCGGCGCATGCTTCTGCCGCGGAACGTGCGTAAGAAGGGCGGGCGTATCGTCCCAGTCGTCGTTGGCGGCGAGCAGCGCATAGCCGCTGCGCGAGGCGCGGCGGCCGGCGATAAGGCAGGTACACATAGGCTCTGTTCCTCCGGTCGTTTGTCGGGATTTCCGTGTCTTTTTTTATAAAGTATATTCTGGCGGCAGGGCAAAGTCAAGCCGCGGGGATGTTCCCTGCATTTCAGCCGGAAGGGGGCGAAAAATAGCTTGCTTTTTGGCTGTGGCTGTGGTAACATATTTAAGCGCAAAAAAGTTTTCTTTTAGAATAGAAAGGATTGAATCTCGTGAACGGTCTTGTTCTTGCTTTCACCATCATCCAGCTCCTCGCCGGTATCTTCCTGATCGTCGTCGTGCTGCTCCAGTCCGGAAAAAGCTCCGGTCTGTCCGGCGCTGTCGCCGGCGGCGCGGAGACTTTCTTCTCCAAGGGAAAGGCGAAAACGCTTGACGGTACTCTGGCGAAGATGACCAAGTGGGTCGCGCTTGCGTTCGTCGTTCTCACGCTGGTGCTGAATCTGCTGCACTGATCCCCGACTTTCCAAAAGCCTCGGAAGCACCGCTTCCGAGGCTTTTTCATTTCATACGAACCAAACCGCCGCTCCATGCGTCCTATGGTCGTATATTTCTATTATTGAACACCGAGGTGCACTCCTATGAAACGTTCCAAAACGATCGCGCTTCTGCTCTCCTGCACGCTTCTGCTGCTGACCGCAGGCTGCGGCGCGTCCCCCAAACCCGCCCCCTCGGCCGCGCCGGAGGTAACTTCTACCCCTGCCGTTACCGCAACGCCGGAGCCGACGGCCACGCCCGAACCCACGCCGACCGCGACGCCCGAGCCGATGTTCACAAACCCGCTGACCGGTGAGCAGACGTACACCGACTA
>OIXA01005318.1_pt1 | contig 11550 bp, 10 predicted proteins | sample 1587721 | NCBI WGS metagenome assembly OIXA01 (sample SAMEA3888900, study PRJEB22519) | human gut metagenome | biome: human gut; feature: human-associated habitat; material: faeces | place: Denmark | collected 2013 | reverse complement strand
GTCCGGCTGGAGCTGCCGGACGGCCTTGCCCGCAGCTTTGCCCTGCGCAGCCGGGACGGCCGGGGCGGCGCGCGCGAGATCCGCCGCCTTGTCCGCCACGAGATGGAGGCCCCGCTGGCGGCCCTGCTGCTCGGCGGGCGCGTGCCGGAGCGCGTGCGCGTGGACCTGCGGGACGACCGTCCGATCTTCCCCGCCCCCTGATAGAAATGTGCCGGAGGGAACCGTTCAGGCCCTCTCCGGCACAGTTTTTTATTGTTCCGTTTCTTCCGTTTCGCGGCGGCCTAACTTATGCTTCGTGCCGTCCGGCTCCACAATATAGGTGTTTTCCAGCTGCGCCGTCAGGTTGCGGCGAACGGCTGCGATATACTGCTGGCGCAGCAGGTCGCGCTCCGCCGTTTCCTCCGGCGTCAGGCCGGTCGTCTTTGCCTTCCGGGCAAGCTCATTGATACGCTTGACAAGCTCTTCCATATGATTTGCTCCCTTCTCAGCCCACGGCGAACGACAGCAGCGCGTCCACGCTTCCGCTCGTCAGCGAAACAGCGCTGACCTCGTCCGGCGCACAGGCATATAGATAGTCTCCGTCAAAGAAGAAGGCCGTTCCGGAATGCACGCTGATCTCCGGGCGCGAGACCTCGGTGATCGCGTCGCCCAGCCGGAACAGGTGGGACGTGTGGTCATAGCACACGAGCGCCCACGCGGCATCCTGCGACACGGCGGCGTAGACCGCGCCGCCCGCATAGGCCCCCAGCTCCTTCACAAGGCCCGTAGCCGAGACGCTCCCGCCGCCCATCGCCATGGTGGAGATGGCAAGGCTCATACCGTTCGCGCCGTTCGCGCCGCTCAGATCCATCAGCATACCTTCGGCCGGGAGCAGCACATTGAACAGTTCGCTCAGGCCGGAGACCTCCGCCAAAGCGGGCTTCGTCGGGTTGGAGAGGTCGATGGCCGCAAGCGGCGTGTCCGCATCGAACATCGCGAGCAGACAGTAATTCCCGCTGAAGCGCGCCGCGCTGAGCGAGGCATCCGGCAGCAGATCGCTGCCGTCCGCGATCTGCTGCAGGGAGAGGTCCAGCACGTTCAGCGCCGCGCCGCCATTCTGGCTCTGATCGAGGCGGTTCGTCCAGCCGTAGGTCTTGTCCTCAAAGAGCTGATACTGCGACGAGGACAGCGAGCTCACGACATACAGTGCGTTTGCCTGCGCGTTGAGCTCCCAGGCCGCGACCTCGCCCGCCAGCGGCTTTGTGGCCTGCAGCGTGAGGTCGGCATCCGGCGTCAGGCGCAGCAGCTCCGTTGCGGCGTTGATGGCGTGGTTCGTGACGGAATAGTGGTCCTTTTTATAGGCGTCGCCGTGCGACTCCATGCGGATGCTGCGCGCAAGATACACGCCCTGCTCCGAAACGCAGACATGGTCGATCGTCCCCGTAAAGGCGCGCACGCCGCTGCGCTGCGCATCGGCCAGCGAAATGGCGGACACGATGCTGAACGTCGGCGCATCGAGCGCGGAGGAAAGATAGAACTGCGCAGCGGGCACGGCCTCGCTTTCGGCATTGTCGCCGATCTGCGGCATGGAGGCTGCGCCCCCGCTCGCCTCGTCGAGGTCCGCCGTGCCCGAGGAGACGAGGAACAGCAGGCCGTTTGCCGTGCCGATGCCCTCGTAGAGGCCGTCCTGCGAGAACGTGCGCAGCAGGGTCGGCGTTGACGGCTCGGAGATGTCATACAGCCGCAGATGGCACACCTCGCTGCCGCTCAGGTCGCTCTCGAGCGCCGAGGCCGTCGTCACAACGGCGAGGCGGTCGCCCTCCACGAGCAGGGCGCTGGCAAATTCATAGGAATCGCCCGTGCTCTGGCCGGAGGAGATGTCCAGCGTGTTGAGCTGCGTCGTGCTGGCTCCGGCCGCGCGCAGGATGCGCAGCTCGCTGTTGCTCAGCACATAGATATAGCCGTCGTGCAGGGCCGTCGTGGCGCTTGCATCGCCTGCGAACTGCACTGTGGCCATTTCGCCGTCCGCGGAATCCGGCGCAGCCTCCGAGATGCCGGTGTAATTGCCGAGTGCCGTGCGGACCTCCATTTCATTGCGGGCCGCGACCGGAGCGGTGATGCTGTCGAGCGAAAGCTCCGGCATATCCTCGCTGCCGCAGCCTGCCAGAACCCCGATGGGCAGAACGGCGGCAAGCAGCAGCGCGATCCAACGTTTCTTCATGATATTACCTCCAATTGGCCTGCGGCGGTCTGCCGCCGCAATGACAACATCATACCTTTTTCGCGCCCATCTGTCAAGAATACACTTGTCATGCGGGGGTATATGGCATATAATGAACATAGAAAACAGGGAGGAACGAGCATGAAAGTACTGGTGATCGGCGGCGGTGCGTCCGGCCTGACGGCGGCGCTGACCGCCTCGGAGGACCCGCACAGCGACGTCCATCTCGCCGAACGGCAGGCGCGCGTCGCGCGCAAGCTGCTGGCGACCGGAAACGGCCGCTGCAATCTCACGAATCGGGACATGGATCTGTCGCACTACCACGGCACGGCGCCGCAGTTCTGCCTGCCCGCGCTGGAGGCCTTCGGCGTGGAGCAGACGCTGGCGTGGTTCCGCTCCATGGGCCTTCTGACCGTAACGGAGCCAGGCGGCCGCGTCTATCCCGCAAGCGACAGCGCCAACAGCGTGGCCGATGTTCTGCGGCTGACGCTGGCCGGGCGGCAGAACGTCACGCTGCACGCGGGCTGCGAGATCACGGAGCTGCGCCGCACGAAGGGCGGCTTTTCCGTCCGCCTCGGGGACGAAAGCTGCCTGTTTGACCGCGTTATCGTCTGCGCAGGCGGCGCGGCGGGCGGCAAGCTGGGTGGAACGGACCTCGGCTACCGCCTGCTGACGGCCCTCGGCCACAGCCGGACGAAGCTGCAGCCCTCCCTTGTGCAGCTGCGCACGGAGCCGACGTGGGTGCGCTCGCTCAAGGGCGTGCGCTGCGAGGTGCGCGCCGTGCTCAAGACGGACGGCGGCCGAACGGAGCGCGCAGGCGAGCTGCAGTTTACGGACTACGGCGTGAGCGGCCCCGTGATCTTCGAGCTGTCCCGCGCGGCCGCGCAGGGCGGGCTCCTGCTGCTCGACCTGCTGCCGGACGTCCCCGCCGGAGAGCTGACGCAGCTCCTGCAGGCGCGGCAGGCGGCCCTGCCGCAGCTTGCGCTGGAGGACCTGCTGACCGGTATGCTCCACAATCGCCTTGGGCGGACGGTGCTGCGCCGCTGCGGTCTCTCACTCGAAGCGCCGTGCGGCTCGCTCCCGGCGGACAGGCTGCCGGAGATCTGCCGGACCGTCAAGACCTTTGCTCTGCCGGTGCTCGGGCCGATGGGCTTTGACGCCGCGCAGGTGACGGCGGGCGGCATCCGCACGGACGAATTCTCCGCGCAGACGCTGGAGAGCCGCCTCTGCCCCGGCCTGTATGCCGCGGGCGAGGTGCTGGACATCGACGGCGACTGCGGCGGCTATAATCTGCAGTGGGCCTGGTCCTCCGGCCGTCTGGCCGGGCAGCTGCTTACCGGGAGGGAACGCCATGCTTCGCATTCGTGACCTGATCCTGCCGGAGACGCACGATGTCTCCGAGCTGTATTATCATGCGGCGCAGGCCCTGCATGTCCGCGCATCGGACATCGCTGCGCTGCACATTTTCCGCCGCTCCCTTGATGCCCGCAAAAAGCCGGACCTCCGCTGGGTCTACACCGTGGACGTCACGCTCCGCAGCGGCGAGGGAGCCGTGCTGCGCCGCTGCCGCAGCGCAAAGATCACGCGGGAGGCGCCCTATGTCTACCGCATTCCCCGCTGCACCGCAGCGGAGCGGCCTGTGGTCGTCGGCTTCGGCCCGGCAGGCATGTTCGCCGCCCTCGTGCTGGCGAAGGCGGGGCTGCGGCCCCTCGTGCTCGAACGCGGCGACCCCGCACCGCTGCGCCGGGAAAAGGTCGAGCGCTTCTGGGGCGGCGGCCCGCTGGACCCCGAGAGCAACGTCCAGTTCGGCGAGGGCGGCGCAGGCGCGTTTTCCGACGGCAAGCTCAACACCGGCACGAAGAACGAGCGCGGCCGCTGGGTGCTTCAGCAGTTTGTACGCTTCGGTGCGCAGGAGGAAATCCTCTACGACGCCAAACCGCACGTCGGGACAGACGTGCTGTTCCACGTCATTCAGAACCTGCGGGGAGAGGTGCTGCGCCTCGGCGGCGAAGTCCGCTTCGGTGCGCGCCTGACGGGACTTGAGACGCAGGATGGCCGCATAACGGGTGTCCGCTGGATTGAGGACGGAGCAGAGCGGTCGTTTGCATGCCGGGACGTCATTCTCGCCATCGGCCACAGCGCCCGCGATACGTTCCGCTGGCTCCACGCAGCCGGGATCCCCATGCAGCCGAAGCCGTTTGCCATGGGCGTGCGCATCGAGCATCCGCAGGCCGTTATCGACCGTGCACAGTACGGCAAGCCGCGCGGCGAGCTGCCCCCGGCCGACTATAAGCTCGCCGTGCACCTTCCGGACGGCGGCGCGGCCTATACATTCTGCATGTGTCCGGGCGGCCATGTGGTCGCCGCGGCCTCGCAGCCCGGCGGCGTCGTCACGAACGGCATGAGCTATGCCGCGCGCGGCGGCGAAAACGCCAACTCCGCCCTGCTGGCCTCCGTGACACCGGAGGACTTCCCGGAGCCCGGCCCGCTCGGCGGCATGCTCTGGCAGGAGCAGATCGAGCAGGCCTGCTTCCGCCTCGGCGGCGCGGACTATCACGCGCCTGCGCAGCTGCTCGGCGATTTTCTGGCGCACCGCCCCTCCGCTGCTGAGGGCGGTATCCGCCCGACCTACCGTCCCGGCGTTCGCTTGTGCGACCTGCACGACGCGCTGCCGAAAAAACTGACCGACACGCTGGAGCAGGCCATGCCCCGCCTTGCCGGTCTGCTGCCCGGCTTTGACGCGCCGGACGCCCTGCTGACCGCGCCGGAGACGCGCAGCTCCTCCCCCGTGCGCATCGTGCGCGGCGAGGACTGCCAGAGCGAGCTCCGGGGCCTGTATCCCTGCGGCGAGGGTGCGGGCTACGCCGGCGGCATTCTCTCCGCTGCCGTTGACGGCATGCGCTGCGCCGAGGCCGTGCTGCCCCGAATGGAGGACAAGACATGACACAGGAATTCCCGAACCAGACAAGCTCGCCGCTCTGGACGTCGGAGTCCGTCCGGCTGGAAAAGCTGGCATGGCGGCAGGAGCTTGGCAGGCGGGCCATCGCCCGCAGCCGCATGAACCGCGTGTGCCTGATGCTTCTCATCTGGCTGGCCGTGTTCAGCCAGCTCAGCTCGACCGGGGTCGTGCTCCTGTCTTTCCTGCAATTGGACATTCCTGCATGGCTCACCGGGGTCGGCCGCCTTGCGGCCGCCTGCGGTACCGTCGGACTGGTGCTCATCTGGAAGCGCAGGCCGTTCTGGCAGAACGTGATGTTCGCCCGCTCGGGAGTCCCGCGCGCGGGCGAGGTCCTGCTCTGGGTCCTCTGCCTGTTGGCGCTGCAGGGCGCGGCCGGTCTGCTGCAGAGTCTGCTCTCCCCGGCCATGGAATTTTTCCGCACCAAAAGCAAGGTCGTGTCCGGCACGGCGGAGACGACCGTATCGCTCGCGCTCTATACCGCGGTAGCCGCCCCTGTCACGGAAGAACTGCTGTTCCGCGGGGCCGTGCTGCGCAGCCTGCAGCCCTATGGCAAGCGCTTTGCCATTTTCTGCTCGGCGCTGCTGTTCGGCCTTGTGCACCAGAACCTGACGCAGACGCCGTTTGCCTTCGGCTTCGGCCTGCTGGCGGGCTATGTCGCCGTGGAATACTCCATACTCTGGTCCATGAGCCTGCATATCCTGAACAACGCCGTTCTGGCCCTCGGGCTGGACGCCCTGCTGCGGCCGCTGAGCGGCACATGGTACTGGCTGGCGATCCGCGGCGTGCTGTTCCTTCTGCCGCTGGCCGTCTGCCTTGTGCTGGCGCTCGTCTTCCGGAAAAAGCTCGCCGCGCGGCGGGAGCGCGACCCCATCGACCCGAAATGGCGGCGGCTGTTTTTCCGCACGCCCGGCTGGATCATTTTTCTGGTCCTGAGCTGCGTGTGCATCATCCTAAATTTCTTCGTGCTGGGGGCCTGACGGGATTTCCCGCTTGCGTCTTTCCCGTTTCTGCTGTAAAATATGTGAGAGCATCATCGCACAGCTGCATCTTCGGCCTTCGCCGGATCGTGCGGTGCTGCCCTAGATAGGAACCCATCGCCTGCGGCCTGCATAGTCTGGCATGAGGTGATGGTATGGCGCTGACGATCCTGACGGCGGGGCTTGCGGCCTGCGGGCTGCTGCTCCTGCTCTGGTCCGTGGCGGAGGCCATGCTGCTTCCGCTACCGCGCGAGGATGCCGTGCTCGTTGCGCCGCTGCAGGGCGGCGCGGCCGAGGTGGAGCGGCAGATCCGCGGCTGCCGCTGGATGCGTGAGCATCGCGGCCTGCGCGCACAAATTATCTGGATCGACCGCGGCCTGACCCCGGAGGGGCAGGAGGCCGCCGCGCGCCTGCTGCGGGATGCGGCGGGCGAGCAGCTTTGCGCCGCCGGGCAGGCGGCAGAATATCTGGAGCGGCTGGGGGCCTTTGAGGCCTGAGCCCGGCCGCCCCGGCAGAATGGGAGAACTGGCACTTGGAGCAGGAGCTGGTCAGCGGGACGATCGCCGCTGTGGTCTTTGAAAATCCGGAAAACGGCTATGCCGTCGTCAAGCTGGACAGCGACGACGGTGGCCTGATCACGGTCGTCGGGACGATCCCCGCCCCGGCCGCCGGAGAGCGGCTCATCGTCACCGGAAAATGGACGGCGCACGCCACCTACGGCCGCCAGCTCGAGGCAGAGTTTCTCGAGCGGCTGCTTCCGGACTCCACGGCAGAAATACGTGCCTATCTCTCCTCCCGCGCCGTGCGGGGCGTTGGGCCGAAAACGGCCGAAAAGATCGTCGCCGCCTTCGGCACGGACAGTCTGAAAATTCTCGAGACCGCGCCGGAGCGGCTGACGGAGATCGACGGCATCTCGCGCAAAAAGGCGCTGGAGATCGGCGCATCGTTCCGGCAGCAGGTTGCCGTTCGGCGGCTCATCGAGTTTCTTGCGGGCTACCGCATCCCGGCGCAGGTCGCCGTGCGGCTGTACCGCGTCTACGGCGCACAGTCGCTCGGGCGCGTGCAGGAGGACCCCTACCTGCTGGCACAGCCGCAGTTCGGCGCAGGCTTCGGCGCAGCCGATCAGCTTGCGCTGGAGCTCGGCTTTGACGGCGACGACGCCCGCCGCGTCGAAGCGGGCGTTATTTTTGAGCTGCGCCACAATCTCACAAACGGACATACCTTTCTCCCGCAGGACAAGCTCGTTGCGGCAACGTCCCAGCTGCTGAGCCTCGAGGCGGAGCCCGTGATCGCGGCCGTCGACCGTCTGACCGAGCTGGGCCGCGTGGAGCACAGCACCATTGCCGGGATCGCAGCCGTTTACCTGCCGGAATATTACGAGGCGGAGACGGCCATTGCCGCCCGCATCCGTGCCATGGCCCAGCACCCGCCCGCGCCGCTGCCCGATGCGGAGCGCGTGCTGCAGGGCATCGAGGCCATTGCGGGCATCACCTATGCCGAACGCCAGCGCGATGCCATCCGCATGGCAGCCGAGCGCCGCATCATGATCCTGACGGGCGGCCCCGGCACCGGCAAAACGACGGTGCTGTCCGGCATCCTCACCCTGTTTTCCAAGCTCGGCCGCAAAACGCTGCTGGCCGCGCCGACCGGGCGCGCCGCCAAGCGTCTGTCTGAGCTGACCGGCCGCGACGCCGCGACCGTCCATCGCCTGCTCGAGGCGCAGGTCTCGCCCGAAAACGGCGAGATGTTCTTCGCCCGCAATGAGGACGAGCCGCTGGAATGCGACGCCGTCATCGTGGACGAGATGTCCATGGTCGACGTGCTGCTCATGCACAGTCTGCTCGAGGCGCTGCCGCAGGAGGCCTGCCTTGTGCTCGTCGGCGACCCGGACCAGCTGCCGAGCGTCGGCGCGGGCAACCTGTTTTCCGACCTCATCCGCAGCGGCATCGTCCCGTCCGTCTGCCTGACGGAAATTTTCCGGCAGGCCCGGCAGAGCCTCATCGTCATGAACGCCCACGCCGTCAACCGCGGCGAGCTGCCCGTTCTGACCGCAAAGGACCGCGACTGCTTCTTCCTGCGCCGCCGCGCGCCCGCGCAGCTCGTGCAGACCGTCTGTGAGCTCTGCGCGCGCCGTCTGCCGCAGAATATGCATATCCCCGCCGGGGAAATTCAGGTCATCAGCCCCACCCGCAAGGGCGAGACGGGGACGGCCAATCTGAACCGCGCCCTGCAGGCGGCGCTGAACCCGCCGCAGCCCGGCAGGCGCGAAAAGCTCAGCGGCGGCTCGTGCTTCCGCGAGGGCGACCGCGTCATGCAGATCCGCAATCACTACGATCTGCCGTGGAAGCGCGCCAACGGCTCGTCCGGCACGGGCGTGTTCAACGGCGACATCGGCACGATCGTCTCCATCGACCCGAAGGAGGACCAGATCCACGTCCTCTTTGACGACCGCGAGGTCGTCTATGAGCCCGAGATGCTCTCGGAGCTGGAGCTGGCCTACGCCATCACCGCGCACAAGAGCCAGGGCAGCGAATACCGCGCCGTGATCTTCGCCATTGGCGGCGGCGCACCGATGCTGCTGACGCGCGGCGTGCTCTACACGGCCATCACCCGCGCGCGGGAGCTGCTCCTCCTCGTCGGCAACGAGGAGCTCATCGCCCAGATGACGCAGAACAACCGCCGCAACAAGCGCTACAGCGGCCTGCGCTTCCGGCTGCAGGGCGAAGCATGAGGGCGCTGTTCTCTCAGCTGCTCGACCTGCTGTATCCGCCGAAGTGCGTGTTCTGCCGCCGCCTGCTGCGGCCGGAGGAGCACGACGTCTGCGCCCGCTGCGCGCACGAGCTCGAGCCGATCCCTGCCCCGCTGCGGCGCGGGCAGTTCTACACGGAGTGCTATGCCGTGTATCCCTATGAGGGCGTTGTGGCGGAATCGCTCCGCCGCTTCAAATTCTCCGGGCAGTCGCAGTATGCCGCATCCTTCGGCCGCATGCTCGCGCCCCTGCTCCGGACCGCTCCGTTTGAGATCCTGTCCTGGGTACCGGTCAGCGCGAAGCGCCGCCGCTCCCGCGGCTATGACCAGACGGAGCTGCTGGCGCACGCCGTGGCGAAGGAGCTGGAGCTTCCCTGCACGCAGACGCTGCAGAAAATTCGCCACAATCCCGCGCAGTCGTCCCAGCGGGACGCCGCCGCGCGGCGCGCCAATGTGCTCGGCGCTTACCGCGCCGTTTCTCCCGAACGCTTTGCAGGACGCAGCGTCCTGCTGATCGATGATATTCTGACCACGGGCGCAACGCTCTCGGAATGCAGCCGCGTGCTGCTCACGGCGGGCGCGTCCTCCGTGGTCTGCGCCGCTCTGGCCGCCACGCCGGAGCCGGGGCAGAAACCCGCAGACAGGTAGGTGCAAACTATGTTATTCTTTTCCAGAGACCTTGGGATCGATCTCGGCACGTCCAACGTGCTGATCTATGCGGCCGGGCGCGGCATCGTGCTGCGCGAGCCGTCCGTCATCGCCCTCGATAAAAACAGCGGCAAGGTACTGCAGGTCGGCGCGGCCGCGCGGAGCATGCTCGGGCGCACGCCCGGCAATGTCGTCGCCGTGCACCCGCTGCAGGACGGCGTCATCTCCGACTATGAGCTCACGGCCCGCATGCTGACGGAGATGCTCCGCCGCGTGCTCCGCCACGCCATCGTCAAGCCGCGCATGATCGTCACAGTCCCCAGCGGCATCACGGAGGTCGAGGAGCGTGCCGTCATTCAGGCTGCCATGGAGGCAGGCGCCCGCCGCGTCTACCTCATCGAAGCGCCGCTGGCTGCTGCGCTCGGCGCCCAGCTCGATATCACCGCGCCCGAGGGCCGGATGGTCGTCGACATCGGCGGCGGCACGACGGATATCGGCGTGCTGACCATGAACGGCATTGCGCAGTCCGCCTCGCTCAAGGTGGCGGGCGCGGCCTTCGACGAGGCCATCATCCGCCATCTGCGCCGCCGCTACGGTCTGCTCATCGGTACGACCGTTGCAGAGGAGATCAAGATGTCCATCGGCTGCGTCACGCCCCGGCCGGAGGCACTGACCATGACCGTCAAGGGCCGTGACCTCAAGAACGGCCTTGCCCGCGAGGCCACGCTGGCATCCGAGGAGCTCATGGAGGTCCTGCGCCGCCCCGCCCGTCAGATCATGGACAAGGTGCTCGATGTGCTCGAGAGCACCACGCCGGAGCTCGTGGCGGACATTGCGCGCAATGGCATCGTCCTGACGGGCGGCGGCAGCCAGCTCTTCGGCATGGACCGCCTGCTGTGCGAGCGCACGGAGATGACGTGCGTTGTCGCGGACGACGCGGATTCCTGCGCGGCCTACGGCTGCGGCAAGAGCCTGAGCTGGATGAACCACATGCAGGAGGGCACGATCAACCTCGCGCGCCGCAAGCTCATGAAGGAAGGCTAAGATTGCATAGAAGCGGATAGTTTCGATAGGAAAACCGGCGGCTGCGATTGCAGCCGCCGGTTTTGTGATTCTGACAAGATTAAAAAACTAGCGCGTACAAGACGGCGAAGACCAGCGTCGGAAGCAAGTTTGCGACCTTAATCTTCTTGCCCCAGACGAGGTTCAGCCCTACGCAGAAGATCATCACCGAGCCGGTATACGACAGATTCGCAATTGCCGCCTCCGTGAAAATCGGCGTCAGCACACGCGACAGAAGCGTTACGCCGCCCTGCAGAAGTGCGACCGGAATTGCCGAGAAGATGCAGCCCTTGCCCATGGACGCGGTCATGACAAGAATAATCACGGCGTCGAGCGCGGCTTTGGCGCACAGAAGCGAGGAATCGCCGAGCAGCCCGTCCTGAATCGAGCCGACGATTGCCATTGCACCGATGCAGACCGTGAGCGAGGCGTGAATGAAGGCGGAAAGAAAGCCGGTGTCTGATTCGTTGTGCGTCTTTTTGCGCAGCCATGCGCCGAAACGCTCGAACGCGCCTTCAATGTCCAGAAGCTCTCCGACGATACTTCCCAGCACGAAGCAGATAATCAGCATCATACTGCCGCTGGTTTCCAGTGCCCCGTCTGTGATCTTAAGCATATGCTGCATCGCGCCGCCGATGCCGATGAACATGGTGCACAGGCCGATGCCCTGCATGATGGTGTCCTCAAAGCGTTTGGACAGGCCGTTTTTGAGCAGCATGCCGGCCGACGCGCCGGCGAGCACTGAGCCGCAGTTGATGATAGTTCCGAGTCCGATCATGATGGTTCCTTCTTCTTATGTGAGATAAAACGGGGTTTTGCGGTAATGTTCGCCGCCGGGGAGCGGCGCGGGGCGGGCAAGGCCGAACAGGTCGTCCGCGAAGGCGTCGAGCCGCAGAGACGGCTGAAGCGCATCCGGCAGCTGCTTTTCGGTGACAGGCTTGACGATCAGAGGGAGG
>OIXA01005310.1_pt1 | contig 11559 bp, 11 predicted proteins | sample 1587721 | NCBI WGS metagenome assembly OIXA01 (sample SAMEA3888900, study PRJEB22519) | human gut metagenome | biome: human gut; feature: human-associated habitat; material: faeces | place: Denmark | collected 2013 | reverse complement strand
CGGCGGCTCCATCACGGGCGCGCCCAAGTACCGCGCCATGGAGATCATCGACGAGCTGGAGCACGGCAAGCGCGGGCTGTACACCGGCTCCATCGGTTACCTGACACTGGACGGGGAGTGCGACCTGAACATCGTTATCCGCACCGCGTTCCACCGCGACGGACGCTACCACCTGGGCGTGGGCGGCGGCATCACCTCGGAGTCGGATCTGGAATTTGAGTATGAGGAAACGCTGCAAAAGGCGAAGGCCGTGCTGGAGGCGCTGCAATGACACAGATGGTGACGATGGACGACGGCGTTCAGTTTGGTCTTGGCGCGTTTGAGACCATCGCGGTGGAGCGGGGGAAGGGGATCCTTCTCTCCCGCCACCTCGCGCGCCTTGGGCGTTCGGCGCAGTTTCTGGGGCTGGGCGATCTTGCTGAGCGCGGATTGACGATGGAGCGTACGGCAGAATGGATCGGCGAAAACTGCCCGGAGCACAGCGCCTGCAAAATTCTGCTGACGCAGGAAAACCTTATGATGCGCCTGCGTCCCAACCCCTATGGCCCGGCGCGCTACGCGCGCGGCTTTCGCATGGACTTCAGCGCCGTGCGGCGGAACGAGACATCCCCGCTTACGGGACATAAGACCCTCAACTATGGCGACTGCATTCTGGAGCATCGCGCTGCCGCTGCTGCCGGAAAGCGTGCGGGTGCGCGCCGCGCTGGAGTGCGGGGCCGACCTCGTGTTTGCCTTGCCGGCCCCCTGGGCCTGCGCGGGGGCGGAGGCCTTTGCACGGGCCGGAGTGCATCTGCTGGTGGCCACCGGGTGCGACGCCCTGGTGTTCGGGGCCGAGACCCCGGACGCTGCCCTGCTGCTGGAAACCGCCCGGGTGCTGAACAGTGCGGCCTACCGCGCGGCACTGAAGCAGCAGCTGGCCACCAGGGCGCGCAGCTTTGCGGCAGCCCGGCAGGCGGCAGTGCAGGCCGTGGGGGCCGACCCTGCCATGGCGGCGCTGCTGAGCCAGCCGAACAACAACCTGGCCGTGGAATACTGCCGCGCCATCCTGGAGCAGCGGGCAGGCATGACCCCGGTGCCGCTGCCCCGCAGGGGGGCCAACCACGGGCAGACGCTGGAAGAGAGCGGTCACGCGCAATTTGCCAGTGCCAGCGCTCTGCGGGCTCTCTGGGCCGAGGGCGGAGCCGAGGCCGTGGCCCCGTTTGTGCCGGAAAAGGCGTTTGAACTGTATAAAACGGCGGAAAATGACGGCACGTATACGGATTTTGACGCGGCAGGCCGGTGTGAGCTGACACTGCTGCGGGCAGCCTGCGCAAAGCCGGAGCCTTTTGCAGCGGTGCGCGGAGTGTCCGAAGGGCTGGAACACCGGTTGGAACACGCGGTGCGACAGAGCACCAGTCTGCCGCAGCTGCTGGATGCCCTGACCACGGTGCGCTACCCCCGGGCCCGGATGCGCCGCCTTGCCATGGATGCTGCATTGGGCTATACGGCCGACACGGTGCCGGCCCTGCCGCCGGCGCTGCACCTGCTGGGAGCACGGAAGGACGCCCTGCCGATGCTGGGGCAGGTGTCCCTTCCGGTGTCTCACTCGTTGGCAAAGCTGGCCCAGACCGGCCCCGACGGTGCCCGGATGGCGGCGGCACAGGCAGCGGCCAGCGACTTTGGGGCCCTGTGCCGGGCAAACCCGGCCCCGATGGGCGGAATATATCGTCAAAAAAATATCTTTTTGACGAATTGACAAAAAATTCTGGCAAAAAATCAGCAATTCCGCTCTTGTAACCGTGCCGTATTGGGTGTATCATTAAAGCAATGCAATGTTGGATACAACATGTGAGAAGAAGAAGGAAGATCGGCCCCGCCGATCCAAGGAGGAACGCATGGCACTTCATGTTCTGGACGAAGCCAACCGCTGCCTCGGTTGCAAAAAGCCGCTGTGTCAGGAGGGTTGCCCCATCCACACCAACATCCCCGAGGTGATCCGTCTGCTCAAGGCAAACCAGATGGACGCCGCAGGCCAGATGCTGTTTGAAAACAACCCGCTCACCACCGTGTGCAGTCTGGTGTGCAACCACGAGAACCAGTGCGAGGGCCACTGCGTGCGCAACCGGATGCCCAGCCACGACCCGGTGCACTTTTCCATCATCGAGGACTACATCTCCACCACCTACGCCAACAAGATGACCGCCGGCCCGGCCCCCAAGAACGGCATGAAGGCGGCTGTGGTGGGTTCCGGCCCGGCGGGCCTGACCATTGCGGTGTTGCTGGCACGCTGGGGCTACGATGTGACCATCTTTGACGCCCGCGACAAGATCGGCGGCGTGATGCGCTACGGCATCCCCAACTACCGCCTGCCGGACAGTGTGCTGGATGATTTCCAGTACCGCCATCTGGAGCTCAAGGGCATCAAGGTGCGGCCCAACACCACCATCGGCAAGACCATCACCATCGACGACCTGTTCCGCGACGGCTACAAGAGCGTGTTCATCGGTGCCGGTCTGTGGAAGGCCAACGCCATGCACATCAAGGGCGAGAGCCTGGGCAACGTGGCCTTTGGCATCGACTATCTGGCCAACTCCAAGGCCTTCCGTCTGGGCGATGACATTGCGGTCATCGGCGTGGGCAACTCGGCCATGGACTGCGCCCGCACCGCCATCCGCAACGGCGCCCGTCATGTGACCTGCTACGCCCGCCGCGACGAGAGCTGCATCAGCGCCTCGGAGTACGAGGTCAGCTATGCCAAGCTGGAAGGCGTGGGCTTCCGCTTCTGCAAGGCTCCTGTGGAGATCCGGGAAAACGGCCTCATCTGCCGCGACACCGTCAAGGGCGAGGACGGCAAGTTTACCCAGGTGGAGGGCAGCGAGATCTTCTACCCCCACACCGGCGTTATCGTGTCGGTGAGCCAGGGCTCCGAGAGCAACCTTGTCAAGACCACCACCGGCATCGAGACCAACCAGAAGGGCCTGCTCACCGTCAGTGAGGACGGCAGCACCACCCGCGAGGGCGTGTTTGCCGGCGGCGACGCCGTGATGGGTGCCCGCACTGTGGTCGAGGCTGTGGCCGTGGCCAAGAAGGTGGCTGAGTCCATGGACGCCTACATGAAGAGCCTGCCGGTCGATGATGCTGCCGACCCCTATGCAGACATCCCGGTGTTCCAGACCCCCACCTCCGACGTGCTGGCCAAGCAGGAATTGTAAATTATCTGTATCTTTGCCGCCCCGTCGGTTGACGGGGCGGCAGTTGCTTTGTATACTTTTTATATACGTTGCACAAAAATGTACAGAACGGAAAGGCGGTGGACGCGATTTTAAAAGCATCTCTCCCCAAACTGCGGGAAAAACTGCTGGAAGCCCTGCAGGCCGTGCTGCCCATTGTGGCCATTGTGCTGGTGCTGTGCTTTACCATTGCGCCGGTGTCGCCCAGCATCCTGCTGTGCTTTCTGCTGGGTGCGGTGCTCATCGTGGTGGGCATCATGTTCTTTACACTGGGCGCAGAAATGAGCATGACCCCCATGGGCGAGCGTGTGGGTGCTGTGCTCACCCGGAGCCGCAAACTGCCGGTGATCCTGGGCGTCGGCTTTCTGCTGGGGTTCCTCATCACCATTTCGGAGCCGGACCTGCAGGTGCTGGCCAATCAGGTGCCCTCCATCCCCAACCAGACCCTGATCTTCTCGGTGGCGGCAGGCGTGGGCCTGTTCCTCACCGTCGCGTTCCTGCGCATGCTGCTGGGCGTGGCGCTGCCGCCGCTGCTGGTGGCGTTCTACGGCATCGTTTTTGTGCTGGCTGCCTTTGTGCCCCGGGAGTTTCTGGCCGTGGCCTTTGACTCCGGCGGTGTGACCACCGGCCCCATGACGGTACCTTTTATCATGGCGCTGGGCGTGGGCGTGTCGGCGATCCGCGGCGACCGCCATGCGGCGGACGACAGCTTTGGTCTGGTGGCACTGTGCTCGGTGGGCCCCATTCTGGCGGTGCTGATCCTCGGCATCGCATTTCGCGCGTCCGACAGCACCTACATCCCGCCGGTGCTGCCGGAGGTGAGCGATTCGGTGGAGCTGTGGCAGCTGTTCCATGAGGGGCTGCCGGAGTACATCAAGGAAATTGCTTCCTCGCTGCTGCCCATCGTGGTCATGTTCGGGGTGTTCCAGGCCGTGGCCCTGCGGCTGGACAAACGCACGCTGGGCCGCATTGCGGTGGGCCTGGCCTATACTTATGTAGGCCTGGTGCTGTTCCTCACCGGTGCGAACGTCGGCTTTATGCCGGCGGGCAACTATCTGGGGCAGGTGCTGGCAGGCTGTGGGATGCCCTGGGTGATCATCCCCATCGGCATGCTCATCGGCTACTTTATCGTCAAGGCAGAGCCGGCGGTGTATGTGCTGAACAAACAGGTGGAAGAGGTGACCGATGGTGCCATCTCGGCCCAGGCCATGGGCATGGCGCTCTCGGCGGGTGTGTCCATTTCGGTGGGGCTGGCCATGGTGCGGGTGCTTACCGGCATTTCCATCCTGTGGTTCCTCATCCCGGGCTATGCGGTGGCCATCGGCATCTCCTTTGTGGTGCCCAAGCTGTTCACCGCCATTGCTTTTGACGCTGGCGGCGTGGCCTCTGGTCCCATGACGGCCACCTTCCTACTGCCGCTGGCACAGGGAGCCTGCGTGGCCGTGGGCGGCAACATCGTTACGGACGCCTTTGGCGTGGTGGCCATGGTGGCCATGACGCCGCTCATCACGGTGCAGCTGATGGGCCTTGCCGCTCAGCTCAAAACCGGACGGCGCAGGGCTGCCCGTGCCGCCGAACCCGTGCTGGCCGGGGTGGCAGCCTATGCCGACTGGCCGGATGACGACATCATTGAACTGTAAGGAGGGCAAGCGCTGTGAGTTCGCTGTTTCTGATGAGCACCATCACCGACCGCCGCACTGCCGACGCCTTTCTGCAGTTGTATGAGGCCCACGGTGTGAACGTGACCCTGCGCACGGTGGGCACCGGCACGGCGGTGCAGGAGACCCTTTCCACCCTGGGGCTGGAAAAGACCGAAAAAGCTGTGCTGCTGGCGGTGGTCACAGCCCAGACCTGGCAGGAGGTGCAGCGGGACCTGCGCCGCAAAATGCGCATCGACGTGCCGGGCACCGGCATTGCATTCACCGTGCCGCTGAGCAGCATCGGCGGAAAACGGGCCCTTGGGTTCCTCACGGAGCACCAGACCCTGACCTGGAAGGAGGAGAGTACCTTGAAGGATACCCGCTATGAACTGCTGCTGGTGATCGCAAACCAGGGCTACACCGGCTCCATCATGGACGCGGCCCGCGCAGCCGGTGCCGGCGGTGGCACCGTGATCCACGCAAAGGGCACCGGCATGGAAGGGGCAGCTCCCTTCCTGGGCATGGAACTGGTGAACGAGAAGGAGCTGGTGCTCATCGTGAGCCGCACCGCGCAGAAGAACCGGATCATGAAAGCCATCATGGACGGGGCCGACCGCAGGGCGGGGGCCATCGTATTCTCGCTGCCGGTCACCGACACCGCCGGTCTGCGCCTGCTGGAAGAGGAAGAACCGGCTACAAAATAATCAAAAAAGGATGAATATTCTCCACGTTTGTCGGCAAAAGCTTGATAAACGTGGAGTTTTTCGTTATGATAGAAGAAAGTGATTCAAGAACAGAGGTGTAAAGATGATTCAACTTTCATATAAGCAGCAGATCGCCTTCAGCTCGCTGTCCATCATTGCGGGCAACGCACTGTACGCGCTGACGGTCGTGCTGTTTCTGGTGCCGTCCGGGCTGATCACCGGCGGCGCCACCGGCATCGCACTGGGGGTCAACCGTGTGCTGGGCCTGCCGGTGTCCGGGGTGCTGTTTGCCATCAACATCAGCATGCTGGTGCTGGGCTGGATGGTACTGGGCAGCCGCTTTGCCCTTACCACCATTGCCAGCACCATCCTCAGCCCGCTGTTTCTGGCCCTGTGGGAGCGGGTGTTTGCAGATTTTGTGCTCACCGATGATCTGGTGCTCAACACCATCTTTGCCGGTCTGGGCGTGGGCATCTCGCTGGGCATCACCATCCGTGCCGGTGCTTCCACCGGCGGCATGGACATCCCTCCGCTGGTGCTCAACAAGTGGTTCCACCTGCCGGTGTCGGCGACCATGATGGTGTTCGACCTGATCATTCTGGCGGTGCAGGCGGCGTTCAGCCCGCTGCAGCAGTGCCTGTATGGCATCGTGATGGTCATCGTGTACACCGTTGTGCTGGACAAAGTGCTCATTTTCGGTTCCACCCGTACCGAGGTCAAGATCATCAGTCAGCATGCGGACGAGATCCGGGAAGCCATTTTCTCCCAGCTGGACCGCGGCGTGACCATCCTGCACGGTGAGGGCGGCTATAGCCGGAACAGCGAACAGGTGCTGCTGAGTGTTGTCAGCAACCGGCAGCTGCCCAAGCTGGAAAAAATCGCCCACCTGCTCGACCCCACCTGCTTCATGATCGTGAGCCATGTGACCGAAGTAAGCGGCCGCGGCTTCTCGCTGGAAAAGGATTACAAGGAAGAGGACTGATTTTGCCCGCAGATACTTGCAAAATACAGGTCAGTTGGGGTATAGTATAGAAGAACGGTAGGTTTTGCCGTACATTACCCGATCAAGAAAGGAAATCCATCATGTTTGATATTTTCAATATGCTCAAAAAAGAAGAGAACGCTGCCCCCAAGCAGGTCACCCGTGACACCATCATCGGCGACATTCTGGACATGGACCAGAGCACTGCTCCCTACTTCATGGAGATCGGCATGCACTGCCTGGGCTGCCCTGCATCCCGCGGCGAGAGCATCGAGGAGGCCTGCGCGGTGCACGGCGTGGACTGCGACGAGCTGCTGGAGAAGCTGAACACCCACCTGGCAGCCAAGAAGGCCTGAGTGCTGCCCACACTGGATGCGCGTCTGACAGCGGCGGCAGAACTGGTGCGCCCCGGGCAGCCGGTGGCAGACATCGGCTGCGACCACGGCAAGCTGACGGCGGTGCTGGCTGCTTCGGGCCGGTACCCCAAGGTCATCGGGGCCGACCTGCGCCCCGGCCCGCTGTCCAAAGCCCGGCAGACGCTGGAACATGCCAATTGTCAAGACCGCGCTGAGCTGAGGCTCGGCGACGGTCTTTCTGTGTTGTCGGCCGGTGAGGTGGGCAGCATCGTGCTGGCGGGCGTCTCGGCCCAGACCACCTGGGAGATCCTGGAAAAGGCTCCGTGGGTGTTCACGGTGGGTGGGCCGCGGATCATCATGATCCCGGCTACCCGTCACAGTGAACTGCGCCGCTGGCTGTGGACCCATGGCTTTGCTTTTGTGGCCGACCGCCCCGTGCAGGCGGCAGGCCGCTGGTATGCCGTGATGGCAGCCGAGTACACCGGGGAGCGGCACGAGCCGACCTTTTCCGAGTGTCTGCTGGGCGGCACCGGCAGCTGGCCGGAGGGCGCGGGCTATGCGGCCTGGCAGAAGGCCAAGCTCCCCCGTATGCGCCTTGGTGTGCCGGACGGCACCCCGCTGGCAGACGAGATCGACCGACTTTTGAAAGAGGAGACCGGACTATGACGACCGTACAGCAGCTTTATGAAGCCATGCAGGCCATGGCACCACTGGAGCTGGCAGAAAGCTGGGACAACCCCGGCCTGCTGGTGGACTGCGCCGGGGAAGTGACCCGGGTGCTGGTCACGCTGGACATTACCCCGGAGGTGGTGGCAGAGGCTGCAGCGAAGCACTGCGAAGCCATTGTGGCGCACCACCCGGTCATCTTTGACCCGCTCAAAAAGCTGGGGCCCCAGGATGTGCCGTTCCAGCTGGTGCGGGCGGGCATCTCGGCCATCTGCATGCATACCAATCTGGATGCGGCTGCCGGCGGCGTCAACGAGGTGCTGGCCGGTATCTTTGGCATGCAGGACCCGGAGCCCTTTGCCGAGGGCTGCGGCCGGGTGGGCAGCATTGAACCCATCACGGTGCCGCAGCTGGCCTGCAAGGCACAGCAGGAGCTGGCCGCCCGCTGCAATGCACCGGACGTCGGCCCGGCGGTGCAGGTCAAGTTTGCCGACACCGGCAAACCGGTGCGGCGGCTGGCCGTCATCAGCGGTGCAGGCGGCAGCCTGTTTGAAGAGGCTCTTGCCGTGGGCGCGGACTGTCTGCTGACCGGCGAGGCAAATCACCACCACGCCTGTGATGCAAAACGGCTGGGGCTGTCGCTGATCGCGGCGGGGCACTACGCCACGGAGTTCCCGGTGACCGCTGCCGTGGCAGAGAAGCTGCGTGCCGCTCTGCCCGGCGTGGAAGTGCTGGTGAGCACAGCCAACAAGGACCCGTATACTTATTTATAATAAGGGAGGGCTGTAGCTTTTCGCAACGGCCCCTTTCGTGAAAAAGCAATCGGAGCAGCCCGCAGGCTGCTCCGATTGTAATTAAAAAAGAACATTCCGCTGAATATGGCCAAAGCGAACGCGGCGGCCATTTTAATGATAAGAACGAGGTAACACACATGGCATTGGATGCCGCGACACTGGAACTGACGGCCCGGGAACTGAAAACCGTTCTGGCCGACGCCAAGATCGCAAAACTGTTTGAACCGACCCGCGATGAGCTGGTCATTACCCTGCGCACCCGCACGGACACCTACGCGCTGCTGCTGTCGGCCCGCAGCGGTTCCGCCCGGGTCTGCCTGACCGAGGAAACCTTTGAAAACCCGGAGACGCCGCCCTCCTTCTGCATGCTGATGCGCAAGCACCTCACCGGCGGCAAGCTGCTGGATGTGCACATGGAGCCGGGAGACCGCATCGTCTACTTCGACTTCCAGTGCACCAACGAAATGGGCGACCTGGTGCGCAACACCCTCTGCGCCGAGCTCATGGGCCGCTACTCCAATCTGGTGCTGGTGCAGAACGGCAAGATCATCGACGCCCTCAAACGGGTGGATTTTGAGGACAGCGACATCCGGCAGCTGCTGCCGGGCCTGACCTATACCACGCCGCCCAAACCGGCCCGGCCGGATTTTCTGCAGGTAAGCTCTGCGTCCATCGTGGCAGCGGCCTGCCAGCGGGACCTGCCGGTGGCGGATGCCCTGAATAAAACGGTGGCCGGGGTCGGCCCGGTGGTCTGCCGCGAAGCCGCCTGGCGCGCCTTTGACGGGGAACACCTGCTGGCCAATGAGCTGACCGAGGAACAGAAGCGCAGTCTGATGGCGGCCATCGACGAGCTGAAGGAGCTGCACGACAAGGGCGGCTGCCCCTGCAGCGTGACCGACCCGGACGGCAAGCCGGTGGAATTCACCTTCTTCCGCCCGCAGCAGTACGGTGCGGACTATGCCGTGAAGGAGTGGCCGTCCTTCAACGCGATGCTGGAGGGTTACTACGCCGAAAAGGACCGCGCCGAGCGCCTGCGCACCAAGAGCAAGGAACTGCACAAGGCTGTGCACAATATGTACGAGCGCGCCGTCCGCAAGCAGGCCGCCCGGCAGGAAGAGCTGGCCGCCAGCGGCAAAAGCGAAAAGCTGCGCCTGTACGGCGAGCTGCTGTCCGCCAACCTCTATCTGGCCCAGAAGGGCATGAAGAGCATCACGGTGCCCAACTGGTACGATGAGGGCAACGAGGTGACCATCCCGCTGGATCTGCGGTTCACTCCCAGCCAGAACGCCCAGAACTTCTTTAAAAACTACAAGAAGAAGCAGACCGCAGCCCGGATGCTGGTGGACCTGCTGGCCGAGGGCGAAAAAGAGATCGCCTATCTGGAAACGGTGCTCTACGAGGTGGAAACGGCTTCCGGCGAAGCTGCCCTCAACGAGATCCGGGCAGAGCTCAAGAGCCAGGGCTATCTGAAGTACTACAAGCAGCGCGACAAGCGCCAGAAGCCTGCGGATTTCCTGCGGTTCACCTCCAGCGACGGGTTCGAGATCCTGGTGGGCCGCAACAACGCCCAGAACGACAAGCTCACCCTGCACACCGCCCGCGGCAAGGACCTGTGGTTCCATGTGCAGAAAGCTCCCGGCAGCCACGTTGTGGTCATGAGCCACGGTGAGGACATCCCGGACACCACCAAGCAGGAGGCGGCGGAGCTGGCAGTCATCTACTCCAGCGCCTACAAGGCGGGCACCGGTGCCAAGGTGGCGGTGGACACCACCGAGGTGAAGAACATCTGGAAGGCCAACGGCGCCAAGCCCGGCATGGTGCTGTATGAGGTGTACACCACCGTGTACATCACCCCGCGGGACGGTCTGGCCGAACAGTTGAAAACCACCCTGCAGAAACGATAAAGCATTCCGGCTCCCCGCTGTATGGCGGGGAGCTTTTTTGCAGAAACGCCGAATTATCAGAATGACTTTCAGGCACAGCGCTGAAAACGCCGGGGCTGGCTTGACAGCCGGAACAAAAAGACGGTAAACTGAGCCTGAGCAGGGCAAAACCCCTGCACGCACGCGGAAAAACCGCACACAACTGAGAATGAGGTGTTGCAAAAATGAGAAGCAAGAAATGGAAAGCAGCGTTTGCGGCGCTGGCACTGAGCGTGGCCCTTCTGGCCCAGCCGTTGACAGCCAGTGCATGGATGCTGGATGCGGAACAGCAGCAGCTGGTGGACAACCTGACATCGGGCCAGGAGGCTCTGCTGCTGGGCAACTACGCACAGGCGGTCAACGATCTGAGCCGTGCCGTGGAACTGAACAGCAACAGTGTCAGCGCTTACTACTATCGCGCCAAAGCACTGCAGTATATGGGCCGCAGCACAGATGCCGCAGCGGACTACAGCCGTGTGGCAGTAATGACCCGCAATGGAAACTATGGCAGCCGGTATTCTGATGCACAATCGCTGGCGCTCCAGCTGGGTGCTACCAGCGTGGGCACTTCGGTGTTCGGCAATGTGCTCAGCGGTGCTGCGGCCGGTGCACAGGTCACCGGCCCGGACGGTCAGCAGCGGCAGGCCACCGCAGAGGAAGCGGCTGCGGTCAAACAGGTGATGGATGCCTATACGCAGCCGGTGCTGGACAGCGCTTATCAGCAGCAGTTTGCAGACCTGACGGATCATGCCGGTGTACAGGAAGTGGTCAACAAGCGTACCGCTGCCCTGACGGCTACCGAGGAGACCTATGCGACCACCGAGAAAGAGACGATCTACTGTGGCAGCGGCCGTACCGGCATCTGCATCGATGGCTCTGATACCATTGAGATCGAGAAGAAGGCCCCCACGGCCAGCGATCTGGTGGAGCAGGTGGTGGATGAACTGAACCCACTCTCCGCATGGATGAAGGATGACAAGCCCACCGACCACGCACCCCGCTATGAAAAGGTCGCTTACAGCCTGTCCAACCCTTACACTTCCATCACCATCGAGCAGGCGACGAAGAAGAACGGCACCAACAAGATCAAGATCCATGTGCCGGTGGGCACGCAGGTCAAGGTGCTCTCCAACACCAGCGACGGCGTGAGCGTGGGTGTGAGCTACCACACCTTCACCGTGAGCCGCGGCGAAAAGATCCAGACCAGCACCCTCTCCGGCAGCATCGTCTTTGTGGGCGAGTGACGGAGCAGATATTTTGCTTGAACGGCAGGGCCGGAACGCCAG
>OIXA01005305.1_pt1 | contig 11579 bp, 8 predicted proteins | sample 1587721 | NCBI WGS metagenome assembly OIXA01 (sample SAMEA3888900, study PRJEB22519) | human gut metagenome | biome: human gut; feature: human-associated habitat; material: faeces | place: Denmark | collected 2013 | reverse complement strand
CACCTTGACAGACGGCAGTATCTACACTATTGAGCGAAACGATGTGGAGTCGCTTGGTAAATCCATTGCGCATGACGCAAAACTAACCTATAACTGGTCTGACTCCACAGCAACCGTCTTTCAAACTTCCTTGAGTGGAGCATTCAACAACACTCCAGACAACTATAATATTAAGGACATCACGGACGGCTCTCGACAATACCAGGCTACAAGCCGAGAAAAGAACAAGAGCCTTTCGCCTGTATTGGATATCTATTTCTTTCGTCAGCTCACCCCACGCCAATCCATCACAGCCAATGCCGTAGGTACCTATATATCCACACAGACAAGCAACTATTATGACGAGGGTACGCCTTATAAATATGATGTGGATGGCAAGACAGCATCTCTTCTTACTGAGGTGATTTATGAGAACAGACTCAAGCCCTTTACACTCTCAACAGGCTTGAACTATAGCTATAAACACACAAAGAACGACTATCTTGGCGACGCTTCCGCTTTGACCAAGACTAACAACAACCGCCTATATGCCTTTGCAGAAATTAAGGGTCTGTTCCGACCGTTGCGTTACACATTAGGTGCAGGCGCAAGCTATATCCATTACACTCAGAATGGTCACAGATATAACTTCTGGACATTGCGTCCAAAAGCCTCGCTGACATACAACATCAATAACAATATGCAGTTGAGCTATACCTATCAGATGTGGGACAGAGTATCCCGTATAGCCATGACGAGTGATGCTATGATTCGCACCAATAGCATGGAATGGACTATTGGTAATCCAGATTTGAAGCCTTCGCGCGATATGGAGCACCGATTACAGTTTTCATATAATACCAATCGCCTGCAGACCTTTGTTGAAGGTTATTACAAACAATGTTTCAAGCCCAACATGGCTCATTATGAGCGAACTGACGACAATAAATTCATTTATACTCAGATTAATCAAAAGAAAATTTCTGTGCTGAACGCTATGGCGTATGCTGGCTATTGGCTCTTGCCCGAAAAACTTCAGATTGCAGCCTATGGAGGAATGAACAGATGCTTTAATTTCGGCAAAGACTATACACATTGCTATACATCGTGGTTTTATGTAGGTAGCATCACGGCTTATCTCGGCCACTTCACGTTGCAAGGATACATAGATAACGGCAACCGATTTTTTGAAGGCGAATCGAAAGGCTTCAGCGGTGCTTATTCGGTTCTAAAAGCCTCTTACATGTGGCGCGACTTGCAGTTCTCATTGTCATGGGCCAACCCCTTTGACAGCAATCATAAGTCATACGAGAATGAAATACTGAACCGCAATCTGTATAAGCACACTATTGGTTATTCTAAGGATAGCGGCAATCTCGTTACGTTGAATATATCTTGGCAACTGAGCCGAGGCAACAAACATAAGTCAGCAGAAAAGAAGATAAACCTGCGTGACACGGATAATGGTATTATGAAATAAAGCATACTCCACAATACACAAAATGCAAGAACTTATTAATTAGGCGTTTGTATTTTGTGTATTCTTTTGTTTTAATCAAACTGCATCATTTTAATACATCGTTAAAACAATGCAAATCATAAAATAAAAGGTGTCTGTCGTTATACTTCAATATTCTTATAATGATTGAAAGACATAACGGGATACTAATGATTTGATTCAATAAACACCATTGTATTTAGCTCTATGACAACATATGTGAAAGATGTCTCCGGAAATTGCAAAACACATATAAAACCCATCATTATTTGCAGCATTTCAGTGGTACTTCCACTAAAAACGAATTAAGTGGAAAGTCCTCTGTTACAAAGACTCTCCACTTAATTTATTGAGATTCAAAATATTTGCTATTATTCCTCAACAGCAGCCTGCGCGGCAGCCAAGCGAGCTATAGGAACTCGGAACGGCGAACAACTAACATAGTTCAATCCTACCTTGTGACAGAACTTAACCGAAGAAGGCTCACCGCCATGCTCGCCACAAATACCGCATTTAAGATCTGGACGTACCATGCGACCCTTATCGACAGCCATTTCAACAAGCTGTCCTACACCATTTTGATCGAGGACCTGGAACGGGTCAACTTTCAGTATTTTCTTGTCTAAATATACAGGCAAGAAACTGGCAATGTCATCGCGTGAATAGCCAAACGTCATCTGAGTCAAGTCGTTCGTACCGAAGCTGAAGTACTCTGCACGTGAAGCTATTTTGTCAGCAGTAAGAGCAGCACGCGGAATTTCAATCATTGTGCCAACCTTAAACGGGATTTCCATACCCTCCTCTTTGAACAGAGCGGCGGCTTCATCGCGAATAACCTTCTCTTGCGCCTCGAACTCATACAATATACCAGTCAAGGGAACCATGATTTCGGGGTGAGGATCCAAGCCTTCACGTTTCAGATCAATAGCAGCAGAAAGGATAGCTCTGGTCTGCATCTGAGTGATTTCGGGATAGGTATTACCAAGTCGGCAACCACGATGTCCCAACATGGGATTATGTTCACACAGGCTGTCAACACGCTGTCGGATATACTCAACTGTCACGCCCATAGCCTTTGCCATTTCTTCCTGTCCCTTGGCATCATGCGGTACAAATTCGTGAAGAGGTGGGTCAAGAAGGCGTACATTTACAGGATATCCGTCCATTGCCCGGAATATGCCCTTAAAATCTTCCTTCTGATATGGCAGAAGTTTGGCAAGTGCCTTTTTGCGACCTTCAACATCTTCAGCCAAAATCATTTCACGCATAGCAACGATTTTCTCGTTGTCGAAGAACATGTGTTCTGTACGACAAAGGCCAATACCTACAGCACCAAATTTGCGCGCCACCTCCGCATCGTGCGGCGTATCAGCATTGGTACGAACCTGCAATCGAGTATATTTAGCACACAGATCCATCAACGCTGCAAAATCACCTGAAAGTTCAGCAGCTTGTGTTTTGATTTCTCCCTGATACACACGTCCATTTGTACCATTTAACGAGATATAATCACCTTCGTGGAGCACAACGCCATCTATTTCGACAGTACGGGTCTTGTAGTCAACATTGATGGCACCCGCACCACTCACACAGCATTTGCCCATGCCACGTGCCACAACTGCCGCATGAGATGTCATACCACCGCGAGCTGTAAGAATACCCTCTGCCACAGCCATACCTGCGAGGTCCTCTGGCGATGTTTCAATACGAACCATTACCACTTTATGGCCATCTTCGTGCCATTTGGCTGCATCATCAGCGAAGAAAACAATCTGTCCGCACGCAGCACCAGGGCTTGCAGGCAAACCACGAGTCAGTTCCTTAGCCTTAGCAAGTGCCTCCTTTGAGAATACTGGGTGTAAAAGTTCGTCTAACTTCTGCGGTTCGCAACGTTCTATGGCTGTTTTTTCGTCAATCATACCCTGACGCAACAAGTCCATGGCTATTTTAACCATTGCAGCCCCCGTACGCTTTCCGTTACGTGTTTGGAGGAACCAAAGTTTACCTTCCTGTACAGTAAACTCCATGTCCTGCATGTCGTGATAATGCTCTTCAAGTTTTGTTTGGATAGCATCAAGCTGGTGATAAATCTCTGGCATGGCCTCCTCCATCGAAGGATATTCGGCCTTACGCTTTTCTTCGCTTATGCCCTGCAGTTCTGCCCAACGGCGTGATCCTTCGAGCGTAATTTGTTGCGGTGTACGTATACCGGCTACAACATCTTCGCCTTGTGCATTAACCAACCATTCCCCATTAAAGAGGTCCTCGCCAGTTGCGGCATCACGACTGAAGCAAACGCCTGTGGCCGATGTATTGCCCATGTTGCCAAACACCATAGCCATTACTGTTACCGCTGTACCCCATTCTGCAGGTATACCCTCCATTTTGCGATACAGAATGGCACGTTCGTTCATCCACGAATCAAACACAGCACAGATTGCGCCCCACAGTTGCTCCATAGGGTCTGTTGGGAATTCCTTGCCAGTCTGCTCAACGATGGCAACCTTGAAACGCTTTACAAGTTCCTTCAGGTCATCTACCTCAAGTTCATTGTCAAGCTGAACGCCCTTGGCCTTCTTTACATCGTCAATAATAGCTTCAAACGGATCCACGTCATCTTTATTTACTGGCTTCATACCCAGTACAACGTCGCCATACATTTGTACAAAACGACGATATGCATCATAAGCAAAACGGGGATTGCCAGTCTTTTTTGACAGACCTTCAACAACCTCGTCATTCAGACCCAGGTTCAAGATAGTGTCCATCATGCCGGGCATCGAGGCTCGTGCCCCTGAGCGCACTGAGAGCAACAAAGGATTTGCCACATCACCGAACTTGCTATTCATGAGTTGTTCCGTTTGGTGCAAGCTCTTTTCAACATCTTCCTTCAACAATGCTACAACCTGATCCTTACCTATTTTGTAGTATTCGTTGCAAACGTCTGTAGTAATTGTAAACCCTGGAGGCACTGGCACACCTATCAAGTTCATTTCGGCAAGGTTTGCACCCTTACCTCCCAATTCGTTACGCATGTCAGCGCGGCCCTCGGCCTTGCCATTACCAAAAGTGTAGACTCTTTTAATGTTATTCATGGTGTTTTACAATTGATTATCCATTTGTAAATTGTATGTTCTTTAATGGTACATCACATTCCATGCAACGTCTCCATAACTGACGCAAATATAATAGTATGTTTTTACACAGACAAGTATTACACGATATTTTTGCAACTTGACATTGAAAAATAAGGGCATTAGTGTTAATTTACTCAACACTCATAGGACTTTTTAGCAGTGCAATATACTTTTAAGCATATATAACAATACATCACGTAAGGGACATAATGAAGCAACTATTCACACTATGCCTTGAGCCATCATGGCGTATGCCACCTTCATAAAGCCAGCAATATTGGCCCCTTTCACATAATTAGTGTGTCCATCTGGTTCCTTGCCATACTTTATACACTGTTGGTGTATCGCATGCATGATGTGTTGCAACCGCGTGTCAACCTCATCAGCCGCCCATGACAGATGCATGGCATTTTGAGTCATTTCGAGTCCAGAAGTTGCTACGCCCCCAGCATTTACAGCCTTGCCTGGCGCAAAAGGCATTCCGTGGGCAGTAAAATAATCAACAGCCTGACTTGTACAACCCATATTGCTCACCTCGGCCACCATTTTTGCACCGTTAAGGCAAATCATTTCAGCATCGCGTTCGTTTAATTCATTCTGTGTGGCACATGTCATCACGATGTCAACCTCTTGTTCCCAGGGTTTGCGTCCCTCGTAAAAGGTTGCCTCGGGATATTTTTCGGCATAGGGTGCAATTATATCATTGCCCGACGAACGTAGTTCCAGCATGTAGGCGATTTTATCACCCACCACACCTTGAGGATCATACACATACCCGTCCGGACCACTAAGTGTTACTACACTCGCACCCATCTCCGCTGCCTTCTTTGCCACCCCCCAAGCTACATTACCAAAGCCCGATATGGCGATTCTTTTACCAGCAATATCTTCTCCCAAATCCGCCAACATTTGACGCACAAAGTACATTGCTCCATAGCCAGTTGCTTCAGGACGTAACAAAGAGCCCCCAAATTCTATTCCCTTTCCGGTAAATGCACCAGTATGCTGAAGGCACAACCTTTTATACATGCCATACATGTAGCCCACCTCACGAGCACCAACGCCTATATCACCCGCAGGCACATCTTGTTCAGCCCCTATATTGTGCCAAAGCCCCAACATATAAGCCTGGCAAAATCGCATAATTTCAGCATCACTCATACCACGGGGTGAGAAGTCTGCCCCACCCTTGGCTCCGCCCATTGGCAGTGTGGTAAGTGCATTTTTGAAGGTTTGTTCAAAACCAAGAAATTTCAGAATACTCAGATTTACCGAGGGGTGAAACCGAATTCCCCCCTTATATGGACCTATTGCATTATTAAATTGCACACGATGCCCAATATTCACATGTACTTCGCCCTCATCGTCAACCCATGGAACTCTAAAAGTTATTATCCTATCGGGTTCTACCAGACGTTCTATCAGTTTAACACGCTCAAATTCTGGGTGCTGATTATACACATGCTCGATTGAGCGCAAAACCTCTTGCACTGCTTGCAAATACTCTAATTGGTCTGGATATTTCTTCGTGAGCAATTGCATTACGCTTTCTGTTTTCATGACTTTATGTTTTAAGGATTAAGATTTGTGGGCTACATACGGCCCATGTTTTTACAAATGTACAGATAAAATACGATGACAACCGCAACAAAGGCATAGAAAAGCCTCGCTTTATGTTATATAACACCTAATTCATAACAAAATGTCATAGCAAACAATACAGTACACACTTCATCTTCAAGGGAACCACTATTTGAAGTCATACTCAGATAATAGACGTAACCGGACTTGCCCAATACACGCAACGTCAGACCGAGCCAAGTGCCAGGCTTACAATATAGAGAGACAACGCGATCTCGCACTAATCTTAATATCACACACGCAAAAGCCCTTTTGATGTATGGTAAAACTATTTCTTTAGTTTTATCTACACTCTGCACTTTTGCTTAGTAATGAATTGATAATCAACGAATAAAAGCGTGTAGACAAGTCTGAAATTAGTATGCACTGTCATCTACACTTTCTGTGTGCCGCGAGGTGTTCTAACAGCATAAGAAGAGGGCCTGTTGAGTATAGGGAGAGCGGATTTTCAATTACTCCCACAGTTTTTACGCTCTCCCTATGCTGTCATTCCTAACTGGCACGACAAGTGCAACGCTTATATATGCAAGTAAGGCAGTGCAGGCAATGTGCACATGAAGTGTAGATAAAAATCAGACGTGTATGCATCACATATTTACCTGATTATCAACGCAGTTTGTCTAAAAAGTGCAGAGTGTAGACAAAATTGCGGAAGTGCTTACACGCTTAAAACACGCCAATTCATTTGGCATCCAATTACAAACGACGCCCATACCCCGTCACGAAAGGCGTATAGCGATAAATCAAATAAACGAACATTGTAGTTAGCAAATAAACGCACAGATAAGCAAGTACCACATAAAAGTAATTTCCATCATAAGATAGATGCAGGAACGAGAATGCAGCGCCTACAAACATTGGCACGCCACCACACAGAAAATAATAAACGATTGAATGACGGCCGGTCCACTCCAAGAACCGACAAGGTGGTAATAGTCTGAACAAATTGAACAAAGCAAATCCACCAACAATCACGTTTATAAGGAACACCGCATAATTGCTTATACCTATAGGCCAAATTGTCATGAACAAGTTCTGTTTATAGACATAGCATTTCAAGAAAAAGAGCATCACACAAGTTATCACTGTAGGCCAAACACCAACCACAAGTTTGTGCTCATACCGATGGTAGACATACCCCAAGAATAAGAATAGCATGGCTTGCAACGCATTGCCGAACTGCCAAAAAGTCACAAGGCACCCATTTAGCGCAAGCAATGCAGAGCAACAGAATGAAAGCATACATACCGAACCAAGAGCGAACAAATTACCACGACACAAACGCAATGTGATAACGAAAAAGATCTCTGCAACGATTAGAGCTGCAATGAACCATGAAGCTTGCCCTGTCACGACGTTTTGCACTAACGCCCAGACATTGTCAACCCGTTCGCCATGAGCTAAAGCCTTAGGAACGGCCATGACAGAAGTGAAGATAAAATAGGGCCACAGCAAGTTCCTTAAAACTGACTTCAACTTGTACTTTATGTCAATCATGCCAGCATTCTTGTAAAGAAGATAACCTGACAACATAAAAAACAGATACAAAGCATCGGATACATAAAGATTGTAGCCTATTATACTTGTACCTGTATAGTATATTTCGGTGTGGAAAAGGAGGATTGCCATCATGCAAAATCCCCGCAAACAATCAATCCATCGTTTTCTTTGAGTTGGAAATACACTGTATTGCATAAGCGGGCATTCAAAATAATTTTATACAATCAGCAGGTGTCATTTTCTCATTGAAGGTTCGCTACTGGGCGCTTCTGACGCCCCTCGGCCGCAGTCATATCGCACGATTTTGAGCACCTACTTACAAGTTGAAGTTATATTAGCAGGACGAAGATAACATTTAAGTTTCACATAGCTAATATGAGCCTTACACTTTCTTTCATGTACCTACGCATGCCCCACCTCTATAAAGAATCAACGTCCTTGCAACAGATGCTTATTAAGATATGTCTGAACTTGCTCCTTATAGCTATCCGAAATAGGTATGTATTTGCCATTGACCACGACTTGTCCTTTTTCAAATACCCTTACCTTCTGCATGTTCACTATATATGAGCGGTGTATTCTATAAAAAGTATCGCTTGGCAAGGCATTCTCAAAGCTGCGCATAGAACTCAGGCACAATATAGGTTTGGGCTCAGAGCTAATGTATATTTTTACATAGTCTTTCAAACCCTCTATATACAAGATGTCCGAGAAATCTATACGCACCAGTTTGTAGTCGCTCTTTACAAAGAGGTAATCACTGTTCACATCCTTCAGCACGACTTGTTCTGTTGAACCATTGTGTTCATACTTTGTTGCCTCATTGTGCTTGGCCACCATCATATCGTACCATTTTTGCGCACGGTTTACTGATGCAACGAAATCGACATAGCTTATCGGCTTTAACAGATAGTCAAGTGCATTGACCTTATACCCCTCCAAAGCGTATTGGCTGAATGCGGTTGTAAAAATAATACGTGTGCGAGCTGTGTCTACTGTTTTAGAAAAGTCTAATCCATTCAAATCAGGCATCTGAATGTCGAGGAAAATGATGTCGACTGGATTACTTTGCAATCCACCCATGGCCTCAACTGCACTGGCATATTTGCCACACAACTCCAACATGGGGGTTTTGGCCACATAACTCCCGAGCAGTCCAAGAGCCAATGGTTCATCGTCAATAATTGCGCACTTCATTTTTCTGATCTTTAGTTTAATTCTTTTCTATTGGTGTATCAAAGATTTCTATGACAGAACTGTATGTTTTGCCACCATCAATGGCCCCATATTTCCATTTGTAACGTCCGAGATAAGCAAACTGCAAACGACTTGCCACTTGCTTCAGACCGATGCCCCCCGGAGCCTTATCAGACTCATTTTTGGGCGTATTGCTATTTTCGCACTTAAACACCAAATGGTGAGCATTTGCCTTCAGACTTATATGAATAAAACTATTGCCTGTAGAACATACCCCATGCTTAAAAGCATTCTCGACTAACGAGATGAATATCAGCGGTGCTACAGGTACGTTTTGACTCTCTGGGTAATCGAACTCAGCCTTTACCTCGACATCATTATACAAACGCAGCTTCATTAGAGCAATGTAGGATTTTAAGAACTCTACTTCTTTGTCTAAACTAACCCTATCAGACTGGTTCTCGTATAACATGTAGCGAAGCAAACTGCTCAACTCCTGAATAGCTTGCTGAGCCTTTACCTGGTCGAAAGCTGTCAAGGCATATATATTATTGAGCGTATTAAGCAGGAAGTGAGGATTTATTTGATTTTTCAGATTTTTCAATTCGGCCTGCGAACGCCCGAGTTCCGCCTCTGCTCTTGCTTGCTCACTCTGTCGCCAACGCAAACTAAGCTTCAAAGCGACTGAGGCACCTACTGAGAATATGTAAAACAGCAGTCCACGTATCACAAAGTAGCTTTTGGGCGGCAACATTGGACGACCTAACATTCGCTTATGCATTGGTGGATGTGATGGAAACCAAAGACTTTGATATTCCACGCCTATTTGATACAATGCAAAGATAATAAGGTTGACTATAAAGAACCACTTTAGCTTCCCCTTTGTTAGAAGGAAACGTGGTATGAGCACAAAATAATTAAGATAAAAGGCTACGCATATAGTTAATGGCAGAATACTGCCATGCAAATAATGGTCCCAATTAATTGATTCACCACTATGTTTGAATATCAGGGGCGATAAAAATATATAACACCACGTCAGTACATGTACTACAACCTCTATGAAACATTCTAAAAGTGGTTTACGCTGTTGGTTACTCATACTCTAATAGTTTATTAACAGATGGCACTGTGCAAAAGCGCAGTGTAACACCTTCAATGAACACACTTACAATGATTGACCATGTGCCACCTAATTATTGAATGGTGCAAACATACAAAAAAAACGGCATATTAGCAAACTTATATTAGAAATGTGGGCAACAGAGGGGCTTCGGCGCCCCGGTGGGGCTGCTGAGGAAGAGAGAAAAGATGGGGAAGAGAGAAAAGAACGGTGCAAAAAATTTGTAGTTAACGATAAAATTGCATATTTTTGTAACACATAACATGAAGGGTTATACCATGGACAAGAGCAAGAAATTTGTGATTACCATTGCCCGGCAGTTTGGTACGGGAGGACACGAGATAGGAGAGGAGATAGCCAAAAGGCTGGGAGTGAAGCTTATTGACAAGCAGATACTCACGGCAGTGGCTGAGAAACTGCGCATAACACCGGAAAAAGCGGCCAGGCTGGATGAGAAACGGCCATCGTGGTGGGATGACTTTGCAGTGTTCTACAGGGCTTTTGCCGACTCAACTACTTACTCCGGCAACGAGCGCGAGCTCACTTCCAGACAGATGTTCAACGCTCAGGCTGCTGAGATAAAGGCTATAGCGCGCCATGAAAGTTGTGTGGTGATAGGGCGTTGCGGCTTCTACCTCTTTGCCGATACGCCCAACACGGCAAGAATTTTTCTTCATGCCGACCGACAAGCGCGCCTGAAGCGTATCATGCAGATATATAACACGGATGAGCGTAAGGCCAGGCAGATGATGGAAGAGCATGACTATGGCAGGGAGATATACACCAAAGACATGACGGGCAAGAAGTGGAACGATGCCACTAACTATGACTTGTGCCTTGACATTACGCCTTACAGCACGCAAAAAGCCACCGACCTGCTCATGGAGTATATAAACAAATAAGGCTTCATCTCCGTACCTCTTGCTTGAAGAAGAAAGGAGATGAAGCCCCTCATATCTAAGGAGAGCATTAGCCTCTAGACCACCAATGCTTCTTCTTGGGTTGTCTTTCTTGTCCCAGATCGCGATGATAAGCCTCGGCTATGCGCTCGCGCCACGTCTGATGATGGCTTATCATCTGATAAATCTCTCCCCAATCAGGCAGTCCGCCCATGTTTCGGTCGTCTATAAATATGTCGGCCTTAATCTTGCGTGAGAAGTGATTGTTGTTGGTGGTGCCGTTTTCCTCAGGATAGTCTTTGTTTACAGCATAAAAGTCTACGCCTCTTTGGTGGCACCAGTCTACAGCCTCTTGCAGCAACTCGCCCTCTCTCACGCTCCAGAGTATAAGCCTGTGCCCGTCTTTGATGAGCATTTTGAGCGTTTCTGTAGCAAAAGGCAGCTCGTCGCCTATCTTGGGGTATCTGTGTTCTACTATTGTTCCGTCAAAATCAACAGCTATTATCATCTTGTCTTTTATTAATCTTCTTACCTTATTATATATATAAGGAGAGAGAAAGCACCCTGGCTTGGGCTGTGACTTTCTTTCTCCTTACTAGCGGCTT
>OIXA01005301.1_pt1 | contig 11589 bp, 9 predicted proteins | sample 1587721 | NCBI WGS metagenome assembly OIXA01 (sample SAMEA3888900, study PRJEB22519) | human gut metagenome | biome: human gut; feature: human-associated habitat; material: faeces | place: Denmark | collected 2013 | reverse complement strand
GCGGGGATATCATTTCGAGGGAAGTATCACTTGCAGAGGCAGAGACTGTCGAGAGAAAGTCCCTTGTCAACATACTTTTCGGCGATGCTCATCATCGTGCCGTCCTCTGCCATGGCGAGCAGCTGCTCGTTCACGGCGTCGCGCAGCGCCTCGTTGCCGAGATAGAAGCCGACGGCGTACTGCTCCACGGAGACGGGCTCAGAGAGGATAACGTAGTCGCCCTCGGTGTTGGCGATCTGGTAGTTGCCGACGCCGACGTCCACGACAACGGCGTCCACCGTACCCTGCCGCAGCTCCAGGAAGCCGGTGTTGTAGTCGGGCAGCTGCACGAGCTCACCAAAGGAGGCGGTCAGCTCCTCGTTCGCGGTGAGAGCGTCCAGACCGGAGGAAGCGGACTGCACCATAACGGTCTTTCCGGCGAGATCGGCGAGGGACTCGATGCCGGAGTCGGCGCGGACAATGGCGACGATGCTGTTGTCAATGTAGGCGTCCGACCAGGTGTACTCTTCCTCGCGGCCGGTGCAGGTGAAGCCGTTCCAGATGCAGTTGATGTTTCCGGCCTTGAGCTCGGCGTCCTTCGATGCCCAGTCGACCGCCACGGCCTCATATTCCCAGCCGAGCCGCGCGCAGACCTCCTGCGCAAGCGCGAGATCAAAGCCGTCGTAGCTGCCGTCCTCGGCAATGTAGCCGAACGGGGGGAACTCGGCATCAAAGCCGACGATCAGTTTGCCGCCCTCGGCGGCGGGTTCTGCCGTGGCTTCCGCCGGAGCTTCCGTGGGGGCGGCGGTCGGATCGGGAGCGGCGGGGGCGGCGCTGCCGCAGCCGGCCAGCGCCGTTACGAGCAGACAAAGGGTAAGTGCGATGGTAAGAATCTTTTTCATGGTAGGTCTCTCCTGTACTTGATTTATTATGGTAGTATATTAGCACGCTACCACGCTAAAGTAAATGCACAGAAAAAACAAAAAGAAAGGGCGAAGAGCCCTCTCTTTTGCTACTTTACGATAAATCCGCCGCCGAGCAGACGGTCGCCGTCGTAAAAGGCGGCGGTCTGGCCGGGGGTGGGAGCGCGCACCGGCGCAGGGAAGCGGACGATTGCGCCGTCTCCGTCCGGCGTCACCGTCCCGGTGGGCAGCTCGCGGCGTGAATGGCGGATGCGAACGCCGCAGACGATCTCGCCCTCCAGTGGAACAAGCCAGTTTACGCCGCGCACACGGAAACTTTCCCGCCATACGGCGGCGTCGTCAGAGGAAAGACGGACTTCGTTCGTCTCCGGGCAGATGTCGGAAACGTATACGCGTTTCCCGAAGCCGACGCCGAAGTGACGGCGCTGGCCGACGGTATAGTGGTGGATGCCGCGGTGTTTGCCGACGGCTTTTCCATCCAGAACGAAATCCCCCGGCGGGGGCGTGATGCCGCGGCGTTCGATCCAGGCGGCGTAATCGCCGTCCGGGATGAAGCAGATGTCCATGCTGTCCGGCTTGTGCGCAACGGGCAGGCCGAGCTCTTCGGCCAGCGCGCGTACCTCCGCTTTTTTATATGGCGCAAGCGGCAGCAGAAGGGCGTTCACCTCGTCCGGCGTCAGACGGCAGAGCATATAGCTCTGGTCATTTTCCGGCTGCCCGCGGTAAATGACGCCGTTTTCCGCTCTGGCATAATGCCCGGTGGCGATGTACTTTGCCCCGATGCGCTCCGCTTCGTCCAGCAGAGCGCGGAACTTGACCGCCGGGTTGCAGAGAATGCAGGGGTTCGGCGTCTCGCCGCGGAGATACGCTTCGGCAAACGGGGTGCAGACGTATTGCTCCATTGCCTCGCGGCTGTCGGCGATCGTGAGCGGAACGGAGAGGGAAGCGGCGGCCTCGCGCGCGGCGTCCGCGCCGGGGAGACCGTTATCGAGATACAGCCCGTAAACCTCCAGCCCCGATTCGCGCAGCAGGTGCGCGGCCACGGCGGAATCCACGCCGCCGGAGAGACCGAGAACGACCTTATCCATGGCGGCGCTCCTTTCCGCTCTCGGTGTAGATCATAAGCGCGGTCATATCCGCCGGAGACACGCCGGAAATGCGCGAGGCCTGCCCGAAGCTCACGGGGCGTATGGCGACGAGCTTCTGCCGCGCCTCGGTGCGGAGCCCCGGCACGGCGGCATAGTCGATATCCTCGGGGAGGGGACGATCCTCCATGCGCCGAAAATCCTCCACCTGCTTGAGCTGGCGGCGGATATAGCCCTCGTATTTGAGCGTGATGGAGACCTCCTCGCCGACGGCGCGCGGCAGCGCCGGGCGCTCCGGGTCAAACGGGAGAAGATCGGCGTATTCGATCTGCGGGCGGCGCAGAAGATCGGCAAGCGACGCGCCGGAGACGATCTCTGCCGTGCCTTTTTCGCGCAGCAGCGCGTTGATCGCCTCGCCGGGGGCGAGATGCGTATGCTCGAGCCGCTGCCGCTCCTTTGCGACGGCGGCGTATTTGTCCTGCACGGCGGCGAGCCGCTCGTCGGAAATGAGTCCAATGCGGTGGCCGATGTGCGTCAGCCGCTCGTCGGCGTTATCCTGCCGGTGGAGCAGACGGTATTCGCTGCGCGACGTCATAATACGGTACGGCTCTTCGGTGCCTTTGGTGACGAGATCGTCGATGAGCGTACCGATGTAGCCGTCCGAACGGCGCAGGATCAAAGGCTCCTCGCCGCGGATCTTGAGCGCGGCGTTCACGCCCGCGACGAATCCCTGCACGGCGGCTTCCTCGTAGCCGGACGAGCCGTTGAACTGGCCCGCGCCGTACAGACCGGGGATCTTTTTGCTCTCGAGCGTGGCGCGCAGCTCCGTGGGATCGACGCAGTCGTACTCGATGGCATAGGCGCAGCGCTGCATCTCGGCGTTTTCCAGTCCCGGAATGGAGCGGACAACATCGATCTGCACGTCCTCCGGCAGAGAGGAAGACAGACCCTGAATGTACAGCTCCTGCGTATGCAGACCCATCGGCTCAATGAAGAGCTGGTGGCGTTCCTTATCCGGAAACGTGACGATCTTCGTCTCAATCGAGGGGCAGTAGCGCGGGCCGGTGCTTTCAATGGTGCCGTTGAAGAGCGGACTGCGGTCAAGATTGGCGCGGATGATCTCGTGCGTGCGCGCTTTGGTATAGGTAAGCCAGCACACAGCGCGGTTTTGCAGCGCCGCGGCGTCGGTGGAATAGGAAAACGGCTCGATCTCCTCATCGCCGGGCTGGAGCTGCATTTCGTCAAAGCGGACGCTGCGCGCGTTCACGCGCGGCGGCGTGCCGGTCTTGAAGCGGCGGAGACGAAGACCCATATCGGCGAGGCACTTCGTGAGCTCCGTCGCCGCGGCGAGTCCGTCCGGGCCGGAGGTGCGTACCACGTCGCCGACGATCGTCCGCCCGCCGAGATATGTTCCCGTAGCGATGACAACAGCGCGCACCGCGTATACGGCGCCCGTGTGCGTCGTGACGGAGGAAACATGGCCGTCCGAAAGGCCGATGGAAACGATCTCCGCCTGATGCAGCACGAGATTTTCCTGCGTCTCCAGCGTCTCCTTCATGATCTCCTGATAGCGCCGCCGGTCGGCCTGCACGCGCAGAGAGTAGACGGCGGGGCCTTTGCCGCGGTTGAGCATCCGGAACTGGATGCCCGCGGCGTCCGCCGCTTTGCCCATCTCGCCGCCGAGCGCGTCGAGCTCACGGACAAGGTGCCCCTTGCCCGTGCCGCCGATGGCGGGGTTGCACGGCATGTTGCCGACGCTGTCGAGATTCACCGTGAAGCACACGGTGCGCAGACCGAGCCGGGCCGCGGCGAGCGCGGCCTCGATGCCCGCGTGTCCGGCGCCGATGACGGCAATATCAAATTTTCCGGCGTCGTAGGTCTTCATGCTTTCTTGTCAGCGATCTCCTTCAAAATGGCGCGGATGAGCGTATCGCAGCCATACACGGTATCCAGCACGAGCGTTTCGCGCGGGGAATGAATGTCCAGAATGTCGGGGCCGATGGAGATGATGTCGAGCGCGGGATTGGCGGAAGAGAAGCTGCCGCACTCCAGACCGGCGTGCACCGGCTCTACGGACATATCGTGTCCGTTCTGCTCCTTGAAAATGCGCTCGCAGATGCCGACAAGCTCGCTGCCGGGCTTGAGCGGCCACGCGGGGGAGGAGCTGAGCAGCGTCATCGTAAAGCCGTGCTCGGATGCCTGACGCTCGTATTCCTTCTTCATTTCCGCGGTGATGGCGGGTTCGCTGCTGCGCTGATGGACGGTGAATTCGACTTCGTCCTCGCCGACGGCGGCAAGGCCGGTGTTCGCCGAGCTCTCCACGAGCGACGGGATGGACGGCGACATGGTGTGCACACCGTCAAACACCTCGGTGAGCAGCGCGAGATAGCCGCGCGAAAGCTCACCCGTGAGCGCTTTTTCGGGGAGCTCGGCAGCGGTTACGGCGACCTTCGCCTCCGGATCGGTCGCAGCGCAGGCGACCGCCTCGGTAAGCGCATGGGTGTTGAGCGCTTCGAGAACCTTTTCGGCGTCCTTTTCCGGCACGGTGATCACGGCGGTGCAGGAGGCGGGGATGGCATTGTGGGCGCTGCCGCCGCGGAAAGCGGCAAGACGCGCGCCGGGGCACATGTCGAGCGCGGTTTTTGCCGTGCGCGCGGCAATGCGAATGGCGTTGGCGAGCTTCAGATGGATGGAAGCGCCGGAGTGACCGCCGACGAGACCGGAAACGGCGATCTTATACGCTTTGCCGGAAGCGGCTTCCCACTCGGCGGCGCGGTGCATGCGGTACATATCGCTGCCCGCGCTCGAGTTGCAGAGCGAGCCGAACTCCTCCCAGTCGAGATTGATGAGGTATTTGGCGTCGAGGTGCTTCGGATCGAGATGGTCCGCGCCGGACATGCCGTCTTCCTCGTCCACGGTGAAGATCGCGCGGATCGGGCCGTGCACGGCGGTCTCATCCTCAAGAATGGACATGGCAAGTGCGACGCCCGCGCCGTCGTCGCCGCCGAGGGATGTGCCCTTGGCCTTGAGCGTTTTGCCGTCGTTGATGACGGTAATAGTATCGTTGAGCGGATCAAAGTCCATGCCGTCCTCCCAGACGACGACCATATCCATGTGCGCCTGCAGAATGGTGCGCGGCGCGTCCTCGTGCCCGGCGGAACCGGCCTTATCGATGATGACGTTGCCTTCCTCGTCGCGCACGGCGGCGAGACCCTTCTTCACGGCCCAGTCGTAGAGAAACCGGCTGATCTTTTCCTCGTGATGGGACTTATGCGGGATGGCGCAGAGAGAAAGAAAGTTTTCAATGATCTTTTCGTTCATGGTTATATCCCTTTCCATATCAGTAAACATCGTTCACGTCCACGAGCTTTACGGTAATGTCCCGTGTCTCGCCCTCGTGCCACACGGTGAGCGTAAGCTCATCGCCGACGCGGAGCGGGGCGATAATACCGGTGAGATCCTCGTTGACGGTAAGCTCCACGCCGTTCGCGGCAAGGAGCACGTCGCCGGTCACAATGCCCTTGGCGGCGCAGTCCGAGCCTTCGGAAACGGCGCTCACGTAAAGGCCGGCGGGGAGATCGTATTCCTCCATCGCCGCCTGCGGTATCTTGCCGACGGTGAGCCCGAGCGCCGGGCGTCCGCGTACCTCGCCGGATTCGAGCAGACTGTCCGCAATGGTCTTCACGGTGCTCGACGGGATGGCGAACGCCACGCCCTCAATGGACACCGAGCCGATATACTGGCTGCTCATTTTCATATTGGTGACGCCGACGACCTGCCCGTAAACGTTGACGAGCGCGCCGCCGGAATTGCCCTCATTGATCGGCGCGGAGGTCTGGAGCAGGCTGTTCGTCACGCCGTTGTGGGAAATATCACGGTTGATGCCGGAGATGATGCCCTCGGTCATCGTGCTGCGGAATTCCTTGCCGAGCGGGTTGCCGATGGCGTATACCGCATCGCCGACGAGCAGAGAGTCGGTCGAAGTGAACTCCGCGGGCGTGAGACCGTGTGCATCGATCTTCAAAACGGCGATATCGGTGCGGTGGTCGTAGCCGACGAGCAGAGCATCATACTCCGTATCGTCCCAAAGCGTGATGCGCGCGCGGCAGGTGCCCTCCACAACGTGCGAATTCGTGAGAATATACCCGTCCTCCGTCAGAACAACGCCGGAGCCCCAGTAATAGCTGTCTTCCGACGTCTCATCCGGAAAGGCCGACACCGCAACGATGGAGGGAACGCAGCGCTCATAGACCTCCTGTGCGGAAAGCGGCGTTTTACCGGCGGGGGAGAGCTTCACGGTCACGCGCTCGGTCGTCTGCACGGTCGGGATAGTACATTCTTCCGCTTCCTCGTTCGCGGTGAAGTAATTATCGAAGAACGATTTATAATCGTTCGGCAGATCTCCCGCCGCGCCGGGGTGGTTGGGGTCTGCCGCGGCGCTGTTCCGGAAGAGCAGACACGAGCCGATGATGAGCACCGCCACGGCGACAAGGATCAGCGCAATGCCCCACGCGGGCATTTTTTTCTTTGGCTTCGCCGGAGGGACGAGGACCGGCGGGGATGCCTGCGGCGTGTCGCCAGAGGGGGCATACCACATAGATTCCTGATTTTCCATAAAACTCCTTTCCGCCTTTTACGGTTTGAGCGCGAGCGTGAACACAAAGTCGGTCACACCCTGGCGGCTTGTCACGGCAATGTCCTCGCCGTGGTTGTTCAAAATGGTTTTGACGATATAAAGCCCCAGACCGACGCCGTCGCGGTCCTGGCTGCGGCTGCGGTCGGACTTGTGGAAGCGATCGAAGAGGAGCGGGATCTCCGCCTCCGGAATGGTGCTGCCGCAGTTCCGGATGGAGACGTAGGCCTTCTTGCTGTCCTTCCATAGCGAAATGGTGAGCGGTGAATTTTCGCGGGAGAATTTGATGGCGTTATCGAGCAGATTGTAGATGACCTGCGTGATGGCGTCCACATCGCCGAGAACTTTGATCGCCTCCTCGGGGACGTTGAACACTACCTCCAGATGCTTCTGATCGATCTTATCGGCAAATGTGATGAGCGTGAGCCGGAGCTGCTCGGAAATATCAAAGCTGTTCTTGAGGAGCGTTGCGCGGTCCTTTGCCTGCAGGCGCGAAAGCTCCAGCATGCTGCGCACGAGCCGGGCCAGCCGCTTCGTCTCCGAGGAGATGATCTGAAGATATTTTTTTTCCGACTCTGGCGGGATCGTCCCGTCGAGAATGCCGTCGGCAAAGCCGGAGATCGTCGTCATCGGCGTTTTGAGCTCATGCGATACGTTCGCGATAAACTCGCGCCGCTTCGTCTCCGACTGCTCGAGCGAGTCCGCCATGGAGTTAAAGGCCTCTGTCAGCTCGCCGATCTCGTCGGTGCTGTCGGTCGGCTCCACACGGACGTTCAGCTCGCCGCGGCCGAAGCGCCGCGCCGCGTCCGCCATGTCGCGCAGGGGCTTGGCGAAGTACTTGGAGCTCGCGTAGCTGAAAATGAGTGCGAGACAGAGTACGATGAGACTGATAAAGAAGAACAGCGGCAGGATCGTCTCCCAGATGGAGAGCGCGGTTACCGTGTCCTTGGAAACGAACAGATGGCCGAGCAGCGCGCCGTCATCGGTGAGCGCGGAAATGACGGTATAATGCTCGCTCGCGTAAAACCCGCCCAGCGTGCCGAGCGACGCGACCGTGCCGGACTGCGGCAGGATCGCCGTTACGCTCTCATCCAGACGCTTTCCGATGTGCTCGCAGAAAACGGCGGAGTCCGAGCAGGTGATGATATATCCGGAGGGATTGACGATGAAAATGTGCTGATTCGTGCTCGCGCCGATGGTGCTGAGCGTCATGCGCAGCTCGAGCGAGCGCAGATCGCCCTCGGCGGCATAGGCGACCGCCATGCGCGATATTTCGCGTGAGTTCGTCATCATGCTCTCGCGCGCTTCGGACACGAACACCTGACGGCTCGCAAAGCCGAAGGCTGCGCCGATGAGCAGAAAGCTCACAAGGACCATCGCCGCGGTCGTGGTGAAGGTCCGGAAATACGTTCTGTGCATCGCTTATTCGACCGACTCGAACTTGTACCCGACGCCCCAGACCGTTTTGAGCGACCACTTATCCGAAACTCCCTCCAGCTTTTCGCGCAGACGCTTGATGTGGACGTCCACGGTGCGGGAATCGCCGAAATAATCAAAGCCCCACACCTCGTCGAGCAGCTGGTTGCGGGTGAAAACGCGGTTGGGGGAGGAGGCAAGATGATAGAGAAGCTCCATCTCCTTGGGGGGAGCTTCTACGCGCTTACCGTCTACGATGAGCTCATAGGAATCAAGATCGATCACGAGCTTATCGAATACAAGCCGCTTTTCCGCCGCGTGCGGCGCGGCCTCCGGCTCGCTGCGGCGCATGACGGCGTGGATGCGCGCCATCAGCTCCTTGACCTCAAACGGCTTCGTGACGTAATCGTCCGCGCCCATTTCAAGTCCGGAGATCTTGTCGAACGTTTCGCCCTTCGCGGTCAGCATGATGATCGGTACATTGGAGGTTTTCCGGACCTCTGAGCAGACGACCCAGCCGTCCACGACCGGCAGCATGATGTCGAGCAGGATGAGATCCGGCTGCAGCTCCTGCGCGCGGCGGATGCCCTCTCCGCCGTCGGCGGCGAGAAACACGTCGAACCCGTCCTTTTCGAGATACAGGCGCAGCAGCTCCGCGATGTTGCTGTCGTCCTCAACTACCAGTACTTTTTTTTCCATATTTGCAGCCTCCCTGTATGTACGGCAAGAATTGCCTATTCTTCTAAAATACTATTATATACCAATTATACCGAAGATGGAACACCGTGTGCGAACAAAATGTAAAAAAACGGGAGAAAGCCGGAAATGTTGCAATGAGAGACCAAATACGGTAAAATGCGGAGTATGGAAATGAGGTGTTTTCCGTGACGGTAAACGAAAAAGGCTATGCCAAGCTGAACTATTCTCTCGACGTCCACGCCAGACGCCCGGACGGCTACCACGATCTCACCATGGTCATGGGCAGCGTCTCGCTCTGGGATGATGTTGACGTGACCCTCCGCCGCGACGTGAGGATCGAGGCCAAGTGTTCGATCCCGTGGCTGCCGCGGGATGAGCGGAATCTTGCCGTGCGCGCGGCGCGCGTGTTCTTTGACGCTGCGGGCGACAAAACTCTCGGCGCGGACATCCGCATAAAAAAGAGAGTGCCGGTCGGCGCGGGCATGGCCGGCGGCAGCACGGACGCCGCGGCGGTGCTCCGCGCGCTCAATGTGCTCACCGGAGCGAATTTCTCCGCGGAACAGCTTCGCGCCCTTGCGTTAACGGTCGGCTCGGATGTGCCGTACTGCGTCACCGGCGGCATGATGCTCGCCGAGGGGCGCGGGGAAATACTCTCGCCGCTGCCGGAGCTTCCGGGCGGATGGATCGTGATATGCAAACCGCCGTTTTCCGTCTCCACGGCGGAGCTCTTCGGGCGCATCGATAAGCGCCGCATCACGGCGCACCCGGATACGCAGGGGCTGTGCGCTGCGCTGCACGCCGGGGATCTTTGCGGCGTTGCGCGGCGGATGTTCAATGTATTTGAGGAGGCGCTGCCGCGCAGCGGCGCGGAGATCGGCTCGATCCGCGGCGCCCTTCTCGACGGCGGCGCTCTCGGCGCGGTGATGACCGGCACGGGCAGCGCGGTGTTCGGCGTATTTGACGATCGCGCCGCGGCTGCCGCCGCGTACGAGCGCCTTTCGCAAAGCTACAGGGAGTGCTTCCTTGTCCGTGCCGCGGACGCGCTGACATTGTGAAAATCCTAACAAATTCTTTATCCGTTCTATGCTACAATATAAACAGAGGTGATCTGCCGTGCTGAAGAAGGAAAACTGGACGGTCACGTGGAAGAGCGCCGGGATCACGGCGGGCCTTTTTGCTCTGACGACCGTCGTATGCGCGCTTTTGCAGCGCCTTGGCTTGAATGAGATCAGCCAACTGCGAAACGAAACGTATGTTCCGTTGGTGTACGTGCTCTGCGTACTGCTCGTTTCGCTGCTGACGGACGGGTATCTCTGCGGCACGGTCGTTTCGCTTCTGAGCGTTTTTGCGGTGAACTATGTTTTCACCTATCCGTATATGAACTTTAACTTTTCCCTGTCCGGCTATCCGCTCACGTTCTTCACGATGCTCGCCGTTTCACTCACGGTCAACACGCTGACGGCGACGCTCAAGCGGCAGGAGCGCATCCGCATGGAGGCAGAGACCGAGCGCATGCGCGCCAATCTCCTGCGGGCGATTTCGCACGATCTGCGCACGCCCCTTACGGCGATCTCCGGCTTGGCGATCACGCTTCTGGAAAACGACAACCTTCCGGACTGGCAGAAAAAGAAGCTTCTCGGCAGCATCAACGACGACGCCGAATGGCTCATCCGCATGGTGGAAAATCTCCTTTCCGTAACGCGCATCGGCCTGGAATCGGCGCGCATCGAAAAGCAGGACGAAGTTGCCGAGGAGGTCATCTTCTCCGCCATTTCCAAATTCAGAGCGCATTTTCCGGGCGTTGCGGTCACGCCGCAGCTGCCCGAATCGGTGATGCTCGTGCCGATGGACCCCGTGCTCATCCAGCAGGTGCTCACGAACCTTCTGGAAAACTCCGCCCGCCACGGCGGCGCAACGGAGATCACGGTCTCGCTCGCGCGGCAGGGGAACGTCGCGGTGTTCACTGTGCAGGATAACGGTACCGGCATCGTGCGCGAAAAGCTGCCGCATCTCTTCGACGGGATCGGCTTTCTGCCGGAGAAAAACGGCGTCGGCGGCCGCAGCCAGATGGGCATCGGCCTTTCGGTGTGCATGTCCATCGTGAAGGCGCACGGCGGCAGCATGAGCGCCCGCAATACCGACGGCGGGACGGTGGTGAGCTTCTCGCTTCCGGTGCCGCCGGAGAGCGAGACCGCCGCAGAATAAAGAAATATCATCCGGACACTGAAACCGGCAAAGGAGACAGCCATGGAGACGAAAGACAAGATCCTGATCGTAGAGGACGACGAGACCATCGCCGCGTTTCTCATAGCAGTGCTGGAAGCCAACGGCTTTGACACCATCCGCGCGAGCCTTGGCCGGGAGGCGGTGACGCTCATCAGCTCGCACTGCCCGGACCTTGTGCTGCTCGATCTCAGTCTGCCGGATATGGACGGCATGGAGATCCTTGCGGGGCTTCGCAAGTGGTCTACGCTGCCGGTGATCGTCGTATCTGCCCGAGGACGCGAGCGGGACAAGGTCATCGCGCTCGATATGGGCGCGGACGATTATCTCACGAAGCCCTTTGGAACTGGCGAGCTGCTGGCAAGGATTCGCGCGGCCATCCGCCACACGAGAACGCCTATCGGCAGCGAGGCTGTGGCGAATACCGGTATTTTTAAGGCGGGCGATTTGACCATCGACTATGCCAAGCACAGGGTTTTTATCGCGGGCCAGGACGCGAATCTCACGCAGAACGAGTATAAGCTCGTCGCGCTTCTGGGCCTTCACGCGGGCAAGGTGCTGACGTATGACTATCTCATCAAGGAGCTCTGGGGCCCGAGCGCAAGAAGCGACAACCAGATCCTGCGCGTCA
>OIXA01005298.1_pt1 | contig 11598 bp, 10 predicted proteins | sample 1587721 | NCBI WGS metagenome assembly OIXA01 (sample SAMEA3888900, study PRJEB22519) | human gut metagenome | biome: human gut; feature: human-associated habitat; material: faeces | place: Denmark | collected 2013 | reverse complement strand
GTGCGCTTATAGAAATGTATAGCAAATCTACAGCAGATGAGCGCTTTCGTGAACTTCATCCGGGAAGAAAACTTCTGGTAAAACCAATTCTTATAGATGATGAGCAGTATGCAGATATATGGGAATCTGCCACATACAAGAATCATAATTCATATCCAATAATTTCACCAATACAAACTGAAAATAATGAGATAGTAAGATCAAAATCAGAAAAAATAATTGCAGATAAATTAAAAATATCCGGTATTCCATATGTCTATGAAAAACCGCTGTATATAGGGAAAATCATTAAATATCCTGACTTTACAGTTTTAAATAAGAGGACAAGAAAAGAGTATTACTGGGAACATATGGGGCTTATTGATGATGTAGAATATTTAAAGAATGCGATTGAAAAGATAACGATGTACTTAAAAAATGACATTATTCCCGGTAAAAATTTGATAATCACATATGAAACTTCGAGGCATCCATTGTCAGTAAGATCTATTGAAACCTTTATAAATGAATATTTAGTATAAAAATGATTCTAGTGTAATGACCTGTCCATATTTAGCTAAATAACTTGCCTGAATTTTCATCTGCTGCGTTGTCATCAATTGCCGTAGCCCGCTACGTCTCATTCTTCCGCCTTGCAGAATGAAAAATTCATTCTGCGTCATTTGGCTAAATAGCAACATGCCATTACACTAGAATCAAATAATATAAATTTACTGAATATATACAAGCCGATAATAATTATAATATAAAATCAGCACTATCACCGGTTCTCAATAATGAAATGCGACCGCTTGAAGCGACAACTTGTTATGAATTTGAACACAACGAAAATCTATTTTTACTTCCTGGACATATAGAGTTTTCTGAATATGACGCAACATACAATATTGCTGAAAATATGACAGGATCTTTAGTTGTGTTGCAAAATGTTCCTGGTGCATTAAGACAATTAATCACTATGACTAGTGAAAAATATCATTTGGATTTTGTTTTACTTGACATGAGTCCAAGCATATCTGCCACAAATGCCAACATTTTGATGGGAAGTGATTTTTTTATTATTCCATGTGCCCCAGATTATTTTTGCTATATGGCCATAGAATCACTTATTAAAGTGTTTCCTAAATGGTGTTCTACTTATGATAATTTGCGAAAAGCAGAGGTTTTTAAAAACGCAATTTACAAGATGAATGATACTGTACCTAAATTTCTAGGTACTATACAACAGCGATACCGCCCGCGAAATGGCTCGCCGGTAAAAGCATTTTCAGAATGGATTGACGATATTAATAAAATTGTTGCAGAAAAATTAGTTCCTATATTGGATGAAAATGGAATGCTTATTCAAAAAAGAACTAATTACAATTTAATAAATATTGCAGATTTTAATAGTCTAATTGCTCAATCACAAATGAACAATACACCTGTTTTTGAGTTGACGCAAGAACAAGTTGAAAAGACGGGGAGTGTCTGGGAAAATATGAAACGTAATAGAGATGATTTTAGTGTTACCTTTGAAACATTAGCAAAAACAATTATCGCTTTGACAAATTAAACAAGTGTGGAGATACCATTGATGTATCTCCACTTATATTTTGCGAAATTTTGTTATTTCTTTCCAGTTACTAGGAAATCCCATATATTCAAAAAGATCATTCAACTTCAAATTTGAATTCTGCTTTTCATATCGGTCAAAAATATGCAATAGTTGCTTTTTAAACAGTAAAAAATCAGTCTTTGGAAGTAGATAACGAAAAGTAATGACTACACTAAACAAGTCATTTTTTCCATATATATATTTTGAACCGTTTTTAGAAATGCCTAATTTTTTATGTAACAATGTATCTGGAATATCAATATATGTGTGATAGAAAAACAATCTTTCGTTATGAGCACATACATTTCGGTACAGCGTTAATACCTTTAAATATTTTATCATTTCATTTTTCTTGACATTTCCAAAATCCTGGCAAATTGCTCCCTGCATATTTTGAGGTAAGAATTCAAACATTTTTGATATCTGACCAAAAGTAAGGGTATTCATAATCACCCATAACGGAATATTATGATATTTGTTACGCTGGTAAACAAGATATTCGTGATCCTTGTTTTTGTTTGCCATCATATCTAGCATTTTGATTAATTTGATAATTCCATTTTTATTTTTGGGAATATTGCCGTAATTATTGGAGTTGAGATATTCTTCTTGACGTTCTCCATGTTTTTTACAGAAGTGATAAGAAATGGACGAACGCATTTTTCTTTCCACGCGGCATAAATACTTAAAGAAAATCCCACGTAACTCTTCATCAAATTCATAAAGAGCAACTATATCTTCAAAACACGCTTCATTAATGTATTTGCGGGTATGAATATCAATAAAAGGATGTTTATATCCACCAATTAATGCATAATAACTGATATTCTGCAGGGATTCTACCGCAAAATCATCATCTGTAATAACTAGATTTTTTTCATTTTTCAGTTTTTCAACTTGTGCGGTATATGTAATAAACGGTTTGCTCATATGTACCTCGCTGCAAAATGTTCCAGATAAAGAAAAAGGAGAGGGGCCTCGGCACCCTCCCCCGATCGCAGGCTTCTCAAGTTTCTGCAATCTGATCACTAAAGATAATATAACTGATATAACTAAGAAAGTCAATCAGAAATCATCTTTGTTTTAAATTATATTCGGCAAGGACATTTTTATACATTGACCAAGGACCAAGGGGGACGGTGTTTGATGGCTCAAATACAGTCCCCTCTGGCTTTTCCCCAGGTATCATCATTCATCCTCAGAATCATCTTCAAGCTTTTTCAGTCTTTTTTTATAAATTTTAGAAGTAAGCGTTAATGCAAGGAAACATAAAATCTCTATAGAAAAAAACATAATAACTCCAGTTGCAATGGAACCGACGAGTTTGTGATAATTCCGATAAGAAATGATAAACCACAAAATCCCCATAACAACTGCGGCGATGCTACTGGCCATGATATTGTTCTTAAAATTTGGTTTCAGCTTTCTGTCCCAGATTCCGTTTCTTATGCATCCTACTGTAAGATATAAAGCAAGGCACATAAATACGATCCATTCTCCGGCAAGATCCTGTCTGCTGTCATTTCCTATGGCTATCTGGGTCAATATTACAGCCAGCAATCCCCAGAAAGCCAGCCAGCATCCATTGTGCTCAATCTTCAGAAGTTTCAGTTCCTGTAATTCATCCAGATTACTTTTCGTTTTCTTCATCCTCGTCATCCTCCCAAAATAAATCATCCAGACTCTTATCCAAGATACGGCAGATTCTTCGGCATAGCTTGATTGTTGGATTGTATTCACCCTTTTCGATTGCATTCATAGTCTGCCGCGAAATACCGGCAGCCTCCGCCAATGCCTTCTGCGTCATATCCTTTTGTGCTCGTGCTACTTTGATAGCAATATTCTTTGGCAAGCTTGCTTCACCTCCCTGATGACTATAAGATATCATTTATTTGTATAAAAGTCAATTATATTTTACTTTTAGAAATATATAAATGAATTATCAAGAAAAAATGCACCATTTTTGAGTTGAGGGAATATCCTAACAGCAGAAGTCTCAAAAGGAGTATCTGCATGAAAAATAAAAAATGGATTTCACTAGCGGCAGCAGTTATTCTGGCGGTGACTGCGCTGCCGATGACAGCTTTTGCTGCAGAGAAGGATGGGGGAGAGGAAAAACTTACGAAAGTTACGTTGAATGAAGTCGCACACTCAATCTTCTATGCACCGCAGTATGTGGCGATTGAAGAAGGGTATTTCGCAGAGGAAGGGCTGGATCTGACACTTGTCACAGGATTTGGTGCGGATAAGACTATGACTGCTGTCATTTCCGGGGAAGCTGATATTGGATTTATGGGGGCCGAGGCATCTATCTATGCCTATCAGGAAGGTGCCACTGATCCGGTTGTGAATTTCGCACAACTCACCCAGAGGGCTGGAAACTTCCTTGTGGCAAGAGAAGAAATGCCGGATTTCACATGGGATGAGCTGAGAGATAAGAGAGTTCTTGGTGGTCGTAAGGGTGGCATGCCGGAAATGGTATTTGAGTACATTTTAAAGAATCATAATATTGATCCGGCGTCGGATCTGGAAATCGACCAGAGTATTGATTTTGGTTCCACTGCAGCTGCATTTACCGGCGACATGTCAGCAGATTTTACTGTTGAATTTGAGCCTTCTGCAACCGCCCTGGAAAAAGAAGGAAAAGGCTATGTAGTGGCTTCTCTGGGCGTGGATTCCGGCTATGTCCCCTATACCTCTTACAGTGCAAAGACCAGCTTTCTTAACGAAAACCCACAGATTATCCAGAGCTTCACAAACGCCCTTCAAAAAGGCATGGACTATGTACAAAGCCATTCCCCTGAGGAAATTGCGCAGGTGATTTCCCCTCAATTCCCGGAAACAGATATGGATACCCTTACCACAATTGTCAAGCGTTATTATGAGCAGGATACCTGGAAAGAGAATCTGATATTCGAAAAAGATAGTTTTGAACTTTTGCAGGATATTCTGGAGAGTGCAGGAGAATTATCTGACAGGGCAGATTGTGAAAACCTGGTTACAACTGCATTCGCTGAAGCTGCGATTTCTTAAAAAAGTTGCTATTTAATGTGCTGGTCGTTATTCCGGACGCATTTGGACAATGCGTCCCTCCTGAAGAACTTTTCAACACATTAAATAGCAAATACCGTTCTCTATGCCTCCACCGCATTCACCGACTCCCGAATACAAGGAATACACTCCACAAAGCAATTTCCATTATCCAACTCCACTTCTTCTTTTGTCAGAATCCCAATAATGATCTGACAGGCTTTATAGCCAATATCATGAAGAGGAAGAGCCATGGTAGTAAGCGGCGGCTTTTCATAGCATGCCATTTCACGGTTATCATAGCCAGCCACAGCCACATCTTTCCCAGCATGAAGCCCAAGCTCTTCCAAACGGTCATAGGTTCCACCAGCCATGAAATCATTCATACAGAAAATAGCTGTTGCACCCTTTTCCAAAAGAATATCCGTGTTCTCATAGCCACTCTGCCGATCCCAGTCCCCATAAGTAACCATATCCGGATCATAGAGAATCCCTCCTTCGAACAAAGCCTTCTGGTAGCCCTCCAGACGGGACTGGGTATGAATACTCTCCTTCTTACCTGCGATAACACCAATTTTCCTGTGTCCTCTGGAAACAATATAACTGACCAGATCATGGGCACCTTTGATATCCTTCACCACTACAGATGGGATTTTCCCACTGCCAGTAAAGCCATAAGCAACTACCGTTGGAATGGGCAGATCCTCTGGGATAATATCGATCAGGCGCTCATGGGCAGCCACATAAATAATTCCTTCGACCTGCTTTGCCAGAAGCTTCTGGAACTCCTGACGTACAATTTCTTTGTGACGGTTATCACGGTAATAATTATCCTGGAATTTCTTATAAAGACGGAGATTTACAAGAAGAATCTGGTAATCAGCTTCCTCACAGTATTCCGTAATGCCGTCGATAATATCAGGAAGAGCAAAAACTGTCATATCTTCTGCAATAACACCGATACTTCTGGTGTTTTTGGTTTTCAGATTTTTGGCCACGTAGTTTGGAGTGTAGTTCATTTCACGGATTACCTGCTCTACACGCTCCCTGGTGGCGTCACCAACACTGCCTTTATGATTGATAATATTGGAAACTGTGGCAACAGATACGTTGCAGGCTTTTGCAATTTCTTTTATGGTCGGCATGGAACTTCTCCCTCCGGTTTTTTTATTAATTCTTTCTATCACAATCTTATCATATTTTATTCACAGCCACAATCGCCATCTCTACTCCCCTGCTCTTCTACTTTGTAATTTTTCAAAGGGCTGCAGCACCCTTCGCTCCACGGCCCTGTCCACACAGGCATATATCACCATCTGCGGAAAAGAAACGCCGATCGTAAGCAGCAGAAACAGAGAATATGGTGCCAGTGCCAGCAAAATTCCGCCGGCAATTACCACAGTGATTACGATCACCATACTCAGCTTCCATTCCAATACCATAATGAGAAATGTATTTTTCAGCAATACCCCCACGCCAAGGTCTAACATAGCGGACATTACAAAATAATATCCACCAATAAGTATGGCAAAGATCATTACACCAATCCCACACCCAATCAGCACATCATGGGTAGTTCCCTTGCCGAAATTTCCAGCAAGACTGAGCAGATAACAGGAATAGAATCCCAGAGCGCCGGTGAGCACTCCCGCCGGAAGATTTTTCAGAATATCAGACTTAAATTCTTTCCAGTAATCCTCCAGGGAAAAACCATATCCTACCCGGTAAATCGCCGAAAGATAACGGTTCAGTGCTGACAGAGCTGCCGGAATCGTCACGATTGGAATACAGCACAAAAGGAACAGCACATTTGCCCCAACCAGTCTGCCGGCGTAATTCCAGAGTACATAACCAACTCTCTTCACACCGCCCTTTGGCGTCTCTTTCTCCTTATCATTATTTCCCTGATACCAGTCCATGAATCTTTTTGTCAGTCTCATATGCTTTTCCTCAAAATTACTGCCTGATTACAGCCTCTTCATACACCCCACAAAGCATTGTCTTAGAGCGTGTTTGAAAAAGAGGCTTTTTACATCCTCATTTTAAATTTCGTACAGGCAGGACCACCGCCCTGCCTGAAAATGTTAATATTGTTATAATTTAATTTTTCATACCAGTCAGCACAATTCCTTCCACAAAGCTCTTCTGCCCGAAGATATAAATCACAATACCAGGAAGGATTGTCATAAACGTGGCTGCCAGTGCCACCGGCCAGTTAGTTCCGAATGAGCCGGTAAAGTTGGTCAGCGCAATGGCAAAGGTAAATTTGCTCATGCTGTTAATGTAAATGATCTGCTGAAGCAGGTCGTTCCATATCTGGATGAACAGCATCATTCCAACTACAACTACCGCCGGTTTAATTGAAGGAACAAGAATTGTCCATAGGATTCTCATTCTTCCAGCCCCGTCAATGGAAGCCGCCTCATCAAGTTCCTTTGGAATCGTCATCAGAAACTGCCGGATCAGGAAAATGTTGAAAAAACCACCACCTGTTAAGAACGGCAAGATCAACGGCCAATATGTATCACCCAGTCCCATTCCCTTTGTCCAGAAAATATACAGAGGAATCAAGGTTACCATTCCCGGAAGAAGAATCGTGCCAACACAGATGTTGAAGATCAGCTTTTTCCCGCGGAAACGAAGTCTTGCAAAGGCATATCCGCAAAAAATCGCAGTGATGGTACCAAAGGTAACTGCCGGAATGATAATGGTGAATGTGTTCTTAAAATAAGTCCAGTACTCAAAAGTCTCCAACGCTTTGGAATAGTTTGACCAAAGCCACTCGTGAGGAATAAAAGAAGGCGGGTACTCATTCAGTGTAGCCGTACTCATCAAAGAAGACCGGAATATCCACCAGATTGGTAGAAGCACCAGAGCCGCCAGAATCAATACAATGAAAAATGCCAGAAGGTTAAAGGCTTTTTCTTTTCGCTTTCTGCTTGCCATTTTTCCAGCCATTTCTCATTCCCCCTCTCCGAAAATCTGTTCTTTCTGCGTCTTAAAGAGTACTGCCGTAAAAATTCCAACCAGGATAAAGAAGATCACAGAATAAGCAGCTGCATATCCCAGTTTGTTTTTCTTAAATGCATAAAGATAAATAACATAGGACATAAACATGGACTTTTTTCCTGGGCCGCCATCTGTAAGAGCCAGCGCCGGGTTAATAACCTGCAGGTGTGTGATCAGGGCAGTCAGCACGTTGTAAAAAATAATCGGGGAAATGCTTGGAATGGTAACGTTCCAGAAGCGCTGCCATGCATTTGCACCATCAATTTCCGCTGCTTCCATGTAAACCCGCGGTACATTCTGAAGTCCTGCAAGGAAAACCACGATCAGGTTGCCGCTTGTCCAGATTGCAATTACTACCAGGGAAGGTACTACCTGACTCGGACTGTCCAGGAATCTCTGAGGTTTCAGTCCCACCATTCGAAGGACAAAGTTAAAAAGTCCGAAGTTACCTTCATATAACCATTGCCATCCTTTGTAAACACCGATTGCAGGCAAAAGGTATGGAATGAAGAAAACAGAACGGAATAATGTCCGTCCCCATATTTTCATATTCAAAAGCAGGGCTACCAGAAGAGAATAGATAATAGCGCCTACCACAGCCAGAAGAGCGTACAAAATTGTCGCTTTTATAGAATCTGCGAAATAAATATCTTTTGTAAAAATACGCTGGAAGTTGTCCATTCCCACAAACTCCGGTGAGGAAAGACCATTCCACTTAAATACGCTTAAAACAAATACTGCCAGTGTCGGCAGATAACTGATCAGACTTACTCCAAGGAATGCCGGTATCAGACAGAGATAAGCGGTCCTTTCTTCTTTTCTACCGGCCCTTGATGTCACTTTTATTTTGTTTTTCTTATTTGCTTTCATGCCCGCACCTCTTAAAATAGGGCTGACCGTTATCTGTCCGGAATATGGGATATCATCCTTGAACAGTAACCGGTCAGCCCAGTTGCTTTTGCTACATTCCCCTAATGATCCAGCAGATTTCACTGCTGCTTCATTCAATATTTATGGCAATTTCAACCTTCACTGTTATAAGCCACAATGTATTTCCAATCACCTTTCAGGATAACATTTGTGCTTACGCATTCGTTTTATCAGCCATTGTTCTCAGCAAAGATATCCTGAAGCTCTTCCAGGTTCTCGTTAATCGCTTCTTCCATGGTCTCCTCACCAGCCCATACGCTGGAGAATACAGAATCAAGTGTGGCGTTGAACTCTTCAGTTCCGTTTACATAATACCAGGAGGTAGATTGTGCGTTGTTCATAGCATAATCCACAACTGCGCTCTTGTACATGTCTTTATCCGGATAGTTCGGGTTGCTGATCCATTTATCTGTTTTCTCAGGATCTGTGTACCAGGAATCCAGGATCGGCATCCATGTTCCAGCCTCGATCAGGGACCAGGAATTCTCTTCCTGATAATACCATTTCAGCCATTCCATAGCTTCTTCAGGATGCTCTGTGGTGGAGAATACCACGTTTGGTCCGCCAGTACAGATTGTAACTTTCTCTTTCATGTAAGGAAGAACACCTACGCCATAATCGAAATCAGCGCTTGGTCCAAGGAAGGTGCCGACGTTCCATGCACCGTCTGTTGCCATAACCACCTTTTTGCTTCCAAGGGAGGATTCCAGAGCATTAGCAGCACTTGTTACAGGAGGTGCGCAGTGGTAAACGTCTGACAGATCTGCGATTCTCTGAAGTGCTTCTACCGTTTCCGGAGAGTCAATGGTGCATTCAGAGCCATCTTCGCTGTAATATCCGCCGCCATTGGATTTTGCCCATACTTCCAGCTGCCATGGCAGTGTGTTAATGGTACATCCGTAAATATCTACATTGTCCGGATCAAAATCAGGATCCAAAGCATTCTTTCCATTGATATCCAGAGTCAGCTTCTGTGCTGTCTGGACAAAAGTATCCCAATCCCATGCATCCTCAGCATCTGCCGGAGGAGTCACCTCTGAAGGATCGATTCCCTGCTTCTCACAAACCTCTTTCAGAAGATCGTTGTTGTACCAAAGGTTCAGAACTTCGTTTGCTGCAGAATATGCAACTGGTGTGCCGTCGTAACGGAATGTCAGACAATCCAGAGGTTTGGCATCGCCTTCACCATACATAGAGCTGATGTCTGCAAGAAGTCCGTTCTCTGCAAATTTCAGCACGCCGGCCTCACTCATAATACCGGTATCCGGAAGCTCACCAGCTGTAGCCATGGCATTCAGCTTGGTAACGTAGGTATCGTGATCGATCTTCACTACTTCTACTTCGATCTTGTCCTGTTCGCTGTTGAACTTATCAGCAACTGCCTGTGTAGCTGCTGTCTCAGTTTCATTTCCCCACTGTGCATATGTGATCTTTACTCTGTCACCATCTGCCGCAAAAACCGGAACTGCTGCTCCAACCATCATTGTACCTGCAAGTAAAATCCCCAATAACTGTTTTTTCTTCATACTACTTCTCCTTTTCTTAATCTTATTATAACGGCTTTGCCTGGCCGCTGTAAACATTTACTGTTTTAAAGTTAATCTGTAATACTGTCATATCCGCAGCTTGTGCCATACAAGCATTTCCCCCTGTCCCCGGTTGTTCCACATACAATACGGAACGGCCCGCAGAGAAACTTCTTCTTTTTCCAGCTCTACACTTCCGTACAACTGATTTTCGCCGTCTGCACCTTTGTTTCTTACACGTATTCCTTTATAGGAAAGAGTTGGAACATTTCCTACCAGTTCTTCTGCGGGAGCGTTTTCTTCTATCGAAGTGTTCTCTTCTACAAAAATCTCTGAAAGGAATCTGCCGTTTTCTTTTTCCTCCAGGCAATACACCAGCGGACCTTTCATCAGGGCTGTTTTTCCTGCATCTGCCCTCACCTGGTCATTGGCTCCCATCCATCTGGGAACCACATGGAAATCAATACTGATCCGTGTGTCTCCCGGTGAAATGCAAAGCCTCTGATAGCCTTTGTCAGGCTGCGTTTTTATGGAAATTCCATTCTGCACACATTCCCATTTCTCACTGTACCAGGGAATGCGGATGTTCAGGATTCCTGGTCCGGACGACTGCACCTGGAGCTGAACCTTTCCATCCTGCAAAAGCGTGGAATCCATTTTTATCTTCATACGGCTCTCTTTGATTTCTGTATCTGCTGTAGAGGAGATAAACTGGTTAATATAAACCCCTTCCTCATCTTCTGCGTATATGTACTGTCCCAAAGAAGCAAGGGTTCTTCCCACATTTGGCGGGCAACAGGCAACTCCAAACCATTTCTGCCTTACCGGTTTCACATGCTCCATGTAAGTGTGCTCTGTGCAAAATTCCGGAACCACCTCAAGTGGGTTTACATAAAAGTACCGGTCTCCTGCAATATTGATTCCTGCAATCACAGTGTTATACAACGCTTTCTCTACATAGTCATAATAAGAAGCATCTCCTGTGATGGCTGCCATTCTCTGCCCGAACATCATCACACCGATAGATGCGCAGGTTTCAGAATAGTTGGTACTGTTTGGAAGATCGTAATCTGTAGTAAACCGCTCGCGGAAGCCGCTGCTTCCGATTCCTCCTGTAATGTACATCCGCCGTGTCGTCATGTTCTCCCAAATTCTGCTGCAAGCTTCCATAAGCCCTGAATCGGCATCTTCTCCGGCCAGATCAGCCATTGCGGAGCACATATACATTTCCCTTACTGCATGTCCAACTGCCTCATCCTGCTCTACAGGAGGCTTGTGAGCCTGGGAATATTCCAGATCGTACCTCTCGAACTCCGGAAAAAATTCCGGATGTCCTCTTCCCGCAATTTCTGCCTGCAAATAATTAGGATTCCTGCCCCTCTCCTGGATAAAATACCTGGCCTGCTGAAGATAAATCTTCTTTCCGGTCTCCCGGTAAAGCTTCACCAGGGCCAGTTCAATTTCCTGATGTCCCGGAATCCCCGGTTCTTTACCTTCTTCTGTTCC
>OIXA01005284.1_pt1 | contig 11620 bp, 8 predicted proteins | sample 1587721 | NCBI WGS metagenome assembly OIXA01 (sample SAMEA3888900, study PRJEB22519) | human gut metagenome | biome: human gut; feature: human-associated habitat; material: faeces | place: Denmark | collected 2013 | reverse complement strand
ACCCGCTATAACACTTCCGAGGCAGGTAGCGGTATACTTATAAAGCTCAACATTTATGCCTGCGGCATCTGCAGTTGCGGGGTTCTCACCGACCGCGCGCAGATAGAGTCCGCGGCGGGTATGCTTGAAGAACAATGCGGCGAGCAATGCGATGACTATCGCGAGATAAGCGAGAAAGCCGTATGACAGGAACACCTCGCCGAACCATCCGAGCTTTGAGGCAAAAGGAAGGGCCGTGCGGAAGAATTCGCTCGTCTGAGTCAGTGCGACCGACGCAGTCTCACTCTTTGTGATAGTAGCGAGCGAGCCGCCGAAAAAGTTACCGAAGCCGATACCGAAGGTAGTGAGTGCAAGACCCGTGACGTTCTGATTCGCGCGGAGCGAAACGGTGAGGAAGCAGTAGATAAGCCCCATCAGAAGCGAACCGAGCATAGAAGAAAGCAGCGGGATAATAACGGCAAGGAAGGGATTGAGCACGCCCGATGCCGCGCGGACCGACTCCTCATAGAGGAATGCGCCGATAACGCCGCTGATGCCTCCGACGTACATTATACCGGGGATACCGAGGTTGATATTACCCGATTTTTCGGTGATTATCTCACCTGTCGAGCCGAAAAGGAGCGGTATGCCTTGAACGATAGCGCGCTGAATTACGGTAATTATCATACTCGGTTCTCCTTTCCTGCACTGCGGTGCATGATGCGGTAGTTGATGAAGAATTCGCTTCCGAGGATGAAGAAGAGGATGATGCCCGTCAGGATATCGGCGAAGGAGTGGTTCAGGCTGAACACGCTGGAGATCTCGCTCGCGCCGCGGCTCAGGACCACGATAAGAAGGCTCGTGAAGATCATCATGATGGGGTTGAACTTGGCCATCCAGGAGACCATGACCGCGGTGAAGCCGCGTCCGCCGACGATGGTGGTGGTCAGCGTGTGGTCCGTACCGGCGGTGAGCAGCAGGCCGATGAGGCCGCAGATCGCGCCGGAGAGGATCATCGTGCGCACGATGACGCGCTCGACCTTGATGCCCGCATAGCTCGCGGTGCGCTGGCTCTCACCGACAACGGCGATCTCATAGCCGTGCTTGCTGTAATTGAGATAGATATACATAACGCCCGTGAGGATCGCCACAAGCAGGATCGGGAGGAGATAGCGCTGGCCGCCGAGAACGGGGAGCCAGCCGGCCTCGGTATTCTGGTTGATGATACCGATCTTGCCCGAGCCCTTGGGCACCTCCCACACGATGATGAAGAACGCGGCGAGCTGTGTCGCGATGTAGTTCATCATGAGCGTGAAGAGCGTTTCGTTCGTGTTCCACTTGGCCTTGAAGATACCGGGGAGGAAGCCCCACAGCGCGCCTGCCGCGACGGAGGCGACGATCATAATGACGATGAGAAGACCGTTGGGGATCTTGCCGCCAAGGCAGATCATGCAGGCCGCGGTGGCAAGGCAGCCGATGAGCACCTGACCCTCGGCACCGATGTTCCAGAAGCGCATCTTGAACGCGGGCGTGACCGCGAGCGAGATGCCGAGCAGGATCGCGAGGTTATGGAACGTGACCCAGCTCTTGCGCGACGTACCGAACGCGCCGTAGAGGATCGTGGAGTAGACCTTGATGGGATTTTCGCCCGTCAGCAGCGTTGTGACGATCGCGCAGACGATCAAAGCGAGCACGATCGCGCCGCCGCGGATCAAAACGGCCTTGTACCAGGGGAGCGTATCGCGCTTGGCGATGTGGAAGAGCGACTGTTTCTTATTCATCCTTGTTGCCTCCCCTCACGAGCGTCATCAGTGCGCCAACCTCGCGCTTGTCGGTCTTTCTGGCGTCGACCACGCCGGAGACCTGACCGCCGCAGAGAACGACGATGCGGTCGCACAGCTCAAGCAGCACGTCGAGGTCTTCGCCGACATAGACGACGGCGACGCCGTGCATCTTCTGCTCTGTCAGCAGGTTATAAATGGTATAGGAGGTGTTGATGTCCAGGCCGCGCACCGCGTAAGCGGTCATCAGCACGGCGGGGGACTGGGCAATCTCGCGTCCGACAAGCACCTTCTGCACGTTGCCGCCGGACATGCGGCGCACGGGGAAGGACGTGCTGGGCGTGACGACGCCGAGCTCTTCCCAGATGCGGTTGGCGAGCGCTTCGGGATCCTTGCGGTTGAGGAACAGACCCTTACCCTTGCGCCAGGAGCGCAGCATCATGTTGCCCGTCATGCCCATCGAGCCGACCAGGCCCATGCCGAGTCGGTCTTCGGGGACGAACGACATCGAAATGCCGCTCTTGCGGATCTTCATCGGGTCGAGACCGACGAGTTCCTTTTCCTTGCCGCCGTCGGGCGGATAGAACGTGACATGGCCGGAGGCAACGGGGTAGAGGCCCGCAATGGACTCGAGCAGCTCGCGCTGGCCGCTGCCTGCGACGCCCGCGATGCCGAGCACCTCGCCCGCGTTGATGGTAAAGCTGACATCGTCCAGACGCTTGACGCCAAGCTCGTCGTAAGCCGTCAGGCCTTCGATGACGAGGCGCTTTTCAACGTCCTTCGGCTCGGGGCGGCTGATGTTCAGGCTCACCGTGTGGCCGACCATCATGTCGGTCAGCGATTGCTGGTCAGCGTCCTTGGTGGCGACGTCACCGACGTATTCGCCCTTGCGCAGCACGGCCACGCGGTCGGACACGTCGAGCACCTCGTGCAGCTTATGCGTGATGATAATGAGGGATTTGCCGTCGGCCTTCATGTTGCGCATGATGGCGAAGAGCTTGTCCGTCTCCTGCGGGGTGAGCACTGCGGTCGGCTCGTCCAGAATGAGGATGTCCGCCCCGCGGTAGAGCACCTTGACGATCTCGACGGTCTGCTTCTGCGAAACGGACATGTCGTAGATCTTCTGATTGGGGTCGATGTCGAACCCGTATTTGTCGCAGATCTCTTTGACCTTTTTGCTGGCTTCGGCAATGTCGAGCTTGCCTTCAAGGCCGAGGATAATATTCTCCGTTGCGGTGAAAAGATCGACGAGCTTGAAGTGCTGGTGGATCATACCGATGCCGTGTTCGAACGCATCCTTGGGGGAGGCGATCGTGACGGGTTCGCCGTGAATGTAGATTTGCCCCTCGTCGGGGAAATAGATGCCGGAGAGCATGTTCATCAGCGTCGTCTTGCCGCTGCCGTTTTCGCCGAGCAGCGACAGGATCTCGCCCTCGTGCAGCTCAAGGTTGATGGCGTTGTTCGCCACCACTTTGCCGAACCGCTTCGTGACATTCTCCATTTTAACTGCGCATGCAGTTCCCAAGGCGGTCACCCCTTTTTCCGCTGGAGGGCACAGGAAGAAAGCCCCGCAGCATTGTATTTGTACAAGTCATATATTAGCATAATTGAACGGCGTTGTAAATGTAAAACAGAAAAAAACACAAAAAAAATTAGAAGCGTACAAAAATTTTTAGCAAAATAGCGAAAAGTGCCATAAAAAGAAAAAAGATATCGGGCTGCCCGAAGGCAACCCGATATGTAGTTTGTAAGAGAAGATTAGAACGCCTGGTCGAGCAGCGTGATGCCGTCGATCTGGAGCTGGAAGTACGGGGCGGAACGGGCGGTGGACTCAGCCAGATAACCGTCCTGGACGACCTCGGTGTCGGGCGTGTAGTCGGGATCGGTGTCGACGTCAGCCATGTAAGAGGTGACAGCCTGACCGTCCACGGTGAAGGTGGAGCAGTCGAAAACGTGGAGCTCGCCGCTCTCAAGCTTGGCGGTCGCATCGGCAATGGCCTCAGCGGTGCCCTCGGCAGCAACGTTCTCGTTCAGGTCGGTCAGCACGACAGAGCCGGTAGCGAGGGTGCCGGTCCAGTCGGCGTCGATGGCGTCGCCGTTCATGGCAGCCTTGATGGCATACTCATAGTAGGGAGCCCAGTCGATGCGGGAGGAGATCAGATAGGTGTTGGGGCAGGCAGCCTCGGTGGAGCCGTTGTAGGAAACGTCGGGGACACCGGCGGTCTCGCAAGCGGTGGGAGCACCCATGGAGTCAGCGTGCTGGCTGATGAGCTTGCAGCCGTTCTGGATGAGCTTCTGCGCGCCTTCCTTCTCGGCGGTCTCGTCATACCAGCTGCCGGTGAAGGTGACTTCCATCGTGGCAGTGGGGCAGACGGAGCGGGCACCCAGGAAGAAGGAGGTGTAGCCGGAGATAACCTCGGCATAGGTGAAGGCGCCGACGTAGCCAATCTTGGCCTCGTCTGCGGTGAACTCACCGTTGGCGATCATCTCGTTGAGCTTCATACCGGCAGCGATACCGGCGAGGTAACGGCCCTCATAGATGGAAGCGAAGGCGTTGTGGTAGTTGCTCAGACCCTCGGTGTGCGCCTTGGTGCCGGTGGAGTGGCAGAACTGCACGTCGGGGAAGTCCTTCGCGGCCTGGATCATGTAGTCTTCGTGACCGAAGGAGTCGGCGAAGATGATGTTGCAGCCGGCGTCGGCGAGCTCAGCGGCCTTGTCGTAGCACTCCTGACCTTCGGGAACGTTGGTCACGATGGTGTACTCGACGCCGAGCGTCTCGCAGGCCTCTTTCGCAGCGTTGATGAAGTTGAGGTCGTAGGTGGAGTTTTCGTCGTGGAGCATGATGAAGCCGACCTTGAAATCGGTGACTTCGTTGTTGTCCTGATCGTCGGTGTTGGTATCGTCCTTCTTATCGCCGCAGGCGACGAGGGCGAGAACCATCACGAGACTCAGGAGCAGTGCAAGGAACTTCTTCATTTCGGTAAATCCTCCTTAAATTTTACGGCAATCAAAAGATTTGAATACCGTTATCACCATGATACATAAAAAGGAAAAATTTAGCAACAGGAAAAAGAAAAAATGAGGGTCAAACTTGACCAAAAAAGCAGCATGAATTTTTGTCCATAGCGGAGAAAGCACGAAAAAAAGGGCCCGCTTTTCGAAACGGACCCTTTTTAGGAAGGTTTGGCGGGATTTACATCTGTACGCGGGTACCGGTCTTGCCCTCGATGCCCTCGGCAGCCTTCTCAAGAAGAGTGATGAGTGCGACGCGGCCGGGCTTGCTCTCAGCAAACGACATGGCGGCCTGCACCTTCGGCAGCATGGAACCGGGGGCAAACTGCTTTTCGTCGATATACTTGCGCGCCTCATCCGGCGTCAGGGTGTCGAGGCCCTTCTGGTCGGGCTTGCCGAAGTTGATGGCGACCTTCTCGACCGCCGTCAGGATGACGAGCATATCAGCATCGAGGAGCTCGGCGAGCTTGGCGGAGGCGAAGTCCTTGTCGATGACCGCGGGCGTGCCGTAGAGCTTGCCGTCACGGCAAACGACAGGGATACCACCGCCGCCGACCGTGATGACGACCGTACCATTGTCAACGAGTGCCTTGACAGTGTTCTTTTCAATGACGTCGATCGGCTTGGGGGAGGGAACGACCTGACGGTAGCCGCGGCCGGCATCCTCGACCATGGTGTAGCCCTTCTCGGCAGCGATGCGGTCGGCGGTCTCCTTGTCGTAGAACGCGCCGACGGGCTTGGTCGGATGCTGGAAAGCGGGGTCAGCCTCGTCGACGAGCACCTGCGTCACGACGGTCGCGACGTCCTTGTTCATGCCGCGGGAGGCGAGCTCGTTGCCGATGGCGTTCTGCAGATGATAGCCGATATAGCCCTGGCTCATCGCGCCGCACTCGGGGAAGGGCATGTCGGACTTGATGGCCCCCGCCTCGGCGGCGGTGGCCATGCCGAGGTTGATCATGCCGACCTGCGGGCCGTTGCCGTGGGCGATGATGACCTCGTTGCCCTGCGCGATCAGGTCGACGATGGGCTTTGCGGTCTCGGTGACGAGGGCGAGCTGCTCGTAGGGGGTGTTGCCCAGCGCGTTGCCGCCGAGGGCGATGACAATTCTCTTGCTCATGATGACTATCTCTCCTTGATTTTTTAAAAACTCTCTTCTCTCAAAAGCGGCTGTGCCGCCTTTTTACATGATCGGTGCGCCTTAGAACATCTTGCGCTCTTCGCCGCTCTTGTCCATCTCCATCAGGGCGCGGACGGGGTCTTTGACCTGCGCGAGGAACATCATTGCGGCGATGATATACGGCTTGTAGGAAGCCTGCTTGTACAGGGGGACGATATAGCGGTCGAACACGCTGTTGTCGACCTCGCCCTCAGGGCAGGAAAGACCGGTGATGTCGGCGGGCAGGCAGTGGAGATAGAGCGCCTTGCCGTCCTTCGTGAGCTTCATCATCTCCTCGGTGCAGGCCCAATCCTTGTGCTCGGCGTTCTGCGCGAGCAGCTTTTTCTCCAGCTCGTCGATGCCGTCCTTGTCGCCGGCCTGATAGAGCTTCGTGCGCTCCTCCATGGCCTTGAACGGCGCCCAGGACTTGGGATAGACGATGTCGGCGTCCTTGAAGGCTTCCTTCATGTCGTTGCACTTCTTGAAGCTGCCGCCGGTGGCCGCCGCGTTCTTCTTGGCGATCTCCTCGACCTCGGGCATGACCTCATAGCCCTCGGGATGGGCAAGCGTGACATCCATACCGAAGCGGGTGAACAGGCCGATAACGCCCTGCGGGACGGAGAGGGGCTTGCCGTAGCTCGGGGAATAGGCCCATGTCATGGCGACCTTCTTGCCCTTGAGGTTCTCCACGCCGCCGAAGTAGTGGATGATGTGGAGCATATCGGCCATGCACTGCGTCGGGTGGTCGACGTCGCACTGGAGGTTCACAAGCGTCGGGCGCTGTTCGAGGATGCCGTCGCGGTAGCCCTCTTCGAGCGCGTCCATGAAGGTCTTCTGATACTTGTGGCCCTCGCCGATGAACATATCGTCGCGAATGCCGATGACGTCGGCCATGAACGAGACCATGTTCGCCGTCTCGCGCACGGTCTCGCCGTGTGCGATCTGGGACTTCTTTTCATCGAGCACCTGCTCCTCAAGACCCAGCAGGTTGCACGCGGAGGCAAACGAGAAGCGCGTGCGCGTGGAGTTGTCACGGAAGATCGAAATGCCGAGACCGGAATTGAAGATCTTCGTGTTCTTGTTGCGCTCGCGCAGGTCGCGCAGCGCGTCGGCCACGGTGAAGACCGCGTCGATCTCCTCGTCGCTCTTGTCCCACGTCCAGTAGAAGTCGGTCTTGTACATGTTATTGATGTGCAGCGTCTCAAGGTGGCGTGCCAGTTCAACAGTCTTGCTCATAGATAATTTTCTCCTTTATTTTATAGTATATTAAAAATCGTTTGAAATATTTGCGCCGCGCACGGCGCAAATGATCTTGATCCGTTTTTTGCCGCGACATGCGCGTGGCAAAAAACACTTCTCACGCAGCGCGCGTCGAGCCAAAGGCGAGGCGCGAAGCGGAGTGCAGCTTCTTAATATCAAATGACGGGCGAAGCACGTTATTTGATATTATTGCCCGTTAACTCCTGACGGAAGGAGGTGGCGGAGCCGTCCTTGTTCTCGGGCTTGTAGAGACCGGGGACAGCCGCGTACAGCGCCGCGCAGGTGACGAGGTCCTGCTTCCAGGTGATCTCGTTGGGCGCGTGGGCCTGAGATTCAGCGCCGGGGCCGAAGCCGACGCAGGGGATGCCGTAGCGACCCTGGATGGATACGCCGTTGGTCGAGAACGTCCACTTGTCCGTCAGCGGGCGGCCCGTGCGCGTGGACATGGCCTTTTCGTCCGCGCCGATGCGCTCGGTGCCCCAGAGAGCGTGGTGCGCGTCGACGAGCGCCTGCACGTGGGGCGCGGTCTCCTTGTTGATCCAGGTGGGGAAGAAAGCCTCGGTCTCATAGACGTGGCCGGTCCAGGACGGGCGGTCGTACATGTACATGGAGACCTTGATGTCGTTCGCGTACTTCTTGCACGCGGGCAGGTCTTCAATCTCCTTCAGGCAGGACTGATACGTCTCACCCGCGGTCATGCGGCGGTCGATGGAGATCGAGCAGCTGTCGGCGACGGCGCAGCGGGAGGGAGAGGTGAAGAAGATCTGGCTCGTGGTGCAGGTGCCGCGGCCAAGGAAACGCGCGTCCTCCCAGTGCTCAGGATTATACTTCGGATCGAGCATCTTGACAAGGCCCTTGAGCTCCTTGTCATCAGCGGCGTCGTTCTCGTTGAGGTCGCGTACGTTCAGAATGACCTCGGCCATCTTGTGGATGGCATTGTCGCCGCGCTCGGGCGCGGAGCCGTGGCAGGAGACGCCGTGCATGTCGACGCGGATCTCCATGCGGCCGCGGTGACCGCGGTAGATGCCGCCGTCGGTCGGCTCGGTGGAGATGACGAATTCGATCTGGTTTCTCGCATCCTCGGGGCCCTTGAAGTATTCGTTGACGATGGACTGCCAGCACATGCCGTCGCAGTCCTCCTCCTGCACGGAGCCGACGACCATGATCTTGTAGCCCTCGGGGATGAGGCCGAGGTCCTTCATGATCTTCGTGCTGTAGGCCGCCGCAGCCATGCCGCCCTCCTGGTCGCTGCCGCCGCGGCCGTAGATGACCTTGTCATCCTCGTAGCCCTCGTACGGGTCGTGCGTCCAGTTTTCGCGGTTGCCGATGCCGACGGTGTCGATGTGGGAGTCGATGGCGATGATCTTGTCGCCCGAGCCCATCCAGCCGATGACGTTGCCGAGCGCGTCGAACTCGACCTTATCGTAGCCGAGCTTCTTCATCTCCTCGGCGATGCGGTGGGCGACGCCCTTTTCCTCGCAGCTCTCGCTGGGGATGGCGATCATATCACGCAGGAAGCGGGTCATATCGGGGCCGTAGGCCTGTGCGGCTTTTTTGATGGCTTCGAAATCCATGGTAAAACCTCCGTTAAAAGTGATAGTATTTTCTGTCGATCGGGGTCAATTTTCTGTTACACTATCCTTATCATAGCATAAGAACGGCAGTTGTCAAACAAAAAATTTGCATTTCAAAAATTTTTTAAGAAAGTGATTGCAATTCGATCAATTTATGGTATTATAGGGATGAAAGAACATGCCCGTTCCGATGGAAAGCTGTGCAATTTGCACAGCAAAATAGGGCGGACGGGCGATCAGAGGAGGGATAGACCATAGAAGCCGCAACGCTGAAGACCCTGGAGCAGGTCGCAAAGGGCATCGCCGCGACCTTTGGCAGCCATTGCGAGGTGGTGATCCATGATGTGGGCGCCAAGCACCCCGAGCATTCCATCGTTGCCATCGAGAACGGCCACGTCACAGGCCGCAAGGTGGGCGACGGCGCGTCGCACGTTGTTTTAGAGCAGGTGCGTCAGGCCGACGCGCAGCCAAGCGACCACTTGAGCTACCTCACCAAAACGCCGGACGGGAAGATATTGAAATCTTCCACCATGTATATCCGCGGCAGGAACGGCAAGGTGGTTGCGATCCTCGGCATCAACTACGACATTTCCTCGCTCCTGATGGTCGAGGATGCGGTGCACGAGTTGATCGACACAAAGGATAAGACGCAGGGCGAGCCGGAAAAGATCGTGAACGTCAACGACCTTTTGGATGAGCTCATCGCCCAGTCTGTCGCGCTCGTTGGCAAGCCCGTCGCGCTGATGAACAAGGAAGATAAGATGCGCGCCATCGGCTTTTTGAGCCAGAACGGAGCATTCCTCGTCACAAAATCCGGAGACAAGATCGCAAAATACTTCGGCATATCCAAATATACGCTATATTCTTATATTGACAAACAACAGGAGGAGAAGTGAACCATGGGCAAGATCGATTTGACCATCAACAAGACCGGCCTGCAGCACAACATTGAGAAGGCCAAGGAAAACAACGTTATCATCCCGACCATCGCGCAGATGCAGCATCCTGAGACCATCCCTGAGAAAATTCAGGAAAAGCTCAAGAACGTCGGCCTGTGGGATGTGAATCCCCTGAATCTCTTCCGCATCACGTGGAAGAACGAGGCCAAGGAGTCCGGCGGTCTCTTCCAGGAGGTGCCGAACTATGTCGAGATCTCGTCCGAGCTCTCCGGCGTTCCCTGCCGCATTCTCGCCATGGCGGGCAAGTGGTTCCCCACGGGCTGTCACAAGGTCGGTGCTTCGTTCGGCTGCCTCGCCCCGCGCCTCGTCACCGGCCAGTTCGACGCGACGTATCATCACGCCGTGTGGCCCTCCACCGGTAACTACTGCCGCGGCGGCGCGTTCAACTCGAAGCTCCTCGCCGTCGACTCCGTCGCCATTCTCCCCGCGGAGATGAGCAAGGAGCGCTTTGAGTGGCTCAGCAAGATCGCCGGTCAGGTCATCGCAACGCCGGGCTGCGAAAGTAACGTCAAGGAGATTTTCGACAAGACTTGGGAGCTCAAGCAGGACCCCAGCATGATGATCTTCAACCAGTTTGAAGAGATGGGCAACCCGCTGTGGCACTACAATGTCACCGGCTACGCCCTTGCAGACCTCTTCGAGGCCGTGAAGAAGCCCGGCCAGCGTCTTGCGGGCGCGTGCTTCACCTCCGGTTCCGCCGGTACGATGTCGGCTGGCGACCTTTTGAAGGAACGCTATCCCGGCATGAAGCTCGGCGTGGGCGAAGCGCTCCAGTGCCCGACGATCCTGAATAACGGCTTCGGCGGCCACCGCATTGAGGGCATCGGCGACAAGCACATTCCGTGGATCCACAACGTGAAGAACACTGACATGGCCATCGCCATCGACGACGAGGATTCCCAGCGTTTGCTGCGCCTTTTCAACACGGCAGAGGGCAAGAAGTACCTCAAGGAAGAGCTCAAGCTCTCCGACGAGCTCATCGAAAAGCTCACATGGCTCGGTATCTCCGGCATTGCAAATGTCCTCTGCTGCATCAAGATGGCCAAATACTATGAGCTGACCGAGGACGATGTCGTCTGCACCGTCCTGACCGACTCTGCTGTGATGTACGGCAGCCGCATTGAGGAGCTCAACGAGATGCACGGCGCGTACAACGCCGAGGAGGCCCGCCTCGACCACAACCTTCACATGCTCGGCCTGAAGACCGACAGCATGATGGAGCTGACGTACGAGGACCGCAAGCGCATCCACAACCTCAAGTACTACACCTGGGTCGAGCAGCAGGCGCGCGACGTCAAGGACCTCAACGCCCTCTGGTACGACACCAAGGGCACGTGGGACGCTGTCCACGCGCAGGCGAAGGAGCTCGACGAGCTCATCAACGAGTTCAACGAGGCCACCGGCCTTCTCAAAGCGCTCTAAGAGCGCGAAAGGGGAGCAGGAACCCCTTGCTCCAAACCCTGTTAGGATGATAAAAGGGGGTATCTCGAAGAGATGCCCCCTTTTTTATACCCCTCAAAGGGGGGGACGCGCCCTGCGGGCGCGGGGAAAGCAGCGCCGCAGGCGCTGCACGAATGCGACCCCCATTTTCTTTCCCGAGAAAGAAAACGGGTGTCGCCCGTCCAAAAGAAAGGCGTTTAGATTGGCAGTCTCAGGCTTGAAGGGGCCTTTGGCCTCCGGAATGCAACTGCCTGCGCACGGCGAAGCCGCGTTAGCATTGCTATACGACTTGCCTCTGCTCCTATCATCCGCTGCCGCTCTGCCCATCTTGTAGAAGTGCGCAGTAATTACCATCTACCGCCAGTCTCCACAATGAGGCGAGCGTAGCAATGCCGCTATTTCGCAAGCAGTCTGCCGCCAAGCAAACGTCACTCGCGCCTCACGATAGTAAGGCGCGGT
>OIXA01005279.1_pt1 | contig 11641 bp, 9 predicted proteins | sample 1587721 | NCBI WGS metagenome assembly OIXA01 (sample SAMEA3888900, study PRJEB22519) | human gut metagenome | biome: human gut; feature: human-associated habitat; material: faeces | place: Denmark | collected 2013 | reverse complement strand
TATAAGAAAAGTCTTAGAAATATCCAATTGAAACTTCTGGCATCGATGATGTATGCGCAGCACCTATTTTCACTTATATTATGTCGTCAGTTCGCTAACCGAATGTATGCTAAACAACAATTCAGTTTATAGCACCTTAGACAGGAAATCCCTGAGTCTTTCACTCTTAGGCTGTTCAAAGAACGTCTTAGGTTCATTTTCTTCCTCAATGCGGCCTTCATTAATAAACATACATCTGCTTGATACTTCTTTAGCAAATCCCATCTCGTGAGTTACGACAATCATAGTCATGCCGGAAGCTGCAAGCTCTTTCATGATAGAAAGAACCTCACCAACCATTTCAGGATCAAGAGCAGATGTAGGTTCGTCAAAGAGCATGATTTCCGGATTCATGGCAAGAGCTCTGGCTATAGCGATTCTTTGCTTCTGACCGCCGGATAACATATCTGGATATGAGTCAGCCTTATCTATAAGCCCCACTCGCTCAAGAAGTTCCATTGCTTTTTTGTCAGCTTCTTCTTTGGACATTAGTCCAAGCTGTACAGGTGCAAGCGTGATATTTTTCTTAATAGTCATATTAGGAAAAAGATTGAAGTGCTGGAACACCATTCCTATACTCTGTCTTAGCTTATCAAGGTCTACACCTTTTTCAGTAAGATCATTACCTTCATATATAATATGACCTGAAGTAGGTACTTCAAGAAGGTTAAGAGATCTTAAGAATGTAGACTTACCACATCCGGATGGACCGATTATGGCGATAACCTCACCTTTTTTAACAGTAGTATTAATATCCTTTAGTACTTCGTGGTCTCCAAAGGTCTTTTTTAAATTCTTAACTTCAAGTATTACATTAGTGTCGCTCATTGCTTCTTAATCTCCTTTCTAGTTTCTTTACAAGTGATGAAAGGATAACAACTAATACAAGATAGATGATAGCCACACCAAAGAGAGGAAGCATAGGGTCATAAGTTATGCTTCGGATAATATCACCACCACGTGTAAGATCGTTAAGTCCTATATAACCACTGATAGAGGTTTCCTTTAACAGAACGATGAATTCGTTGGCAAGTGCAGGTAAAACATTCTTGAATGCCTGAGGAAGTATTACAAGCTTCATTGTTTTTTTGTAACTTAAGCCAAGGCTTCGTGCTGCTTCAAACTGTCCGTTATCAATGGACATAATACCTGAACGGAATATTTCAGCCACATAAGCTCCAGAGTTAATACCAAAGGCAAGTATGGCAACAATTATTTTGTTAACCTGGACAGAGCTGAATATTACATAGTAAATAATAAGTAACTGAACCATAGTTGGTGTACCACGTATAACCGTCAGGTAAATATTACATATAAAGTTAAGTACTTTCATGCCACCAGTTTTATCGTGGTTAGATCTTACGACAGCTATAAGGAAGCCTATGACAATACCCATAATAGCTGCACACAAAGCAATGATTAAAGTGTTTTTAAGACCAGTCAGAAGATATTGATATCTGCCGTCTTTAATAAAATCAGTTTTAAACTTGTCTGAAAAGCTTATTCCCTGGTTTGCTGCATCATTATTTCTTACAATGATAACCTGGCTTGAAGTAGTGTATGGGATAGTAAAATCAATATTTTTCTTACGTTCCTCTGTTACAGTTATACCAGATATACCCATATCAGCTTTTCCAGAAGATACGGCAGTTATTATAGAATCGAATTCCATATCCTCTACAGACAGCTTCATTCCAAGATAATCAGCTATTGCATTAGATATATCAATATCAATACCACTTACCTTACCATTATTATAATATTCATAAGGTTCAAAATAAGCATTAACAGCTATTGTAAGAGTACCGTTTTCACCTGAACCTGTAGGTTCATATGGCTGCTTTGAAGCATTTTCACCAATATAATTACTGATTATGTTATCAATAGTTCCATTATTAATAAGTACATTAAGTGCATCGTTGACCTTAGATGTGAAAGAACTGTTATTCTTTGCTATACATATAGCATATTCCTCAGTTACAAAATCTTCATTAAGCATGCAAAGGTCGCTATTGGCATTGACAAATGCTTTAGCAGGCTGTGCATCGATAACAACAGCATCAATTTTGCCCTGCTTAAGTGCCTGTATGGCATCATTTCCTTTGTTATATCTTTCTACCTTAGTTCCGGAGCCATCAGATTCCATATCGGAAACATATATATCACCGGTAGTTCCTAACTGTACGCCTACTGACTTACCAGCAAGGTCATCTGCTGAAAATACAGTATTTTCAGGAATGTTACTTTTACCACATGCTGTCAGTGAAAATGCTGCAGTAAGAGTTAACATGATAACCGCTGAAAGCATAGAGATACGCTTTAATACGGAGAGTTTTTTCTTGTTCATTTTCTTATCCTTTCTGTGCTTTTTAATATCAGACAAAATATAAAGACTGATATTAATATAATGTTATAATTATACACTTAAAGTGCATAGTATTTCAATAAGGAAAACAATATCATATCAATGAAAAATATGTTAATAACAGCAGCTTTGTTATTGTTTTGTCAGTTAATTATGTTATACTAGATATGTTTTTGGATTTTTGGGGGATTTTAAGGATAACAGGTTATGTTGACATCATATTGAGGAGAATGGTGTGAAAAATAAGATTTTTCATACGCAAGAATGGAGGATTATTATGCAGGATAATAATGGAAGAAGAGTTATAAATATAATATTCAGAGTGATAATTATAGGTGCGTTTTATACAGGTATTAAAGCAGTTTATAATTTCTATATGCTTATGGCACAGTATCCAACACTGCAGGGTGAAAACTTATTTAGCAGAGTGGCACTGCTTATAGACGATTATATGTTTATGATAATACTTACTGTAGCTGCTATTATATTTAATATACTTACAAGAAAGCAGATAGACAGTAAAGCATTTATAGTAAGAACGGTGAGCATAGTGGCGGCGCTAATAGCTGGCTGTATGTCATTTCCGGCTATAGGTATGCTTGCATATATAGCTATAGCAAAATATCCACAGCTTATGCAGATGACACCAGTGTTTAACGACATGTTTACGCTGAATGAAGTGTATACATCACCTATGACAGAATGGCTGATAGCAAGACCATATCTTTTTTACATGTATTTTATTTCATGTGCTATATTTGCAGTGCTTTTTGCAACCACAATATATACATTTATTAAGAATATGACAGATAAGAAAAGAATGCAGTAAGAGGAAAATATATGAAGATAGTAACGCCAGCTTATTATAAGGATTTTAAGTGTATAGCAGGGGCATGTACTGATACATGTTGTGCCGGATGGGATGTTGATGTTGATGAGGCTTCTTATAAGCATTACAAGAAGGTAAAGGGAAGCTTCGGGAAAAGACTTAAGAGTGTAATGGTGCCATCAGAGGATGGTGGGTGTACATTTACACTGAATAATGGCAGATGTCCTTTTTTAAATGATAATAACCTGTGTGATCTATATATTGAACTTGGTGAGGATAAGCTGTGTGAAACATGTGCAGAGTTCCCAAGATTTATTAATGAGTATGGAAGTGTAAGAGAGATTGGCATAGCACCATCGTGTAAAACAGCAGGTGAGCTTATATTAGGATATAAGGACGAGCTTACATTTGACATAAAAGACAGTGATGAAGAGGTGAGTTCATACAACGACATAGATCCTATGACCTATATGCAGCTAAGACAGGCAAGGGCTATAGCTTATAACATAGTTTCAGACAGAGACTATACGATAGCTGAAAGAGCAGTGCTTCTGCTTATGTTTGCAAAAGATATACAGCATTATCTTGACAGGGAAAGAGATGAACTTATAATAGGGGTCTGTAAAAGATACGCGAAGGAAGATTATAGGGAACATAAGCTTGACAAGGCACGCAATAGTGCAGCTATGCGGCATGATGCATATATGTATACAAAACGTCTGTTTGACAGATTCAAAGGAATGGAGATTATTAATAAAGACTGGAACATATATACACAGGAGATTAATACTTTCTATGAAAAATGCAGGGATGCCATGACATTCAGGAATATTGTAAATGAATTCAATAAGTATTATGAAGATAACCAGCATGAGTATGAACAGATACTTATATATTATGTTTACAGATATTTTCTTGATGCAGTATATGATTATAATGTTCTGCTTAAGATGAAGGGGGCGGCTGTCGGACTTCTTGCACTTAAGATGATGGATGTAGCGGACTGGTATCTTAACGGTAAAAAGCTTGAATTCGTAAGACAGGTTGATCTTGCACATTTATATTCAAGGCAATATGAACATTCTTATTACAACTATGAAGAATATAATAAGTTCTTTATGACTAAGAGAAAATATAGCTATGAAAATCTTATAGCACAGTTGTTTATGCTGGAGTAGAAGCATTAAAAGAATATATAAGGCATTATGCATTTTAAAGCAGATGTCCATGAAAGGAATGAAATTAACTATGAAAATGATACTTAAGTATCTGGAAAAACTTAAGAAGGAATGTGTTCTTGCACCTCTTTTTAAGATGCTTGAGGCACTTTTTGAACTTTTTGTGCCACTTGTTGTGGCATCGATTATAGACAGGGGTATAGCCAGTCAGGATACAGGTTATATTGTTAAATCCTGTCTTATATTACTTTTACTTGCAGTTATAGGACTTACGTGTTCCATAACAGCACAGTATTTCAGTGCGAAAGCAGCAGTTGGATGTGCAACAGGTATAAGGCATGCACTTTTTAAGCATATCCAGTCACTTTCATTCACAGAGCTTGATGAGCTTGGTACTTCAACGCTGATAACACGTATGACAAGCGATATTAACCAGGTACAGAATGGTGTAAATCTGGTGCTTAGATTGTTTTTACGTTCACCATTCATAGTGTTTGGTGCCATGATCATGGCATTTACCATAGATGTTAAGGCAGCACTTGTGTTTGCAGCAGCTATCCCGGTGCTTGCTGTTATTGTGTTTGGAATCATGGTCGGTACAAGACCTTTATATAAAAAGGTTCAGGCAGGTCTTGATACCATACTAGGTATAACAAGAGAGAATCTTACTGGTGTAAGAGTCATAAGAGCGTTTAACAAGCAGGATGATGAGCTTAAGCATTTTAAAGAGAAGAATGAAGAACTTAATCATCTTCAGAAGTTTGTAGGTAAGATATCAGGACTTATGAATCCACTTACTTATGTAGTTGTAAATGTTTCAATAATAGCACTTATATGGATAGGTGGCGTGAGAGTAAACCAGGGAGCTTTAACACAGGGACAGGTTGTGGCACTTTATAACTACATGTCACAGATTCTTGTGGAGCTGATTAAGCTTGCTAATCTTATAATCAATATAACTAAGGCTCTTGCATGTGCAGGACGTATACAGTCAATATTTGATGTTAAACCAGGCATGCAGGATGGAACAGCCAGTGTGAAGGAATCTGATGATGAAGTGCCGGTAGTAGAGTTTAAAAATGCTGCACTTAAGTATAGTGGAGCCGGTGATACAAGTATAGCAGGTGTAAGCTTTAAGGCGTACAGAGGTCAGACTATAGGTATCATAGGTGGTACAGGCTCCGGTAAGTCAAGTCTTGTAGGACTTATTCCAAGATTTTATGATGCCACAGAGGGAGAAGTTCTTATAGATGGTGTCAATGTTAAGGATATAAAGTTAGAAGAATTAAGAGATAAGGTCGGCATAGTCATGCAGAAGGCTGTGCTGTTTAAGGGCAGTATAAGAAACAACATGCAGGTTGCCAAACAGGATGCAACTGATGGTGAGATAGATGAGGCACTTGCCATAGCACAGGCGAAGGAGTTTGTTGATAAAAAAGACGGACGTCTTGACTATATGATAGAGCAGGGTGGAAAGAATCTTTCAGGTGGCCAGAGGCAGAGACTTACAATAGCAAGAGCTGTTGTTAAGAAGCCAGATGTCCTTATACTTGATGACAGCGCATCAGCACTTGATTTTGCAACAGATGCAGCACTTAGAAAGTCAATCAGGACAATGCCAAACAATCCTACTGTATTCATAGTATCACAGCGTTCAGCATCACTTATGCATGCAGATAAGATTATCGTACTTGATGATGGTAATGTGGCAGGAATCGGAACACATAGTGAACTGTTAGCAAACTGTGAGGTTTACAGGGAAATATATAATTCACAGTTTAAATCAGCTAAGGGTGCATAAATTATCAGGATGGTCGAAAGTTTAAAAGCTTGTGTATGAAATGGAGTAGTTATGAAAGATAATAAAGATAGGAAGAAAGCCCAGAAGGGCACGCTTTTAAAGGTTCTTAAAAGAATAAAAAAGTATAGCGGATTTCTTATATTGTCTATACTTATGGCAGCAGTGACAGTAGCATCAACTTTATATGTTCCTATTCTTGTCGGACGTGGAATAGATCATATAGTAGGACCTGGCAATGTTGATTTTGCAGGTATAAGCAGAATTCTTGTGACGATAGGAGTTATAGTTGCTATAACAGCCCTGTCACAGTGGATAATGAACATATGTAACAACAAGATAACATATCATGTAACAAGAGATATACGAGATGAGGCTATGGAAAGGATACAGAAGCTTCCACTTAGGTATATAGATGGACAGTCTTATGGTGATATAGTGAGCCGTGTCATAGCCGATGTTGATCAGTTCGCAGATGGACTTCTTATGGGATTCACACAGTTTTTCTCAGGAGTTCTTACTATAGTTGGAACACTTGTATTCATGCTTACAATTAATGTGAGGATAACACTTGTAGTAGTACTTATCACACCAGTATCCTTCTTTGTAGCAAGCTTTATAGCAAAGAAAACATTTTCAATGTTTAAGCTTCAGTCTGAAACAAGAGGTGAGCAGACAGCCTTTATAGATGAGATGATAGGTGGAGAAAAGGTTGTAAAGGCGTATGGTTATGAAGAAGAAGCAGTAGCACGCTTTGACGAGATTAATGAAAGGTTACAGAAATACTCATTAAGAGCAATCTTCTTCTCATCAATCACTAATCCATCAACAAGATTTGTTAATAGTCTTGTATATGCTGGTGTTGCTGTATCAGGTGCATTTATAGCTATATCAGGTGGAATCACAGTAGGACAGCTATCAAGTTTTCTAAGCTATGCCAACCAGTACACCAAGCCATTCAACGAGATATCAGGTGTCATAACAGAGCTTCAGAATGCACTTGCATGTGCGGCAAGAATGTTTGAGCTTATAGAAGAAGAGCCAGAGCTTCCAGATGCAGAAAATGCAGCAGATATAAAGGAGGTTGATGGAAGGGTTGACCTTAATAACGTATACTTCTCATATACACCGGATAAGAAGCTTATAGAGGACTTTAATCTTCATGTAAAGAAAGGTCAGAGAATAGCTATAGTTGGACCTACAGGCTGTGGAAAGACAACAGTTATTAATCTTTTAATGAGATTCTATGATGTTAATTCGGGAAGCATAGATGTGTCAGGTACAGATATCAGGGATATGACAAGATATTCATTAAGACATGGTTTTGGAATGGTTCTTCAGGAAACATGGCTTAAGGCAGGAACTATAAGAGAGAATATCGTCATGGGCAAGCCTGATGCAACTGAGGAAGAGATTATACAGGCAGCAAAAGCTTCATATTCATATGGTTTCATAAAAAGACTTCCAAATGGTTTTGATACAGTTATAGGTGAGGATGGAGGAAGCCTGTCACAGGGTCAGAAGCAGCTTTTATGCATAACAAGGATTATGCTTACACGCCCACCTATGCTTATACTTGATGAAGCCACATCATCTATAGATACAAGAACAGAAATCAGGATACAGAACGCATTTGCAAAGCTTATGGAGGGAAGAACGAGCTTTATCGTAGCACACAGACTTTCAACTATACAGTCAGCAGATGTGATACTTGTTATGAAGGATGGACATATCATAGAAAAAGGCAATCATGAAGAGCTTCTTGCAGCAGGTGGTTTCTATAAGACACTTTATGAGAGTCAGTTTGATACTGTTACAGCATAGTAATACAATGTTAGGAAAGTGATTATGAAAATATTTCTTACAGATATATCAGATATGAATGATGACATTATGAATAAAGGACTTAAACTTGTACCAGCTTACAGAAAAGATAAAATAGAGCGGTACAGGTTTATGGAAGATAAAGAAAGAAGCCTCGCTGCGGGGCTTCTTCTTAATTATGCAACGAAGCTTTACAGTATATATATGTCATATGCCGGTGAGATTGAGCTAAAGACAGCTTCAGATGATATATTTAACGTAAAACTGGATGAACTGGTGAAAAGCTATGACACTTCATATGATTATAATATAGAATATGCAGGAAATGGAAAGCCTGTATACAGTGGTCTGGATATACATTTTAACTTATCCCATGCAGGTACTTGTGTAGTGTGTGCAGTATCAGACAGAGCAGTTGGAATAGATATTGAAAGACCAAGAAAAAATGCTATTAAGGTTGCAGAAAGATTTTTTACACAGGAAGAATGTGACTGGATAGGTGATGATAGCTTAAGATTTGCCCGTATATGGACACTTAAGGAGGCATATGCAAAGCTCACAGGAGATGGGATTGCTGGTACAGTATCAAAAGTGGAGTTCAGGCATGAGACGGCTGCTAATATGGCATCTGTTGTAAATATGTATATATCTGGAAAAAAAGCAGATAATATAAAAATATATGAACTTAATATTATTAAGCAAAAGTACGTTATATCTGCCATGGAATACATTAAAAACTAACGATTGTTATAAAATTAAAATCTATAGTTTTTTTATTAAAAAAGGGGTAGAAATTAAAAAAAAATGACTGTATAATGTAGAAAAAATTTTGCGACGAAGAAGTAGCCGGTAGTAATATGTGTACTGCCGGATATTTGTTTTTTCGTGGTTTATGTGAACTGCAGAGTGGTTCACACAGGTATCATATTATGCTAAACGGACGTGCCATATGGCAGACAGGAGGAAAAATGGCTGTAAAGTATGTATTTGTAACAGGCGGTGTTGTTTCAGGACTTGGAAAAGGTATAACAGCAGCATCATTAGGAAGATTATTAAAAGCACGTGGATTCAAAGTGACTATGCAGAAGTTTGATCCATATATAAACATTGATCCAGGTACTATGAACCCTATACAGCATGGTGAAGTATTCGTAACAGATGATGGTGCAGAAACAGATCTTGACCTTGGACATTATGAAAGATTCATAGATGAGAGCCTTAACAAGAATTCTAACGTTACAACAGGTAAGGTATACTGGTCAGTGCTCCAGAAGGAACGTAGAGGAGACTTTGGTGGGGGAACAGTACAGGTTATCCCACATATCACTAACGAGATAAAGAGCCGCTTTTACAGAGATTACTCAACAGATGAAACTAAGATTGCTATTATCGAGGTAGGTGGAACTGTAGGTGATATCGAGTCACAGCCATTCCTTGAGGCTATAAGACAGTTCCAGCGTGAGGTAGGCCGTGAGAATGCTATACTTATCCATGTAACACTTATCCCTTATCTTAAGGCATCAGGTGAAATGAAGACTAAGCCAACACAGGCAAGTGTTAAGGAGCTGCAGGGAATGGGAATACAGCCAGATATCCTTGTGTGCCGTACAGAGCATCCACTTGAACCAGGTATCAAAGATAAGATTGCATTATTCTGTAATGTGCCTAAGTCACATGTATTACAGAATCTTGATGTTGAGATCCTCTATGATGCTCCACTTGCTATGGAAGAAGAGCATCTTGCACAGGTAGCATGTGAGTGCCTTGAGCTTGAGTGCCCAGAACCAGATCTTGATGAATGGAGAGCTATGTGTAAGGCATGGAAGAATCCAACAAAGAAGGTTACAGTTGCACTTGTTGGTAAGTATATACAGCTTCATGATGCATATATTTCAGTTGTTGAAGCACTTAAGCATGGCGGCGTAGCTAACTCATGTGATGTAACTATCAAGTGGGTGGATTCAGAGACAGTTACAGCAGATAATGCGGCCCAGATTCTTTCAGATGTATCAGGTATTCTTGTGCCAGGAGGCTTCGGTGACCGTGGTATAGAAGGCAAGATACAGGCTATAAGATATGCAAGAGAGAATAATATTCCATTCCTTGGTCTTTGCCTTGGTATGCAGCTATCTATTGTTGAGTTCGCAAGAGATGTCATCGGATATGATGATGCACACAGTGTAGAGTTAAAGCCAGATACAACACATCCTGTTATCCATCTTATGCCAGATCAGGAAGGTATTGATGATATCGGTGGAACTTTAAGACTTGGTTCATACCCTTGCGTGCTTGCCAAGGATTCTAAGGCATATCAGTTATATGGAGAGGAAACTATCCATGAAAGACACAGACACAGATATGAAGTAAATAATGACTACAGAAAAGTTCTTGTTGAAAATGGTATGCAGCTTTCAGGTATCTCACCAGACGGAAGAATCGTTGAGATGGTCGAGATAAAGGATCATCCTTGGTTTATAGCAACACAGGCTCACCCAGAATTAAAGTCAAGACCTAACAGACCACATCCATTATTCAGAGGATTCATTGGTGCGGCACTTGAGTATCAGGAAAAGAATAACTAAGAGCGTGGCAATGAGAATTTGTGAGCAAAGGAAAGAAAATATATTAATTTGAGCATAATAAAAACGTCCACAGTTGGAAATTTGATTTCTGACTGTGGACTTTTTATGTACGGTGAACTTTTGAAAATTGGACGATAAATTTAATATCAAAAAATGTCACGTTTTAATATTGATTTCGTTATATTAATAAAGAGAAACTTATACGTTGATTACATATGAAACTTAAGGAAAAAGATGGAAATAAATAAAAAAGCTAAAATGGAGCAATTATATTCCCTTTATGAGTCAGCCGTCTATGCCATTGCTTATTCAATATTGAATAATGTTGAGCAGGCAGAAGATGTAACACAGGATACATTTTTAAAGATATATTCTTATCTTGATGATATAGAAGAAGTTGGCTCTAAGAGAACGAAAGTATTTATTACAAAGATAGTAAAAAACACAGCTATAGATATATATAGAAAAAATCAAAAAATATCAACATACAGTGAGAACATTGAAGATACTATGAGCGAGGATACAGACCCTGCCAATATAGTAGAAAGGCAGCTTGTAACATTATATAAGCTTGATGCACTTGATAGTGCAATGTCTGATATTTCTGATTATCTGCGTAAGATTATTATAATGAGATATGGATATGAATTAAAGATGACAGAAATAGCGGACATATTAGGAAAAGATAGCGCAACAATAAGAAAACAGGTGGAGAGAGCTAGAAAATATCTTGCGGAAAAATTAGAAAATGTAACGGAGGATATAAGATGACTGATAACAAAAATATTTTTACCAATAATAAAAAAAGTGATAGTCAGAATGTTAAAGATAATCTGCTTATAGATGAATTGGATACTTACAGTGATTATGTACACGAATTTTCAGATAGTTACAAGAATAGAAAAGAAGAATTTCTTAGAAGTCTGGAAAGTGTAAATGAACATAAAGCAACAGGCAAAGAAAATACTGTAATAAAAAATTTAAATAATAATAGAAAAATAAGTTCAATAAGAAGTATTAATAGGG
>OIXA01005276.1_pt1 | contig 11646 bp, 7 predicted proteins | sample 1587721 | NCBI WGS metagenome assembly OIXA01 (sample SAMEA3888900, study PRJEB22519) | human gut metagenome | biome: human gut; feature: human-associated habitat; material: faeces | place: Denmark | collected 2013 | reverse complement strand
CCAAGACCCACAGCTTAGAAGGCTGTTGCTCTAATCCAACTGAGCTACGGAACCAACACTTTTAAATCGCAAACCAGCTAACCAATAACGCAATCAGCCACTTTTCTTATTTGCGGCTGCAAAGGTACATATATTTTTTGAATACACCAAACTTTTTCTCACTTTTTTCTTTTTTTATGCTTAAATATCGCAAAAAATAACTACCTTTGCATCCGTTAGGAGCAAGAAACTGCATTCTGACCCCGAAAGAGAAGAGATTTTTATAACGCATATTCAAACATAAAACATACGCAAATGAAAAAGTTAATCTTTTCAGTAGCCCTGCTCTCAGCAGCACTCTCTGCCAGCGCAGAAGAACATCCGCTCTGGATGCGCTACCCAGCCATCTCGCCCGATGGCACTACCATCGCCTTCGCTTATAAAGGCGACCTCTACAGTGTTTCTGTCAACGGCGGTGAAGCACGACAGCTCACAACCCATGCAGCCTTCGATTCGCATCCTGTATGGAGCCCTGACAGCAAGAAAATTGCCTTCCAGTCTAACCGCGAAGGAAGTCTCGACATCTTTGTAATCGATGCAAAAGGCGGTGCTCCTACCCGACTCACCACCAACAGCGGCAGCGAAACACCTATCGCCTTTGCAGACAACGACCATGTGCTCTACTCTGCCAGTCTGCAGCCTACAGCCCAAAGCATCATCTTCGGCGACAACACATTCCCACAAGTATATAAGGTAAGCACCAAGGGCGGAAGACCAGAACTCTTCTCTACCCTCACCATGGAGAATATCAGCATCGCCAAGAACGGCGACATTCTCTACCACGACAAAAAGGGATATGAAGACCCTTGGCGCAAACACCAGAAATCACCTATCGCACGCGACATCTGGCTGAAGAGTAACGGAAAGTTTACCAAGCAGACTACCTTTGCCGGCGAAGACCGCTCGCCAGTATGGACATCAGACGAGAAATCATTCTTCTATCTGAGCGAGCAGGACGGCACATTCAATATCTACCGCCGCAGCCTCAACAGTTCAAGCGACAAGCAGATTACCCACCACAAAGGCAATCCGGTAAGATTCCTCACTGCATCCAGCGCCGACCTGCTCTGCTACGGATATGATGGCGAAATCTACACCGTGAAAGAAGGTGGAGAACCTCAGAAGGTGAACATCTCCATTACAACAGATAACGATGCTCCAAGCCTCGTACGTCAGATTAAAAGCTGGGGAGCAACAGAGATTTCCGTTTCGCCAGACGCCAAGGAAGTAGCTTTCGTGATGCATGGCGACGTATACGTAACTTCTGTAGAATACACCACTACCAAGCGCATTACCGACACACCGCAGCAGGAGCGCGACCTGAGTTTCTCGCCAGACGGCAGAGCCCTGGTCTATGCAGCCGAGCGCAACGGCGTATGGCAGATTTACCAGTCTAAGATCAAGAACGAGAAAGAGAAGAACTTCACCTACGCTACCGACATCGAGGAAGAGCAGTTGGTGAAAACAGGCGTTACATCACAGTATCCACAATACTCTCCTGACGGCAAGGAAGTGGCTTTCTTCGAAGACCGCGCTGCACTTCGCATCATCAATCTGAAATCGAAGGAAATCCGCACCGTGCTCGATGGCAAATACGTCTACTCTTACAGCGATGGAGACATCGCTTTCGAATGGTCACCAGACAGCAAATGGCTCCTTTCAACCTATATCGGCAACGGCGGCTGGAACAACCAGGATATTGCACTGGTAAAGGCTGACGGCAAGGAGGTTCACAACCTGACCAATTCCGGCTACAGCGACAGCAACGGCAAATGGGTGCTCGACGGCAAGGCAATGCTCTTCCAGAGCGACAGAGCCGGCTACCGCAGTCATGGAAGCTGGGGAGCAGAAGACGATGCCTACATCATGTTCTTCGACCTGGATGCCTACAACCGCTTCAACATGAGCAAGGAAGAAATAGAACTGGCTGACGCCAACAAGGACGAAAAGGAGAAGAAGGAAGACGAGAAGAAGGAAGAGGCTAAAAAGAAGGCTGACGAAAAGCAGAAGAAGACCGGAAAGATAGAGGTGGAAAAAGTGAAGCCACTGGAGCTGGACATCGAAAACTGCCGCGACAGAATCGTACGCCTCACCGCAAACTCTTCGCACATGGGCGATGCTGTGCTCTCTAAAGACGGCGACAAGCTCTACTACCAGGCAGCCTTCGAGGATGATTACGACCTCTGGCAGCACGACCTGAAGGACGGCTCTACCAAGCTCGTGATGAAGGGCGTAGGCCAGGGCAACCTGCAGACCGACAAGGATGTGAAGAACCTCTTCATCTGCAACGGAAGCAGCATCAAGAAGGTGGATCTGAGCGGATTCAGCACCAAGGACATCAGCTTTGAGGCTAACTTCAACTATAAGCCAGCCGAGGAGCGCCAGTATCTCTTCGACCACATATGGCGACAGGTGAAAGACAAGTTCTACGACCCTAAGATTCATGGTGTTGACTGGGAAGGTTACCGCAAGACCTATGAGAAGTTCCTGCCTTACATCAACAACAATTTCGACTTCCAGGAGATGTTGAGCGAAATGCTTGGCGAGCTGAACGCTTCGCATACAGGAGCCCGCTACTACGCTTCGAACAGCGCGCTTACCACCGCCAATCTGGGAGTATTCTTCGATCCTCAGTATCAGGGCGACGGCCTGAAGATTCAGGAGATTATCAAGCGTGGTCCTTTCGATGTGAAGAATACGGGCGTTACAGCCGGCAGCATCATCGAGAGCATCGACGGCGAGGAGATTAAAGCCGGAATGGACTACTTCCCATTGCTCGACGGAAAGGTTGGCAAGAATGTACGCCTCGGCATCAGAAACGCCAAGGGTAAGAAGATGGAGGTTACAGTGAAGGCTATCTCTCAGGGCAAACTCAACAACCTGCTCTACAAGCGATGGGTAGACCGCAACCGCGCTTTCGTTGACAGTATTTCGGGCGGACGCATCGCTTATGTTCACGTTAAGGCGATGGATTCGGAGAGTTTCCGCACCGTTTACAGCGAACTGCTGAGCGACAAGAACCGAAACAGAGACGCTGTAATCGTAGACGAGCGCCATAATGGTGGCGGCTGGTTGCACGATGATCTCTGCACCCTGCTCAACGGCAAGCAGTATCAGGAGTTTGTACCTCACGGTAAGGTAGTTGGCCGCGATCCATTCAACAAATGGGTGAAGCCATCTTGCGTCATGATCTGCGAGAACGATTACAGCAACGGTCACGGTTTCCCATGGGTTTACAAGGAACTCGGAATCGGTAAGCTGATCGGTGCTCCTGTAGCAGGAACCATGACAGCCGTATGGTGGGAAACGCTGATGGACAACACGCTAGTATTCGGTATTCCTCAGGTAGGCTGCCGCGACATGCGTGGCGTGTTCGGCGAGAACACCCAGCTGAACCCAGACATCGAGGTTTACAACAGTCCGGAAGATTTCATCAATGGCCATGATACCCAGCTCGAAAGAGCCGTAAAGGAAATGATGAAGAAATAAACAGAACGCCCTGCAGGGATCCAGAAGCAGAATCGCTTCTGTCCTCTTGCAGGGCGAATTGTTTTTGTAGCAGACAACATTAATTTATTAAACCTTATTAACCCACATTATCGGTAAAAAACCTTCTGTCATGACATAAAACCCTCTAAATCTTTACTTTTTTTCTTGAAAAGGGCGAAAAAGCAAGTGAAAAAGCCATAAAATAAAAAAAAATGAGTATCTTTGCAGAAGATAAAAAACAAGATTATGGGATTATTCGGATTATTCAGCAACAAAAAGAAGGAAACTCTCGATAAGGGACTTGAAAAAACCAAGGAGAGTGTGTTTGGCAAACTGGCGCGCGCCGTTGCCGGAAAGTCTACCGTCGATGATGATGTGCTCGACGATCTCGAAGAGGTACTCATCACTTCAGACGTAGGTGTAGAAACCACGGTCAAGATTATCCGCCGCATCGAAGAACGTGTGGCCCGCGATAAATATGTTTCAACCAGCGAGCTCAACCGCATTCTGCGCGAGGAAATCGCCATTCTCCTCTCTGAGAATCACAGCGATGACCTGGCAGACTGGGAACTTCCTGCCGACCATAAGCCTTACGTTATCCTCGTAGTAGGCGTAAACGGCGTGGGCAAGACAACCACCATCGGCAAGCTGGCTTACCAGTTTAAGAAGGCTGGCAAGAAGGTTGTTCTGGGAGCTGCCGACACCTTCCGTGCCGCTGCCGTAGAGCAGATTTGCATCTGGGGCGAGCGCGTGGGTGTGCCTGTAGTGAAACAGCAGATGGGAAGCGACCCGGCAAGCGTGGCGTTCGACACCCTGCAGAGCGCCAAAGCAAACGGAGCCGACGTGGTGCTCATCGATACGGCAGGCCGATTGCACAACAAGGTGAACCTGATGAATGAGCTCAAGAAAATAAAGGAAGTGATGAAGAAGGTAATGCCTGAAGCACCAGACGAGGTAATGCTCGTGCTCGACGGAAGTACCGGACAGAATGCATTCGAGCAGGCTAAGCAGTTCTCTGCCGTTACCAACATCTCCTCGCTCGCCATCACCAAGCTCGACGGAACCGCTAAGGGCGGCGTTGTCATCGGCATCAGCGACCAGCTCAAGGTGCCTGTAAAATACATCGGACTGGGCGAAGGTATGGAAGATCTGCAGCTCTTCAACAAGACAGAATTCGTAGACTCGCTCTTTAAAAATTAGAAAATGAAGAAAAATCAGATAGATATTATTACCCTGGGCTGCTCGAAGAATCTCGTAGACAGCGAGTTGCTGATGAAGCAGTTTGAGGCAAACGGCTACCATTGCGTTCACGATTCCAAGCGCCCTCAGGGCGAGATAGCCGTCATCAATACGTGCGGATTCATCGAGGATGCAAAGCAGGAAAGCATCGACACCATCCTGGAGTTTATCCAGGCTAAGGAAGAAGGCCGACTCAGAAAGCTCTACGTAATGGGCTGCCTCTCGCAGCGCTACCAGAAGGAACTGGAAGAAGAAATGCCCGAAGTGGATAAGTTCTACGGCAAATTCAACTACAAGCAGCTCCTGCAGGAACTCGGCAAGGCGGAAGTTTCATCCTGCAACGGCCAGCGTCATCTCACCACTCCGCGCCATTATGCCTACATCAAGATAGCTGAGGGCTGCAACCGCCACTGTGCCTACTGCGCCATTCCTATCATCACCGGCAAGCACGTTTCCCGTCCGAAGGAAGAGATTCTGCAGGAGGTGCGCGAACTGGTAGCAGAAGGCGTGAAGGAGTTTCAGATTATCGCTCAGGAACTCACCTACTACGGCGTAGATATTGACGGCAAGCATCATATTACCGAACTCATCAGCGAGATGGCTGATATTCCGGGCGTGAAATGGATTCGCCTGCATTACGCTTATCCGAACCAGTTCCCAATGGATCTTCTGGACGTGATGCGCGAGAAGCCAAACGTATGCAAATATCTCGACATTGCCCTCCAGCACATCAGCGACCACATGCTCACCAGCATGCATCGCCACGTAACGAAGCAGGAAACCATCAATCTGCTGAAGGCCATCCGCGAACGCGTGCCAGGCATTCACATCCGCACTACGCTGATGGTTGGTTTTCCAGGCGAGACAGATGAGGATTTCCACGAGCTCCTCGACTTCGTACGCGAACAGAGATTTGAGCGCATGGGCGCCTTTGCCTACTCTGAGGAAGAAGGAACCTACAGCGCCACCCACTACGAAGACAACGTGCCTGCCGAGGTAAAGCAGCGCCGTCTGGACGAACTGATGATTCTGCAGCAAGACATCAGCTCTGAGATTGAGGCTGATAAGGTGGGCAAAACCATGACCGTTATCATCGACCGCAAGGAAGGCGATTACTACATCGGACGAACAGAGTTCTGCTCTCCGGAAGTAGACCCTGAGGTTCTGATCCGTGCCGATGAGAAGCGTCTGCGCGTGGGTTGTTTCTATCAGGTAGAAATTACTGCAAGCGAGGAATTTGACCTCTATGGCAAGGTGGTGAAATAATCATTCTCTCCCCCATAGCCTGGAGTTTTAGAAATTTTGACTACATATTAAATAAATATGAACAATAAGGAATACATCGCTGAACTGGCTCAGCAAACCGGCTATTCGCAGGAAGACACCCAGAAGTTGGTGCGCAAGGCGATAGACGCTATGATTGCCGAGTTTGAGGATGGAGAAGCTGTCTCTATCCCCAATTTTGGCACCTTCGAAGTGAAGAAGCGCATGGAGCGAGTGGTGGTTAATCCTACTACCAAGAAGCGTCAGCTGGTGCCGCCTAAGTTGGTGTTGGGTTTCCGACCGGTTGCTTCGGTCAAGGAAAAACTAAAGAATGGAGGGGATGAGCAATGAGCAAATTCAGTTTAAATACACTCGGAAAACTGCTTGCAGATAAGAGCGGGCTGAGCCAGGTGGAAGCAGAACTCTTCATCCGGAAAATGTTTGATGTGTGCAACCAGGGACTCGATGCCGACAAGCAGGTGAAGATAAAATGGCTGGGCACCTTTAAGGTACAGGCCACGAAAGACCGTGAAAGCATCAATGTGAACACGGGCGAGCGCTTCACCATTGAAGGCAGAGACAAACTCACCTTCACGCCTGACAACATCCTGAAAGAAATCGTGAACAAGCCATTCGCCCAATTTGAAACGGTGGTGGTAAATGACGGCGTAGATTTCGATGAAATAGATGAGAAGTTTGGAGAAGAACAGACAGAAGATGCTCCTGAACAAGTAATCGATTTTCTGGACGAAGAAAAAACTGCAACTCCAAATCCGGAGGTTGTCGTAATCGAATCTGAAAAGGAAAAGGAAAAAGAAGACGAACTGGCAAAGCAAATTGCTATTGAACAAGCTAAACTGGAAAGATTAAAACAAGCCCAACTGGAGCAGGAAAGAATACAGAAAGAAAAGCAAGAGCAGGAAAGACTGGAACAGGAAAGACTGGAGCAGGAAAGACTGGAGCAGGAGAAGCTTGAATTAGCCCAGCAACAGCAAGCCCTAAAAGCAGTTGTTGAACCTGCAGTACCTGCATCAGATGAATCTGAAGAAGAAGAGGAGGAAGAAGAATCTTCCAATTCTCATCATATTGTTATTCCTCGCTATCTGGTCGTTGCAGTCTGTCTCATTGTAGTAGCTTTGATTGGCGGAATGGGATGGTTTGCCTTCAACTATGGTCAGATGACTGCCCAGCGCGATCATCTAGCCATGCAGCTAAACCAGTATCATCAGGCTCCAGCCAAGAAAGTCCCAACCAAACCAGCTGCCGCCCCACTCTCTCAGGAACAGAAACTCCGCCAGAAAGCGATGGAAGACAGCATCCGTATGGCTAAAACTGCAGAAGCAATAAAACTGGCAGAAAAATCGGATGAGGAAAGTGCTAACGCAGAAAAAGCTAAGCAGACTGAAGCAAAAGCTAAGGCTGAAGCGAAAGAAAAGACTAAAGATAAAGACGAAGAAAAGGCTACTTCGAAAATAGCATCATCCCAGTATGATAAGGATGCTCGCGTACGCACTGGAGCTTACCGAATCATAGGAGTTGCCCAGACCGTTACGGTTGGCGCCGGTCAGACCCTCGAACAGATCAGCACCCGCTATTTAGGTTCCGGCATGGAATGCTACGTAGAAGCCCTGAATGGTACAAGCACCGTAAAGGCCGGACAGAAAATCAAGATTCCGAAACTGGAATTGAAGAAGAAAAAGAAATAAAAAATACAAAACAAAAAATCGCCCTGTAAGAGCAAATGTAATTTTGCACTTACAGGGCGACATTGTTTTATGTTAACATTACTTGCCCAACACTTCATCAAGCAAAGTGTAGAAAGCAGGATCCTCACCAACGATGGTCTTGATAATCTTACCATTAGCATCAATCACAATCTTTGTAGGGAAGCCCTGAACAGCGTAATCGCTGAGAACCTTGCTGTCCTTCGGATTGTAAACATGAATCCATGGCAACTGGTGCTTCTCAACAGCAGCCTTCCACTTAGCCTCTGTATCATTACAATCTACACCGAGAATTTCAAACTTACCCTTGTACTTTTCGTAATACTCCTTCATCTTAGGCATTCCCTTGATGCACCATCCGCACCATGAACCCCAAAAGTCGAGAACTACAATCTTACCGCGAAGGCTGGAAAGCTTGAAATCATTTCCTTTAATATCCTTCAGCGTGAAGTCAGGAGCCTCAACACCGGCAGCCTGCACCTTCTTAGCCTTCTCCTCAGCCTCAGCACGCTTCTTAGCCATATCAATCATTGGCTGGTAGAAAGCCTTCATTCTGCCGTTCTTCACATTCTCAGAGAGCAAGCCCAGCAGTTTCTCCATCTTGCTGACATCATCGAACTGCACTATGATAGTAGCACAAGCCTCATAATCAGGATGCTGTTTTACGAAATCGAAAATCTTATCGTCCTTTGCCTTTTGCAGGGCAGGAGCCTTCTGCTCATATTCTGCCATGATGGTCTGCTGGGTCTCACCATTCTTGATTCTCTGGTTCAGGGAAGCTTTGTAATCTCTCAACTCCTTATTAGCATTCTCCAGCAGAACATCTACTTCATGATACTGCTGATAGAACTTAGAACCCGAAATATCGAAGCGGGTCTTTGCATCGCCCTTAACTTCAGCCTTCTCGCCAGGAACACAAGGCAGGTTGAACACAAACAGACCTGAACCACGATAAGCTTCAGGTGAGAGGAAAACGTATCCGGCTGCCTTATCAAGGTTTGCAGAATAGGTAAACTTGCCATTCTTCACCAAAACCGTATCCATCTTAACATTTCTGCCCTTGTAAACAAGTACAGAATCGGAATTGAAATTCTTCAAATCCACCTTCAACTGGAAGTTGCTCTTCTGAGCCATTGCAACGGTTGATGCAAGCATCAGAGCCGCAGATAAAATCGCTGTTTTCATTTTTCTTTTATTATATTTATTCTGATTACACCTTATTATATATAGGGAACGAAGAACGCCTGGTTCGTCGTCATCCTTATTCTTCATACTCGGTAGTATCCTCAATACCCGCCTCGGCCAAAGCCTCCTTGCGCTCAACGCAGGTTCCGCATTTACCACAATGCTTCTCACCGCCCTTATAGCAGCTCCAGGTTTCAGCATAGTCAATGCCCAACTTCTTGCCTATCTCCGCAATCTGCCCTTTGGTAATATTCGTATAAGGAGCCACCACGCGCACATCAACGAACGTTCCTGCTTCAGCAGCCTCATCTATCGCCTTGATAAACTCCGGACGACAGTCTGGGTAAATCGTATGATCGCCACCATGGTTAGCGATGAAAACTTTCTTCAGATTATTACTCTCAGCAATGCCGATGGCAATGCTCAGCATGATTCCATTACGGAAAGGAACCACCGTACTCTTCATATTATCATCAGCATAATGACCCTCAGGAATTGCATCGGCACCTTCAAGAAGAGAACTCTTGAAATACTGATGCATGAAACCCAAATCTATCGTAATATGCTTGATTCCCAAACGCTCACAATGCATCTTGGCGAAGGGAATTTCACGCTCGTTATGATTACTTCCATAGTTAAAACTAATGCCGAGTGCAATCTCGTCTTTCTTATCGTAGAGCAGCGTGATGCTATCCATGCCGCCGCTCACAATGATTACTGAATCCTTCATTTTACTTTGAATTTTGAACTTTGAACTGTATGATTACTTTTTACTTCACCCGAACAGGCAGCGGAATGCTTCTTCCACCTTCCTTACGGGATGAATTTCTATCTTATATTTCTTATGGTCGAAACCATGATTGTTGTATTTCGGGATGATAATGTGCTGGAATCCCAGTTTTTCAGCCTCAGCAATACGCTGCTCGATGCGGCTCACCGGACGGACTTCACCGCTCAGACCTACCTCGCCTGCCATACACCAGCCTTGCTCGATAGGCGTGTCAACATTACTGCTCAATACGGCTGCCAACACACTCAAGTCCATGGCAGGATCGGTGACTCTCAATCCACCGGCAATATTCAGGAACACATCCTTCTGCATCAGTTTGAACCCCACACGTTTCTCCAGAACCGCCAGGAGCATGTTCAAACGGCGCTGGTCAAAACCCGTTGCCGAACGTTGCGGAGTTCCATAGGCAGCTGTTGAAACCAAAGCCTGCGTCTCTACCAGGAACGGGCGGACACCCTCGATGGCTGCGCTGATGGCAACACCCGAAAGCCCGTCATGATCTTCAGTAAGCAGCAACTCTGAAGGATTGCTCACCTGTCGGAGTCCGCCTTGCATCATCTCGTAGATTCCCAACTCAGAAGTACTTCCGAATCGGTTTTTGATGCTTCTCAAGATGCGGTACATGTAATGCTGGTCGCCCTCAAACTGAATTACCGTATCTACGATGTGCTCCAAAATCTTTGGTCCGGCAAGCGTTCCCTCCTTATTAATATGACCTATCAGAATGACCGGAATGCCACTCGTCTTGGCAAAACGGAGCAGGGAGGCTGCACACTCGCGAACTTGGGAAACAGAACCTGGCGAACTGTCAACCTCTTCTGTAGAGATAGTTTGGATAGAATCTATAACTATCAGCTGAGGAGCCACTTCCTGAATATGGCTGAAGATTTTCTCCAACTGCGTTTCACAGAGAACCGTAATATGATCAAAGGCTCCTTCTGATGAAAGAGAAGCCGTTTTCAGAGTGTCCGCAGAAGAGCCATCTCTGAGCATCGCCTGTCCTTTAGCCAACCGGTCGGCACGGAGTTTAATCTGATGGGCACTTTCCTCTCCGCTCACATACAGGATGCGGCGGTCAGTCATGTTCAGAATAGTCTGCAAGGTGAGCGTACTCTTACCGATTCCCGGTTCACCGCCCAGGAGCGTAATGCTGCCAGGGACCATTCCGCCACCCAGCACACGGTTCAGCTCCTCGTCCCTCATATCGATGCGCGGTTCATCAATCGCAGAAATATCGCGAAGTTTCATCGGCGCAGCGTCATGCTCGCTGTGCTGCCCGCCAAACATCGTGGCAACCCCACCATGACGCATGGTCATTCCGGCATTCTTCGCAGCCTGCGATCCGGAATCAGCAGCAATACGAATTTCCTTAAATGTATTCCATTGTCCGCAGCTAGGACATTTGCCCATCCATTTGGCACTTTCCTGCCCGCAATTGCTGCACACAAAAGCAATCTTATCTTTCGCCATTTTATCTCATTTATATGTAATAACGTTTTAACTGCGCACAAAGGTACTATTTATTATCGAAAAATCCAAAAAAAAAGTAATTTGTTAAGAATATATTTCATTTCTCTCCATTTTGTTTAACAAATCAGGCAGAAGGAAGCGCAAAACACGAATTTTGCAAACCCGATATAGCAAACAGACGATTTCATCTACTAAAAATCATAAAAACCGCTACTATATTTTGCTGATTCAAATATAATTTGTATCTTTGCCTTCGGTTTTTGAAACCAGCAGAAAGGTTTAGAACAATAAATTAGTACATAAACTAAATAAAATTTAGGTAAAATGAAAATTGAAGATTTTAACTTTGCCGGTCACAAGGCAATCGTGCGCGTTGACTTCAACGTGCCATTGGATGAAAATGGTAATGTAACAGACGACACTCGTATCCGCGGTGCCCTTCCTACA
>OIXA01005272.1_pt1 | contig 11658 bp, 9 predicted proteins | sample 1587721 | NCBI WGS metagenome assembly OIXA01 (sample SAMEA3888900, study PRJEB22519) | human gut metagenome | biome: human gut; feature: human-associated habitat; material: faeces | place: Denmark | collected 2013 | reverse complement strand
TATAGCCTCATCGATAGTCGCACGTGTACATGCATCCTCGCATCGTCTGTTACATACATGTCCACAGATCGCTGGAAGAGGATTATTTTTCTTTATAAGTTCAAGAGCATCTGTATATCTGCCCTGTGCCGCAAGCTTAAGATAACCCTGGACTGCAATATGCGCAGGACATGCTGTTTTACATGGTGCTGTTCCAGACTCATGTGTCTCGATACGGTTTTTATCCCTGTAATTTTCTGTCCACATTTCCGGTCCCCACTTCTTCTCTGAAGGAAGCGGCATCTTCGGATACTCTACCTTTGAGCCATCTTTTTTGCAAAGCTTCTGTCCAAGTGTGGCAGCTCCCGCAGGGCATACCTCCACACAGCGTCCGCAGGCAACACACTTTTCTGTTTCAACATGCGCTACATATGCTGAACGTGACATATTCGGTGTATTAAAAAGCTGTGATGTACGGAGTGCATAACATACGTTTACATTGCAGTTACATATGGCAAAAATCTTATCTTCTCCGTCTATATTTGTAATCTGGTGAACAAAACCATTATCCTCTGCTTTTTTAAATATCTCTAAAGCCTCTTCTTTTGTGATATACTGACCGCCTTTTCCTGTCTCTACGACATAATCAGCCATATCACCGACTGCGATGCACCAGCCCTCCGGATCATCTGCACACCCCTCACCATATGTAGTACGTGAACGGCGGCATGAACATGGACTCTTTGCATATTTTCCCTCGTATTTGTCGAGCCAGTGTGAAATGTGTTCTACTGAAACAGACTGGTTTTCCATTCCGATCGCTTTCTCAACAGGAATTACATGCATTCCTATCCCGGCTCCGCCGAGTGGCACCATAGGTGTAACCTTTTCAAGTGGAATACGGCTCATTCTCTCGAAAAAACGTCCCATTTCCGGGTGATCTTTGAGCACCTGCTCATTCATATTTGCAAACTCTGCAGCACCCGGAACATACATTGGGAGCACCCACTGTTTTTCATGTTGCGGATTCTCATAATTCCACTCTATTATTCCGTTGTATGACATCTCTTCAAGCTCTTTTAAGAGTTCTTCCTCACTGTACTGCGGACATAATTTTTTAATTTCTGACAGTGTACGAGGTTTTCTCTTTTTCATCTTGATGGCGATCTCACACTGTTCATCTGTCACAAGAGGCGCAATGCCCCAATACTCCGGTGATTCTTTCGTGAGTTTTTCTTTTCCAAGTAAAACCTCCGCACGGTCTGTAACAACCTTTCCAAGTCTAAGAACTGCTTCACGCGCAGGTTCATCATTTTTTACTGTTTCCGGTACGAATCCGCCTAATGGATCTGCCATAATATACTCTCCTTTTTCCTGTGTTATCTCTCTTTAATTATTTTTGTATTCCTGTATCTCATTTCTGATCCAGTCCACCCACTCTTCAAATCCCTCACCGGTCTTTGCCGATATAAAAATAACTTTTGCATCAGGGTTTAATTTTTTGATACGCTCCTCGACAGCTTCCTTTGAAAAGTCATCAAAAACACAGAGTGTGTCGCATTTATTTATGAGTACCACATCACATATAGAAAACATGAGCGGGTACTTAAGTGGCTTATCATCTCCCTCCGGCACGGAAAGGATCATTGCATTTTTTGTACTTCCTGTATCAAACTCTGCAGGGCATACGAGATTTCCCACGTTCTCAAGCACCACAAAGTCAAGATCTTTTGTGCCAAATTCCCTGATACCCTGCCGTGTCATATCAGCATCAAGATGACACATGCCTCCTGTATGGATCTGGATAGCCCTGACACCTGTATCTGAAATAGCCTGTGCATCCACATCAGAATCTATATCTGCTTCCATGACACCTATCTGCATCTCGTCCTTCAGCATACCTATAGTCCGCTTTAATGTGGTTGTCTTTCCTGCCCCCGGTGAAGACATAAGATTCAACAGGAACGTGCCTTCACTTTTAAGCTCATTGCGCAGCTTTGCTGCATCAGCATCATTGTCCTCAAATATGCTCCGTTTAACCTCTATAACTTTAAAGTCTTTCATTATGACCCCCTTATGTTTTTTCCATGTTCTACCGCTGTGTCCAGTGTGGTTATACCACGCAGTAATTTTAATATTCTGCAGTAGTCTTTATCTATTTGTTAAAATAATAACATAGTTTTATCTGTGTGTCAATAAATATCGGATTTTAGGGGTTTTTCATAAATTTCATCAAGCTGTCATAACAGTTCTGTAAATAATATCAGTCTATTTTGCATTGTGGTCATACCACAATACTTACGTTCATTTTTAACATTTCTACACAGTACCTATGTCTTATACCTCCTATGTCTTATAACTCCAGCAGTATGCTGCCCGTCAGAAGGGCTTTTTAATTCATAGGGCGCAATTTTCTATGAATCAAAAAAACATGGCATATCGCATTTTATATCCGATATGCCATGTCAGTTTTTACACTGTAGCAGCTTAGTCTATATTCTGATCTGTGATGCAGAGCTTCACAGATGATTACTGATCCTCACGGTGCATATGGAATGTCTCCATATGATAGCCAGAGATATTATCCCTGATCTGACGATCATCTGCCCTGCTTAAGAGTTCGTCACGGAATTTCTTAGTCGAGATCATATCATTGTATGAGCTTGGTCCGCCTACGCAGCCGCCTTCACATGCCATTCCCTCGATGAAGTCCTCAGGAAGCTTTCCTGCTTTCATGAGAAGAAGGGCTTTCTTGCACTCTGCGGCACCATTTGCCTTGCATACTTTACAATCAACATCAACATTCTTTTCCTTGATGCTCTCAAGTACTGCCGCTGTAACTCCGCCTGAGTTACCGAAACGTTTTCCGTATACAGAGCCTTCCTGATATGAAGTATCATCAGCCTCAAGCTCTACATTCTTAGCTCTCATGATCGCACGGATCTCGCTGTATGTAAGAACATAATCTGCATTGTCAGCGATCTGCTGGTCTACAACTTCTGATTTCTTTGCGATACATGGTCCAATGAATACTGTAACAGCATCCGGATCCTTTGCTTTGATCATTCTTGAAACTGCACACATAGGTGAAACTGTTGTGGAAATCTTGTCGGCAAGGTCTGGATAATGTTTTCTTACCATATTTACGAATCCAGGACAGCATGATGTAACCTTTTTCTCTCCTGCCTCGTATGCCTCAAGCCATTCATCAGCCTCATATGCAGCTGTCATATCTGCACCAAGGGCAACCTCTACAAATCCGTTAAAGCCAACAGCCTGCATAGCTTTCTTCCAGCTGTTCATAGTGATATTTGGTCCGAACTGTCCCTCTGTAGCAGGTGCTACCATAGCATATACATGCTTGTCTTCTGCTTTGATCGCATCTATGACATTTACCATGTATGTCTTTGATCCGATCGCTCCAAATGGGCAGCTATGTATACATTTACCACATCTGATACATTTGCTGTCGTCTATGACTGAAATACCATACTCATTGTATGTGATAGCATTAACAGGACAAGAGAACTTACATGGTCTCTTTAAATGTGCAATAGCATTGTAAGGACATGCCTGTGCACACTTTCCACACTCTTTACATTTCTGTGGATCGATATGTGAACGATGGCGTCCTGCTTCGATCGCACCGAATTTACATGCATTTATACATGCTTTTCCAAGACAGTTCTGGCAGTTTTCAGTAACTGTGTAGCTTGAAATAGGACAGTCTTCACAGGCTGAACTTATTACCTGGATTATATTTCCGTCATCTACTGAGCCAGGTGCTTTTCCCTCAGCAAGTCTGACACGTTGACGGATTATCTCTCTCTCTTTATAAATACAGCAGCGGAAATGAGGTATCGGTCCCGGAATAAGCTTGAATGGGATATCATCTCTTATCTCATCAAGATTTCCATCAAATGCTGCTTTTGCGACCTCAAATAAAACCTCATGCTTGATTTTGATTACATTTTCGTCAGCGTACATATTTTCTCCTTTTCTTTTTTATAAAACTCTATCTAGTGTAATTATTATATGATTACAGTCCCACCTTTATAGAACGGCTTAGAATGACTGTATAGTTACTGATCACATTTATTGCGATCAGTAACAAAAATGCTCCTAGTATCTCTCTACTAGGAACATTCTACAAAATTTTTTTGAACTTTTCTACCCATGTACGCATCAAAGTACAAAAAAAATGATATTTTTTTCACAAAGTATCAAATACCTGTAAATAGCCTGTATTCATACTTTTTTTGTATGCTTTAACCACTGATATTTTAAATATATCATTCATGTCTGAGTGCATCTATCGGATTAAGGTTGGCTGCCTTATGTGATGGAAGTATACCGAAAATAATTCCGATAGCCATGGAAAAAAGTACCGCAAGCACTGCTGCAGCCGGATTTATGGATGTCGGTGTTCCGTTTAATGCGGATATAACCTTGGAAAGTATGACACCCACTATCACACCAACAAGTCCTCCTATGCTTGTAAGGACTACAGCTTCTGTAAGAAACTGCCCCAATATAGCCCCTTTTCCTGCTCCGATCGCTTTTTTCAGGCCAATCTCAGATGTACGCTCTGTCACCGATACAAGCATGATATTCATTACACCTATTCCTCCTACGAGAAGAGATATTCCAGCGATCCATATAAGCATCATATTTGTTGACTGTGAAAGCTGCTGTATCTGTTTTGCCTGCTCAAGCAGATCCTGTGCTTTATATTCTGTACTTCCGTCTGATGAAGCCATTGATGAATTTAAAATATCCTGCGCAGCTTTTCCTGCGGCCGCCATATTGTCAGCAGAATCGGTTTTGAGTATAAGATTCTGCGGCTCATCATACCGATAGATTACCGGCCATACAGACTCAGGCACAAAGATATTTCCGGCAGAGCTGTCATTTGAGTATGTGTAGTAATCCTCGATCGAGTTTATTACAAGCTCATAGCTGTCTTTTTCTGTAACTATTCCAACGACCGAAAAAGGTTCTCCCTTTATTTCTATTGTTTTTCCTATCGCACTCTCTCCCTGAAATAATGCTTTCTGGGCCTTTTCATCTATAAGTGCAACTTTTTTGCTCTTGTCGTAATCATTCTGTGAAAATCCACGGCCTTTCATTATTGTATAGCCGCATGTATCAAAATAGTCTGAATCTATACCGAGCACCGTTCCACCTGACAGAGTAGTATTCAGGTAATAAACACCGCCATAATCCTGTCTGCTTTTGTACAGCGAAGCACTTTCCACATGATCGATATCCTTTATCTGATCCAAAGTGCTGTCGGACACTTCTTTTATCCCAGCCGGAACTGAGTCATAAGATAAATCTATATCATATCCGTCTTTTTGAAGTGTAACCTTTACATTATTGCTGCCCGAACCTATGAGGTTCTTTTCAATCTGATCATTCGTTCCCTGAATCGTTGAAACAATTGCAATTATCGCAGCGATTCCAATAATAATTCCAAGCATCGTAAGAAATGAGCGCATCTTATGCGACCATATTCCCCTAAATGAAAGCCTGATATTTTCTAACATTTCTTGTCCTCCCTGTAATAATTAATATGCCATATCATCTGATTCTTTGACCTTTTCGCCCTCACTCACACCATATGGGAAAGCAATATAATCACTGTCAGTGATTCCTGACTTTATCTCTATGTATGAACCCCAGAGACTTTTTCCCGTTTTCACTTTCTGTTTTACAAGTTTCCCATTTTCTTCCTTGTATACATATGATTGTCCGTTTTCATCTTTTACATATTCCTGGCTGATGTAAAGACCACCCGTAGTATTTTCATCTGTGGCAGTATCTATCGTAAGATCCAGATACTGACCTTTTTTGAGGCCTGTTGTATCCTCGATATACGCTGTGTATGGATAATATGATGAATTAGGGTTATTGTCTCCATAATAACCATTGCTGTCTGCCGGCACGGTGCCTATCTGCGTTATCGTTCCGCTATAGCTGTTTCCGGTTTCATAATCTGTTGCTGTCACTGTCTGACCGACTTTTACAGTTTCAAGATCAAGCTCTGCTATCGTTCCCGATATGTATAGTCCTTCTTTTCCGGAGATCTGTAAAAATGCGCACTGTTGTGACAACTCCGTCTGCCTTTGCGTACACCGTTCCGTCCTCAAGCTGGTCATTTAATTCTTTAAGTTCTGCCTCTGCCATCCTCTTTGCAAGATCAGTAGAGCTTACCCGTCTTGCCTGTTCTGATATGGCTGTTTTTAATTCTTCAGCTGTATATGTCTGTTCTTCATTCTCTGGTCCGCTTTCCTCTATGGAAGCCTGACTTTCAGCTTCCTGTGAAGCATCGCCGCTTTGCTCTGTATCCTTACTTTCTGTTCCCTGCAGTCCGCTATCATCATTACTATTCTGCACACTTTGGGATTTTTCCGGGAACAGATGCAGTTCATCCGCATCATTATAGGTTTCTGTAATATACTCACCATATACTGTCATGACAAGGGCTGCATCTGCTTTAAACATTGCCACACTTTTATTCTGCGCAAGATAATTAAGCAGTGCTCCCGATACATATGTATCGTTTGTACATTCAAACACATATGGATTTTCTTTTGTTCCATCTCCCGAAGAAGCCTGCGATATGCCGCTTATTGTGTCGTGCTCATCAGCCGGCTGCATAATATCCTCCTGCGCTGTATCAGGAACCTGTGTATCTTCGCTACGGGCTTTGTTGCTTTAAGCTTTTCAAGCTTTTCTTTTTCTGTGGAAAGCTGATTTTCGTAGCTTTGTATTTCTAACTGTTTCATCTCTATAGAAAGCGAAAGACTTGTAACATCGTACGTCATAAGCTTATCGCCCTCTTTTACCTGCTGTCCCTGTTCCACATAAACATCTGTAACCTTCTGTCCATCTGTAAGATATACTGACTGTGACGCATCATCACATACCACACCCGAGCTTGTCATTGAATCTCCCATGTCTCCCGGATTCAGGTTTGCTACACTGTACACCTCCACAACATTTTTGCTGTTTTTATAATGTATTCCACCGGCGATGCCACCTCCGGCAACAGCTGCGATAAGGAGGGAAACAGCTATGATCTTAATTACCTTTTTCTTCTTCATGCTTAACCTCCTGTCCCTCTTCTGAAATCTCACCATCAATTATATGCACGATCCGCTTTGCCCGCTCGGCGACTTTTCTGTCATGAGTGATCATTACAATTGTAACTCCTGATTCATTTAGCATATCAAATAATTCAAGTACCTGTTTTCCTGATTTTGAATCAAGTGCACCTGTCGGTTCATCGGCAAGCAGAAGCTTAGGGTTATTCACCATTGCCCTTGCTATTGCAACCCTCTGTTTTTGTCCACCTGAAAGCTGATTAGGTCTAAACGCAGCCCTGTCTGCAAGTCCTACCTTTTCAAGTGCTTTCATTCCCATCTCTTTTCTTTCCTTTTTACTGACGCCTGCATATATGAGAGGAAGACATACATTATCCAACGCACTCTCACGCGGCATAAGCTGGAAGTTCTGGAAAACAAATCCAAGTATGTTGCGCCTTACCTTTGTAAGCTCCTTCTCCTTAAGTTCGCTTACAGGTCTTCCATCAAGTATATAGCTGCCTGATGTAGGAAGGTCAAGACATCCTATTATATTCATAAGTGTTGTCTTGCCTGATCCGGATGGTCCCATAACCGCAACGTATTCGCCTTCATCTACCTGCAGCGAGACATCCTTTAATACCGGCACAACGAGATTATCCTGATCATAATTTTTGTAAATATTTTTTAGTTCAAGAATCATCTACTGTACCTCCGCTTCACCTGTACCGGCGTCCGTCTGGTCACTCTGTACGTTTCCGGTATCCGCCTGATCTGCGCCATCTGTGACGCTTCCTTCATCTGTCATTCCCTCTTCTCCTGATGTTCCCTCATCTGTTGTTCCGTCCTCTGCATAACCACCCTCATCTATCATGCCATCGTCTATATACTGTGTATCATCTGTCACAAGACCTTCATCTGATGAAGGATCATAGTCATCCCATGTTCCGGCTTTTTCTCCCTCATACAGATCATCAGAAGCCCATACTATATAATCATCTTCTGAAAGACCTGATTTGATCTCATACATCATAAGGGCGTCGTCATGATCTCCAAGTCCAACTGTTCTCTTTTCGAGCTTGTCCTTGTCATTTTTCACCCATACATAAGGATCATCATCTGCATTTACAATATAACTTTCATCGAGCCAGATACCTTCTTTTTTCTCTGACTGTCCATAATCAGGCTCAACAAACACATGCTGTCCCAAAAGCATGTCTGAGGCATCTGCGAGCTGTACATAAAAATAGTAGTTTGTAGCTGATTCACTATTTTGCGAGTCCGATGAAACCATGCCATTATTATTTGAGGTTGTCTGTGGATTATCTGTATCTATCTTTGAAATTGTCCCAAGCCATGTTTTTTCATCATCAACTCTTGAACGCACTATAACAGACATCCCCTCTGCAAGACCACTGTTATAGTATGTCTGCTCATCGATTTTTCCTTTGACGCGGTAATCTCCTGTTGAGATTATTGTCATAAAAGCATCAGACTGACCTGCATCATCCACACTGGAATTATCATTATTTATTTTTTTGACAAGTCCTGCCATCGTACTGTTTACTGTAGCATTATTTATACTGTCATCATATTTTTTGATTTCAGCCTGCTTTGATGTTATATTGTACTGACACTGCTTCTGTTGTGTCTGAACCTGTTGTATCTGTAATGTATAATCAAGCTGCTGCTCCTTTGAAGCCTCTTTTTTCTCGCTTGTCAGCTGATCTATCTGTGCATTATATCCCTCAAGATCATTGTTTAAGCTCTCAAGCTCAAGCTTTGCACTGTCTCTTTTGTCTGTAAGATCCTCTACATCATATGTAAATAAAGGTGTTCCAACTTCAACCGTATCACCTTCTGATACAAGAACCTCTTTTACAGTTTTTTCTGCATCCTTCTTTATTTCAAGAGTATCTGCGGCCTCGACCATTCCTGTAAATTTTGTCACAGAAAGTGTATTCTGGTACATGACATCTGACACCTTATCAGCATACACACTGACCTTTGAATTTCCACTACCGCTCTTTGTCCTTATCACGATAACAGCTGTAACCACCGCTGCAGCTGCAACGATCACTGCCACGATCCCAATGATGATTTTTTTCTTTTTGCTCATTTCGCCCTCCTGCATATTTTTATATTTTATACAAAAATTGTAACAAACTTCTTACCGATTTTCCTTTAAGATTCTTTTAATATTTATTAAATTGAGAGCAATAATTTCTTATGGAAAATAAATTCAGTGAAAAAATTTCAACCCAGCTTTCGGCAGCACTCCTTGCGACTCCGGAAGAGCTTGCGTCATCAAATGAACTTTCAAGCGGCTATAATGCACTTACTGACAGTTGGGAAGTAATTGTTAAATATGTAGGGAACATAGATTACATTAAAGATTTATATGACCGGATAAATATAATAAAGCTGCTCGGAAATTATGCTGTGTTTATCATCCCCTCAGACCTTGTGGATGTGACAGCCTCACTCCCTGAAATCATATATATGGAAAAACCTAAACAGTTTAACTACGAAGTATACCAGGGGCGGCGTACATCCTGCATAACATCAATCCCACAAAGCTTCGGGACCTTAACCGGTGAAGGTGTTCTTTTATGTGTAATTGATTCAGGCATTGATTATACCCACCCTGATTTTATTGAGAATAGAAAAAGCCGCATAGCCTTTCTGTGGGATCAGACAATAAGCACTGGGCCTGCACCTTTTTTAGATTCTTTCGGAACCGTGTACGATAATGAAACATTGACCCGTGCAATAAATGCGGCTTCCATAGAGGAAAGGATTTCAATATGTCCAAGCATTGATATTTCAGGGCATGGAACACATGTTGCTGGAATTGCCGCAGGAAACGGAAATGCATCAAATGGTGTATACAAAGGTGTTGCCAGTAAAAGTACACTTATCATCGTAAAGCTTGCCACTTCCAGCCAGACTTCATTCCCTACAACAACACAGGTAATGCTTGCCGTAGATTTCTGCATAAGGAAAGCAAATGAAATGGGAATGCCCGCTGCAATAAATCTAAGCTTTGGAAATTCTTTAGGTTCTCACAGCGGAACATCACTTTTAGAAACATATCTTGACTTTATCGCTTCAAACTACAGATGCAGCATCATCGCAGGATGTGGCAATGAAGGAACCGGATATGGCCACGCTGGCGGAAACTCATACCCCGGCTTTACTGAATTTTCCGTTGGTGATTATGAGCCGGTTGTTTCCATGTCACTCTGGAAACAATACTGGGATAAGATCCGTATAACGCTTACCGCCCCGGATGGAAGCAGATTCAGCATACCTGAAAGCGTAAGTTCATCCGGCAGCGGATTTTTTTACAGATACGATATCGATTCAACAGATATCTATATAACCGGTGGAGGACCTGCGCCATACAGCCCCTTTCAGGAAATATATATAGAACTATCAGCCAATAACAGCTATGTTTCTTCCGGTATATGGACATTAGAGCTTACACCTCTTAGCATAAAGGATGGAAACTGGGATGTATGGCTTGCCTCTGCTGGACTGCGTGGAAACCAGACTTCATTCATTCAATCAGATCCTGGGATAACACTTACGATCCCGTCTACCTCACAGAAAGTAGTATCTGTCGGCGCTTATGACAGTCTGACTGAACGTATCGCTTCATTTTCCGGACGCGGCTATACATGGACTTATAACTTCATAAAGCCGGATCTGGTAGCTCCTGGTGTTGACATAATCTCATGTTCCCCGGGTGGCGGTTATACATCAAAGTCGGGGACTTCAATGGCTGCCCCGTTTGTAACCGGCTCTGCCGCTCTTCTGATGGAATGGGGCATAGTCCAAAAAAACGATATATATATGTATGCTGATAAATTAAAGGCATATTTAATTAATGGTGCAAAGCCGATAATATCATCAATCTCATATCCAAATAATTCAACCGGATGGGGTGCCTTGTGCTTAAGAAATAGTTTAATCCAGATTTAAATTGCTATTGTTTAAAAATGCCAGACCTGCTGCTTGTCCTTTATATCATACTTTTCATCTTTTTGTTGTTTCAGGTCTTCTAATTGTCTATAATATGATTATATACTAAGCTTTCCTTCCAATTAATTTAATGATGCATGAATAATCATAACTATGAGTTTACTGAACAATTACGAGCAATTTATATAACACCGGGTGATAAAATGAACAATGACATAAAATACAGACTGGCCAATGCAATGAAAAAATGTATGTATTCCTCTCCTGTCGAGAAGATTACTGTAAAAGAAATTTCCGATGCCTGTGGGGTTACACGCCAGACTTTCTACAGAAATTTTAAGGATAAATACGATCTTATCAACTGGTATTTTGACAAGATACTTGTCGAATCCTTTCGCCAGATGGGTGAAGGACATACCGTATACGAAAGCCTTGTGAATAAATTTGAATATATCCAGATGGAGCAGCTTTTCTTTAAAGCAGCTTTCAAGAATGATGATCAAAACAACCTCAGGGAACATGATTTCGAACTGATCCGGCAGTTTTATATTGGGATCATGAATATGGTTTTCCTGCTGGGCCATGAGGGGGAAGACGGGGAATC
>OIXA01005265.1_pt1 | contig 11674 bp, 9 predicted proteins | sample 1587721 | NCBI WGS metagenome assembly OIXA01 (sample SAMEA3888900, study PRJEB22519) | human gut metagenome | biome: human gut; feature: human-associated habitat; material: faeces | place: Denmark | collected 2013 | reverse complement strand
TAGGGAAACCTACCAGACCCACATCGGCAAGGAGCTTCAACTCCATGATGATGGTAGTGGAAAAGCCAGACCTCATGGTTTACCTTCGCGCGTCGGTACCACATCTCGTGGACAATATACATAAACGTGGACGAGGATACGAACAAAACATGCGTCTCGACTACTTGAAGAACCTCAACGACAGATACGACAGGTTCTTCCAGAGACAATACAAAGGCCCGAAGATAACAGTGGACGTGGAAAACCTCGACTTCGTGCGCAATAAGGAAGACTTCGCGGCCATAACGTCTTCCATAAACAAAAGGATTGACATGAGCAACAGAAGCTTGTTCATATAAAAAGATTAAGGATATGCATATTGCTATTGCGGGAAACATAGGAAGTGGCAAGACCACATTGACAAAACTCCTTGCCGCTCGATACGGATGGACACCACGTTTCGAGCCTGTGGACAACAATCCTTACCTTGAGGATTTCTACCACGACATGAACAGGTGGTCGTTCAACCTCCAGGTCTACTTCCTCAACAAGCGTTTCAAGGAAGTGGTGGAAATATCAAAGAGCACTGACACTATAATCCAGGACAGGACGATATATGAGGACGCGTGCATATTCGCGCCCAACCTCCATGACCAGGGGTATATGTCGGACAGGGACTTCAAAAACTATACAGACCTCTTCAACTTGATGATGTCTTTGGTGAAAAGGCCACAGCTCATGATTTACATTCGCTCATCTATCCCTACTCTCGCCAAGCATATAGAAAAGAGAGGGCGCGACTATGAGAAGTCCATAAGGATAGATTATCTCACAGGTCTCCAGAAACGCTACGACGATTGGCTTTCAACATACGATGGCGAACTCATAACCATTGATGGTGACAAAATCAACTTCGAGGACAGCAAAGAAGACTTCAGGAAAATAACAGACATGATCGACGCCAGCCTTTATGGGTTGTTCCCCATTGGTGCAGCAAACGTTAAGAAGTAATTATTCATCGACTTTTTAAAAATATCATAAGGATATGGAATTCAACGACTCAAGCATTAACACTATCGTTGCCGGCAAGGATGGCGGTAAAGACTTACTGACGATTGGCTTGAAACAAGCCTATGGCTCCAAGCCTAACTTTCAGCGATATATGCGTCAAGAGTATGAACGCGGAAAAGACCTCGACAGCAACTATATATTCAAGTTCATTGCCGTGAACGACGATGTGGAGAAAGGCGTAGTGGTTACAATGGAATGGGAAGACAGCCGCGACTTGACAGAATGGTTGCGCGAGGGCCACTCCGACGACGAGAAAAGAAAGATATTCCGCCAGGTTGCCAACGCCATCGACTATATCCACTCCAAGGGCTTGGTTCATGGCTGCCTAAACGCCAGCAACATATTCATCACGCGTAAGGGCGATGATGTCAAGCTCCTCACGTTCAAGGTGCGCTATACAGACATCATGAAGCAACCTCAAGAGAGTCTCAAGTTTGTTGCTCCAGAGGCCAAGGATGGCACAGTGGGCCTCGATGTCCGTGCCGACATTTATTCTCTTGGAGTATTGCTCAAGACCCTTGGCTTTGACATGGAGTATCACAACGTGATAGAGAAGTGTTGCCGCTTCGGTCGCAACGAGCGATTCGAAGACGTGGCTTCGCTGTTGGAAGCCGTTGACAAGCACCGCTACAACCGCCCGGCAGACGAGCTCACTGATGCCCAGCCCACAATCTCAAGCAATAAGAAAATGGCGGTTATCATAGCCATTATCGCCGTGCTTGTCTGCGTCGCTGTCGCACTTCTCGTGGCACAGTCAGGCGACGACCAGAGCCAGAATGAAGCTCAACAGACAGAACAGCCCGACTCTTTGGCACAAGACGGCAAGAACTCAAACGAGCAAGGTCAGGCTGACCAGAACTCAAACTATGAAGCCCAAGATGAGAATGCCAACCAGCTGGGAGACAGCACTGTTGAGGCCCAAGGAGACAACGCGTTCCTTACCGAACTCGTGCCGCAGATGCGCACAGACCTCGACAAGATATACAATTCCGGTGCTGACCAAGCAACCGTCAAACAGCGCGTGGCTTCTTACTACAAGGGCTTGCGTCGCGTGTTGAAGAAGCAGCACAAGACAAGCACTCAGCTTGACGCTTTCGACAAGGCATTCGCTGAGTATGTGAACCAAAAGAACCAATGAAAATAACATTGTTAACTTTGATGCTATGGCTCCCGTTCGGAGCCATGGCTCAAACGTCAAATCCTCTCCGCGACAGCCTGAAGGTTGCCTCGGAGAGGTTGTCGTATTATCCCGATTCCATCGACTTGCGCTTACGTAAGGCATCATGGTACATGCAGTTGGAGGAGTGGCAGAGCGCGAAAAACGAGTACGACATCGTGTTACGACATAATCCCGCCAATGTCGCCGCGCTTTATTATAGGGCATACGCCAATGAGCGGCTTGGGCGTTATAAATTCGCACGACTGGATTACCAAAACTTGCTTGTTCTCGTGCCAGGTAATTTTGAGGCTCAGCTTGGCCTTGCCTTGCTCAACGAGACAAACACTTTACCGAGGCCCTTGACGGAATAAACCAACTGGTGGACGTGTATCCGGATTCGGCGGTGGCGTGGGCGGCAAGGGCTGGCATGGAAAATGAGCGAGGAATGTTGGAGCTGTCAGAATACGATTATGGCAAGGCCATCGGCTTGTCGCCAGACAATAATGATTTCATCTTGTCACGTGCCGACATACGCATAAAGCTCGGCAAGTTTCAAGATGCCATCCAAGACCTTGACAGGCTCGTGAGGCTTGGAACCCCAAGGGCCGCTCTGAAAGAATGGTATGCCAAGGCGCTTGGCAAGAAAAAGAAATAGAAGTTTAACTTTACGCAGAAAAGCCGTTGACTTCACAATGTAAAGGCAACGGCTTTTCTGTGGATAATCTGATTGATAAAGCAAGACTATGGTATCCATCTCCTTATAATGGATGCGATAGCTCCATTCTTGATAATTACCTTTGTGTTTAATGGGCTAAAGTCCTTCTTATAATCTTTTACTTTTTTTAAATAGCTTTCTTGCGCAACCTTGATGGTGTCATAGGCATCTGTGGGATTGTCACCACAATCAATCAACTTGAAATCTGCTGCCAATGGTAAAGTCACCTTGCCAAGGCTTGTATAGGTGGAATGGCCGTCAAGTTGTGTCCCTCTATAAGTACCGCCTCGTTTTGCCGTAAAATCAGCACCACCTTCCTCAATCCCGCCATTAACCGTTACAAAGCTGTCTCTGAAATTAACGTCTTTCACTACTATTGGTTCCCCTATATAGATGAGGGTGTCACCAGCTTTTAGTTTGCTTACCTCAGCTGAATCATACAAGTCTTCTGAAAACACATCCATTGACAACTTGCCATCCTTCCACGAAAAATCATTGGACGAGAAAGAAGTGGCAACCTCTGCATCCTTCAAGTTATCTATCTGGTAACTTGAAGGCAACGGCTTTACCATTTGGTTATTTGGTCTTGTTGAACAACCATAAAAAGCCATTGCCAAGGCACAGCAAAAACAATACTTGCGCATCAATTTCAATCTTTTATTATTATCTCAATATCTTTTGCGGAAAGTCCTGTTGCAATGGCTATCGTATTGATATCCATACCAATGGCTAAAAGTCGTTTCGCTGTCTCTGCTTTTTCACTTTGTATGCCTTCCGTTCTTCCTTCCGCTCTTCCTTCCGCTTTAGCTGTGTCTAAAGAGTTCTTGATATCGCGATATGCTTTAAGACTGTCTTCATATTCGCGTAATTCTGTTGGTGAGAAGCGAGCGATGGCTGCCGCATCAAACAGTTTTGTGAAAATCTTTTCACGAAGAGCTGCAGGACGGCCGTCAAGACGTGATAGGTTTTTTAGGACATACATCCATTTGTCTGATAATGATGTAAGCTCATTGTCGGCTTTATCGAAACGTCCCACCTCAACGTATTTAAACATCAACTTGGCGTTGAAAACCTTGTTCGTCTTTGTATCCATCAATGCAATTGTGTGAATTGTGTCGGAGCTGTCAAATGCTTCATCGCTCATTTTGAAATTGAGCAATGCCACGACATACACTTTCTTAAGACAAAAATTCCAATCGGAGCTTTTTGGAGCTTGTTCTCTAATAGGAAATGTTGAGTAGAAAAGAGAGCGGTCTTTGAAGAATGTCTGGTAAGCATTCTGCATCTCAACAATAAATTTTTCGCCTCGTTCGTTCTCGCAATACACATCAAATATGGCTTTGCGCTCCGTATATACATCTCCCACGTTTTCGCTGTTGAGATACCTAACATCCTTTATCACCTCCTCCCCGTTGAATAGAGAGTTGAGAAAGTTGATAAGCAAATCCTTGTTGGGATCTGTACCAAAAATTCGCTTAAAGCCAAAATCTGTTAGCAGACTGATATATCTTTCTTCTGACTGTCTCATGATTGAAAAATTAAAAAATGGTCACACAATTGTTGTTGTTGCAAATTTAGATATTTTTCTTGAATTACACGCAAGTAGTGTGAAAAAATGGAAAAGATTGTTTGCGAGATAAGCCTATGGTCTCTATTTTTTCATTACCTTTGCATAATCTTTGCAGAAAGAAAACGGCATGGTGGAACCTGGGCATGACGTGTTTGCGCCTCGCTCTTAAGAACAAAACCACGATGACGACATGTAAAGACATGTAAAAAAGAAGAGGCTTACTTTTTAGAAAAAAGCTTTTTAAAAAGCAAATAGAAAGAAGAAAAAAGAATGAATGAAAAGGAAAGCCTGAAATTGAAAGAAGATAAACGAAAGAAGAAGAAACAAGAAAAAAAAGAAAACAAGAAGAAGAAACAAGTAAAAAAGAAAACAAGAAAAAGAAGAAACAAAAAAATATGATTGTATGTATCGCTGAGAAACCCAGCGTTGCCAAGGATATAGCCCGCATCATAGGAGCCACGAGCGCCCGTGACGGCTATATGGAAGGCAACGGCTATCAGGTGACATGGACCTTCGGACACCTCTGCACCCTCAAAGAGCCCAACGACTACACCGAAAACTGGAAACGGTGGAGCCTCAGTGCGTTGCCCATGATACCGCCGCGCTTCGGCATAAAGCTTATCGACGACAGCGGCATAAAGAAACAGTTTGCTGTCATTGAGCGACTCATGCAGGCCGCCGACAGCATCATCAACTGTGGTGATGCCGGCCAGGAGGGAGAGCTCATACAGCGGTGGGTCATGCAGATGGCTCAAGCCAAGTGTCCTGTGAAGCGTCTGTGGATCTCGTCCATGACTGATGAGGCCATACGCGAGGGTTTTGCTGCCTTGAAGGATCAGGCGAGCTACCAGCCGCTCTATCTGGCAGGCCTCAGTCGTGCCATCGGCGACTGGATTTTGGGCATGAATGCCACGCGTCTTTACACGCTCAAGTATGGACAGAACCGTCAGGTGCTGTCCATCGGTCGTGTGCAGACCCCCACGCTTGCCCTTATCGTCAACCGCCAGAAGGAGATCGACAACTTCAAGCCAGAGCCTTACTGGGTCCTCTCGACCGTATATCGCGACACGCTCTTCACCGCCACCAAAGGCAAGTTTACGAGCAAAGAGGAGGGCGAGGCTGCCTTCTCAACCATTGCAGACAAGCCGTTCACCGTCACCTCAGTAGAGAAGAAAAACGGCACAGAAGCGCCGAAGCAGCTCTTCGATCTCACCTCGCTTCAGGTAGAGTGTAACCGCAAGTTTGGCTACAGCGCCGAGACCACGCTCAACATCGTGCAGACGCTCTATGAGAAGAAGCTCTCTACCTATCCGCGTGTTGACACCCAGTATCTCAGCGACGACATCTACCCCAAGTGTCCCTCCATCCTTGCAGGTCTTGTGGGCTATGACGACGTGCTCGAACCGCTCAAGGGCAAGAACCTGAAGAAGAGCAAGAAGGTGTTTGACACGTCAAAGGTAACCGATCACCACGCCATCATACCCACAGGCGTGCCTGCCCGTGGTCTCACCGACATGGAGCGCAATGTCTACAACCTCATAGCCTTACGCTTCATCTCCGTGTTCTACCCCGACTGCAAATTCTCCACCACTACCGTTCTCGGCAAGGTTGAAGACGTAGAGTTTAAGGTCAGCGGCAAGGAGATTCTCAGTCCGGGATGGCGACTTGTCTACATGCGTAACGTCGACAAAGACACCGTTGTTTCAAAACCCGACACCGACGAAGAAGACAGCAAGAAAGGTGATGAGGAGCGCACGCTGCCCTCGTTTGTAAAGGGTGAGAGCGGCCCTCACACGCCCACGCTTACGGAGAAGCAGACCACGCCGCCAAAATATTATACCGAAGCCACGCTCCTGCGCGCCATGGAGACGGCAGGCAAGTTTGTTGAGGACGAGACGTTGCGTGCTGCCCTTAAGGAGAACGGCATCGGCCGTCCATCTTCGCGTGCCGGAATAATAGAGACCCTGTTCAAGCGTCGTTACATACGTCGAGAACGCAAGAACCTTGTGGCCACCGCCACGGGCATAGAGCTTATCGACACCATTCATGAGGAGCTGCTCAAGAGCTGTGAGCTGACGGGCATCTGGGAGAAAAAGTTGCGTGACATCGAGCATAAGAAATATGATCCCGCCATGTTTATAAACGAACTGAAGCAGCAGATCACCGACATCGTGAACGATGTGTTGCGCGACAACAGTAACCGTCATGTGACCATAACCACCGAGGAAGACCTGAAGAAGCGTCCTGCAAAGAGAACGGCAGCGGCAAAGTCGACCGCCACACGCAAGAAGCCGGCGGCGAAGAAACAGACCGACAAAGCGGCTCCTGCATCTTCCAGCGCATCAGCTGCCACTGCTTCTTCTGCGCCCGTCTCGTCATCATCGGCTCCTGCATCTTCCACCCCCACAGCCCCAGCCGCCGCGTCGTCCCCCGACCTGTTGGTTGGCCAGCCCTGTCCTGTCTGCGGCCAAGGACACATAATAAAAGGTAAGACAGCTTATGGCTGTAGCCGTTGGCGCGAGGGATGCACGTTCCGCAAAGCTTTTTAGGTGTTTCCGCAAAGCTTTTTAGGTGTTTCCGCAAAGCTTTTTAGATGTTTCCGCAAAGCTTTTTAGGTGTTGATGGGGTTGGTTGACCAGTAAGGTTAACCTCTTCTCAGACAGCCGAACTACTGAAAACAATAGCTGTGCCCCTACCGAAAACCATAGTTTTCGGTAGGGGCATGGTCGTTTCTTAGCCTAAAGTGTTGGTTTCATGCGCTTTATTTCATAATTTTGTGGTAAATCAAACAAGCAAAATACTGCAAAAAATATGAACCTATCAGTTTTTTCTCTGCATCGTCATGTTCCCCGCATGGCCCTGCTCTTTTCGTGTCTTTTCATTGCGCTCGGTCTCGATGCGCAGAGTTTTGATGTCGGTGACTTGACCTACACGGTTCTCCAAAACGACGCATCCGCCGTTCAGGTAACAAGAGGCAACAAACACTTCTATGACCTAACCATCCCGTCGACGGTCTCCTATAAAGACCATAGCTACACCGTGAAGCACATCGGCAACAATGCGTTCTACGGCAACGGATATAAGATTTATCATGATGTCGTTTTGCCGCCAACGATCGAAACCATTGGTGCCCAGGCTTTCACAAGCAATGGTGATATGACCTCGGTCACATTTGCCTCGGGACAGGCTCCACGTCTTCGCGTCATAGGCGACGAGGCGTTTTCAGGCTGTCGGAAGATGACAACATTGTTCGAGATGCCCTCCACTCTTGAAGAGATAGGCAAAGGCGCATTTAGTGGTTGTTGGGCATTGAAAGGCACCATTCTGTTGCCGGAAAACTTGAAGACCATCGGTTCCGGATGTTTCAGCAGTTGTCGTAGCATCAGCGGTTTCCGCTTTGCCGTTACGTCTATGGCCGACTTGTTGAACGGCAACAGTTGCTTTGGCTATATGCGCGACGACGCGTCATGGGTGTGTCCTGTGTCTATAGCGCCTAATGTGGAGCGCATACCATCTTATTTGTTTGGATCGTTGGGAAGATATAGCGTGACCTTTGAGCCTGGCAGCCGCTGTAAGGAGATTGCCGCTTACGGTCTGGAGTATGTGGGCGGCCGTTTGGAGCTGCCCGAAGGTCTTGTGACCATCGGCAACCATGCCGCTTACGGCACAATTAGCGGCACCCCTCCTTTGCACCTTGTGCTGCCTTCCACCGTGCAAACCATCGGCAATTATGCTTTCGATGGTCGTTCAGACATGACGGGCGAGCTGCGTTTCGGTTCAGCCCTTACAAGCATCGGAATGTATGCCTTCTATGAATGTAAGTCGCTGTCGGGCACCCTCAGTCTGCCCGCCTCTTTAACAACGCTCGGCAGGTATGCTTTCAGAGACTGTACGGGCATAGATCGTCTCGAATGGCATGTTCCCGCACACCCTGACGGCGACAACCGCAATGCTGTGCTTTCCGACATCAATGCTGCCAATGGGCTGCAGGTTGTCATAGGTAAGGAGGTGCAGCGTGTGCCAGCCCTTTTCCTTAGTAACTGCAATGCCGCCAGCCTTACCTTTGAAGACGGATGCCAATGCACCGCCATCGGCGATGCAGCGTTCGCTGGAGCTATGCTGTCGGGCAGCCTTGTCCTTCCGTCCACAATCACCGAGATCGGCTCTTATGCCTTTTCGGGCAACTCTTTGCTTTCGTCCATCCACATTCCCTCGTCGGTAAACAAGATTGGCAGTCATGCTTTTTATGAATGTACGAATGTCAACAATCTCTATTTCGGTCCTGCCGAATTTACCCTTGCTGATGGCCGTGGATCTGCCGATGTGTTTTACCGCTTGGGCAAGAATGCCGGTGGTGTGAATCTCACCATTGGCCGCGAGGTGAAGAAGGTGAACCAAGAAATGTTCGACGAATACACCAACATCAAGACCCTCACGTTTGAGGAGGGGGCTGTGTGTGACGAGATTGGCGCACGCGAGTTCAACTACGAGTCGTTGGAAGGTTCTCTCGTCTTGCCCTCGAAGCTGAAGAAGATCGGTTATATGGCGTTCGCCACATCCAACATAACAAGTGTTGTTGTGCCGGAGAGCGTGACCGAGATAGGAGCCCAAGCGTTCGCTCAATGTCCTCAGTTGAGCAAGGTCGAGTTTAACGCCACTAATGTGGCTTACAGCTATGAGCAAAACTATAGCATTGGCGCTTTCTGTTGGTCTGGCGGCTTGGCCGAAGGTTACGATTTGTGGCTTGGCAACGCTGTCACCACCATTCCCGACTATTTGTTTGAAAATGGTTATATGGGTGAATATGACGGCAAGTTTGAGGTTGTGGGTGGCGTTAAGGCCATACATTTTGCTGCCGATGGCGGCTTGTCAACCATCGGAAAGTTTGCTTTCTGCTCGAACCGCCTGCTCTCTGGTCGCCTTGCCGTTCCTGCCACCGTGCGCACCTTGGGCGAAAGAGCCTTTGCAGGTTGTCTGCAACTTAACGAGGTGGAGCTGCCGTCAACCCTCACAGAGGTAGGCAACAATGTGTTCTATGCGTGTGAAGCGTTGCAGAGCGTGTTCTATGATGTGCCCAACGCCAAGAGCACCAACCTGCTGCCCGTTGGCGAATGGATACCTGATGAAATGACGGGTGAACCACATGAGCAGTCGGCTTATGCCTTGACCTTAGGCCCCAACGTGGAGAGTCTTCCCGACAATTTCTGCGCTGACGCCAACATAAGCAAGCTCACGGTCTCTGACGCCATTAAGCTTAAGACCATTGGAGCCAAGGCCTTCTATTGTTGCAAGAACATGCAAAGCGACGTTTTGCTCTTCCACGATGGCCTGACAAGCATTGGCGAGAGCGCTTTTTACGGTTGCGAGAAGCTTGACAAAGCCATGCGTCTGCCCGCATCGCTTGTCACCATCGGCGAGAAAGCGTTCTATGGCATCACGGTCAACGATCTTGAGTGGAACTGTGCTGCTGCCCATGACCAGGTGTTCCGTTATAGCCGTGTGTGTGTGAATGGTCACCTCACGGTCGGCGCAACCATCACAGAGATCCCTGACAAAGCGTTCGAGGCTAACGGTCATCTGTTCTCATCGTTGTCGTTCGCTCCCGACAGCCGCTTGAAACGCATTGGCGACTGCACCTTCGGCAAGTATGTCAATTCTAAAGACGTATGCCTTACAGGCGGTACGCTCAAGCTGCCCAAGACCGTAGAATATATCGGTCCGTCGGCTTTTGCAGAAACAGGCATCACGGGCGAGCTGGTGCTTCCCGCCGCTCTTAAGGAGATGGGTACGGCTGCCTTTGCCCGCTGCACAGGCCTGAAAGGTGGGTTGCAGCTGCCCGAGGGCTTGAAGAAGGTGCCAAGCTATGCCTTTGAAAACTGCGCCGGACTTGTCGGCACGCTAACCATCCCTTCTTCGGTTGAGGAAATAGGGTGGGATGCCTTTGTAAGAACCGGCTTCACAAAGCTTGTCATCGAGGATAGTGACCAGCCCCTCGCAACAGGCAACAACTTCAACAAGACAGGCGGTTGGATCATAAAGGCTCCTGCTGCCGATGCCTCTGCCACCGTCATGCGCGGTCCCAACGGCTCTACAGCCATGAGCTCTCTCTCCGTTGCTCAGGGCATGTTTGCGCTGTCGCCAATCACCGAGGCTTATGTGGGACGTGAGCTCAACTATCTTTGTGGAGCAATGATGGATCAGAGTTTTGTGCGACATTACTATTCGCCGTTCGGCCGTTCGCGTCATCTGGAGCAGATCACGGTGGGCGACGCTGTGAAAAAGCTTTTGCCTTATCAGTTTGCCAACTGTGCCAAACTGAAGAAGGTGGTCTTGCCGGAGGGCTTGGAGACCATAGGCAAGGGCACATTCCATGAGGACAGCGTGCTTGTCGAGATCAACGTTCCGCGCAGCGTGACGCTTGTCGATGATGCTTCTTTCAACAATTGTGTGGCCCTTGAGAACATAACCATAGGTTCTGCCTCTGCACCTCAGGGACGCATGGTGAGCACCATGAACGCCGAAAAGGCTTCTGCCGCAGGCAGCACCGTTATAGGTTATGGTGCGTTCTGGAACTGTGAGCGTCTCTCCTCTGTAAACCTCACCGACGCGGTTAGCGAGATTGGCGAATATGCTTTCCGCTATTGCACCTCGCTCTCGTCGTTGACCTGTGCCCGTGCCACGCCTCCCGCCGTCTACGAGAATGCGTTCAGCAACGCCGCCGACCCGTCGTCTTGCACCCTTTATGTGCCTCTCCACTGTGCTTCGGCTTACCGTGGCAGCAATGTGTGGCAGCAGTTCTTCATAGAGGAAGCCGACCTGACAGGCATCTCACAGCCCACCGTCGACGACATTGACGGCAGCGGCTCCGTGAAACAGCGCTTTGGTCTTGGCGGTCAACATCTGTCGTCACCGACAAAGGGCATCAACATCGTGCGCATGAGCAACGGTCGTGTGCGCAAAGTGGTGGTGAAATGAGATTCTGAATAACATAAGATTTTGCGTTTTGTCTTCAACATTAATTTCCATTAATGACCCATTAATTATCATTAACACGCTCTTCGCGCGGAAGATTGATGTTCATTAATGGAAATTAATGTTTTAAAAAAAGCACGAAGCGCAAAATCTTTTTAACCCAAATCGGTCGTTAGGGCTTGCTTGGATTTTGGATTTTTAGAAGAAT
>OIXA01005261.1_pt1 | contig 11680 bp, 13 predicted proteins | sample 1587721 | NCBI WGS metagenome assembly OIXA01 (sample SAMEA3888900, study PRJEB22519) | human gut metagenome | biome: human gut; feature: human-associated habitat; material: faeces | place: Denmark | collected 2013 | reverse complement strand
ATACTCACCGATTGCGGTTTTCTCTGACTATCCCAATTATACAGCGAACTTCGCGCTTAAATTCGAGCGCGGGCGCTACGATGGAGTTGGCAAAGCCCGTGATCGGCACGAGTGTACCGGCCCCGGCGAAGCGCGCGATATCGTCATAGAGCCCCAGACCTGTGAGCAGCGCGCCGAGAAACACGAGCGAGATCGAAACCGCAGTCCCGGCGCTTTCCGTGTCCAGTCCGAGGGAGATATAGAGCGCGCGCAGCCCCTCACCCCCGGCGCAGATCAGCCCGCCGACGAGAAAGGCGCGCAGCATGTCCATGCCGAGCGGCGAGCGCGGCTGCTTCTTTTTTATATATTCATTGTATTCTTCGTTCGTCATATTCATAAAAAATCGCCTCCCGTGGGAGTATTCCCGCGGGAGGCGACCGTATGCGTTTGGATTATTATATAATCAAATGTTTTCCTGCCGGATGATCTCGCGGCCCATGAGCACGCCCATGACGGAGGCCGTCATCCGCCAGCGCGTCCAGCCGGAGGAGTCGCCGAGGCAGTGGAGACGGCGGATGTTCGTGTTGAGATCGGCGTCCATCTTCACGCGGTTGGAGCAGAACATCCGCTCGGGGGAGCAGAGCAGCGTCTCGTACGAGGCAAAGCCCGACACGACCTGATCGACGACCTTGATGAAGTTGATGATGTTCGTCATGCTGCGGCAGGGCATTGCGGCGTGTGCGTAGTCATCGGACCTTGCGCAGGCATCTCATACCGGATCGCGTTTCAACGAAAGCGGCTTTTTCCGCAAACTATGTACCCGATCAACGGCCGGAACGGAACGCTCCCGCCGCCGATAAAGGCTACAGGGACAGCGCGCAGGAAAGAGAAAAGGACGGTACAGCCGAAGCTGAACCGTCCTTTCGATCGGAGATAAGGCAGGTATGGCGCTGTCCTTTTTTCCGGCAATCACTTCCGTGATTTCTGCTGCGTCCCGGGGTGGTCCTTTTCCCGCCGTCTTTGGTACTCCTCCAGAAACCGATCCAGATAGACCTTGTTGACGGTGGCGGAGATCGTGTTGCGAAGCAGATCCTTTGCGTCGGACTGCGTTTCACCAAGACCTTCCCGCGCAGGAGCTATCCCGAACGCCGCGCCGAGCATATTTTCAAATTCGTCGCAGAAATAGTCATAGGCGACCGGAAGGGGATAGCTGTCCTCCTGTATGCTGAACATCAGCCGAAACCCCTCCAGCGGGACAACGGGTTTGACCACGGCGATAAACAAAAGCCGCGCAAGGTGCTCCGATGGGTATGTCTTTTTTATTGGCGCGGGGATCAGGCTCTGCTTGACGTAATTGCTCACCATGGAGCTTGTCAACTCCGGCTCCCCCAGCGGTGCAAGATGGGCGTTGACATATCGCACCACCTGCTCCAGATATAGCCCTACATTCGGGATCTGGGCATAGCGCGGCAGACGGAAACTTTCCATATCCTCGATCATTCTCTTCACTTCCTGTTCCATGCTGCCATTATATACGGTTCGCACGGAAAGCACAACGGTTTTGCGAAAATTCTTTAACGGTTTTTTAAAAGCCGTTGACGGAATGATAAAAATCTGATAGAATCCACCCGATCGGCTTTTCAAAACCGGATAAAACGCTTTCTGCGATTCGGAGGATACACAATGAACCAGTTTCGTATTGCGGCAGATTCCAGCTGCAATCTTCTTACGCTAAACGGAGCGGACTTCGTCAGCGTTCCGCTTACTATACGCACCGAAACCGAAGAGTTCCGGGATGATGCTTCTCTGGATGTTGACGCGATGGTCAGCACGCTCCGCAGCACAAGGGGCCGATCCTACAGCGCATGTCCGAATGTCGCGGACTGGGAAAGCGCTTTCGGCGAGAGCGGCGACGTGATCGCGTTTACCATTACAAGCAGTCTGTCGGGCAGCTATAACGCCGCCTGCGCGGCGGGGAAAAACTGCACGGAGCGCAACCCTGCCCGGCGTATCCATGTGGTGGACACTCTTTCCGCCGGGCCTGAGATCACCCTCCTCCTTGAGAAAGCGCTTTCCGAGCAAAGCTCCGGCGCCGGCTTTGACGAGGTATGCGAAAATCTGAAGGCATATCAAAGACGCACCCACCTGCTTTTTGCCTTGGAATCCATGCATAACCTTGCGCAGAACGGCCGGATCAGCAGGTTCACGGCAACGATGGCGGGCGTCCTTGGGATCCGCGCCGTCGGACAGGCCAGCGCCGAGGGAACGCTGGAGATGCTCGGAAAATGCCGGGGAGGGCGAAAGACGCAGCATTTCATGCTGTGCGAGATGGAGCGGCTCGGCTACGGGGGAGGAAGCGTCCGGATCGGTCATTGCCAGAACGAGGCGTTCGCGCAGGAGCTTTGCACCGAGATCCGGCAGCGCTTTCCGGCGGCGGATGTGAGATGCGATCCTCTGCGGGGACTGTGCAGTTATTATGCCGAGCGCGGCGGGATCATGCTGGGGTTTGAGACCTGAAAAACGAGTGGAATAAACAAGTGCCGCACCGTTGTCGTTGTCGAAACGGTGCGGCACATTCATTATATGTATAATATGGCTCCGACGGCGCGGGCGCGGTTATCACGCGCCTGCCGCGGCCGTGCCGGAAAATGCAACGCGGGACAAGCCGTGCGGCAAACGCCGTTACTCTTCCGACAGATCGGCGACCAGCTTGGTGTTGCTGACTGCCAGCGCAAGCTGAAGCTTGTTTTCCAGCCCGGTTTTCTGCAGCATGTTCGCCACATGGAATTTGACCGTTGACATCTCGCAGCCCATCTCCGCTGCGATGCGCGTATAGGAGAGGCCGCGCAGCAGATGCCGCAGCACCTTCATCTCCGTTTTGGTAAATTCCGTGCTTTTTGCCATGCCGATCTCCACCGTGGGCGGTGCGTCCGGAAAGACACGCTCGCCGGCCATCGTCCGGCGGACGACCTCCATCAGGCGGTTTTTTGCGGAATCCTTATACCACAGACTGTCCGCCCCCGCCGACTTTGCTTCCTCCAAAACCGCGCCGTCAAGCAGCGAGGTCACAACAACAATTTTTATCTGCGGACGCTCGGCTTTGATCTGACGGACGGCAACCAATCCGTTTTCCCGGTGCTCCGTCTGCACATCCATCAAAACGAGATCGACCGGGCTTGCTCTGCACACCTCAACGGCCTGCTACGCGCCGGGAATGGACGCGACGATCTGATTCCCGTCCTCCGCAAGGAAATAGCTTTCCAGCAAGCTTCGAACCATGGTCTGGTCTTCAACGATCACCACTCTCATGCGCTGTTTCCTCCTTTTCCGGCAGAGTGAGCATAAGCGAGAAGCGGGGTAAGCTCTGTATCTCCATTCTGCCGCCAGCCTCTTCCACATGGTGACGCAGCATGGATAGACCGCCACCCTCCGTGATTTTCTCCTTCGGTGCAGCACCGTTGTTGGTAAGAAAAACGTCGGTGCGGCCGCACATCGGCTGAAAGCGTACATATAGCTCCGTGCCGCCGGCATGACGGGCGCAGTTGGCCGCGCATTCCCGAATTGCCAGCGAGACCGTCTCGCAGAAACTCCGCGATTCCGGCGGCTTTCCTTCCGTCAGAACCCGGACGCCCATCTCCGCGGCGCGCCGGACAGCCACCTTCATCGGTTCGGGCGAAGCCGTTATCCGGTTGGAGCGGTAAAGCACCGCGATGGACTGTTCCCACAACGCCGCGCTTGCGCGAAGCTCTTCCAACCCGGCCCGCCGGATCAGCGCGCGGCGTACGGCAAGGATGCTGTGACCGATATCGTCATGCACACGCAGCTTCATGGCAAGGGTCTCTTCCTGCCGGATGATCTCCGGCATCTGCTCAAACAGCCTTCGCATCCGCTCATTTGCCTCCGCCAGCTTTGCGCTTTCCTCCTGCAGATGCTTCTGCCGCCACATAAGCTCCGTGACATCCGCGGCGGTGACCTGCGTATAAGTAAGACCCGCCGCTGTTTTGATGCTTTCCTCCGCAAAGCGCAGCTCCGTGCCGTCGGAAAACCGGAAAATATAAAGCTGCGGATCCAGACAGCGGACGGTTGGCGGCGGTGAGCGCAGGGCGTCATGCAGCTCCGCAAGCGTCTGAATGCCGCCTTTGCGCAGCTGGCTTGCTATGGCAAGCATTCGGTGGTTAATAAGCCGCACCACGCCGTTTTTATCAAAAAAGCAGACCGCAATGGGCAGACTGTCAAAGCTCTCTTTGATCCTGTCCATACGCTTCTATTTTCCTCCCGATTTCTCCACCCGGAGCATGACATATTGCAGGCCGTCCTCATCCTCTTCCCATTCGAGCGCGGGGAATGGATCTTTCAGATGGCGGAGGGGAGCCTCGCCGGAAATACAGAGATTCATATGCAGCGCTTCGCCGACCTCTATGGAAACCAGCAGCGAGCGCAGCGAATCAAGCTCTGCTTCCACAACCGCTTCAAAAAGGGAATAGGCCGCCGTTGCCTGCGCAATGGAGAGCTGCCCGTCCCCCTTGATGAGCGCTGAGCACTCCGCGCCGTACAGGCAGAGATTTTCCGCAGACTCGTTCAGACAGAGCCGCAGCTCCTGCACGGAGATTGACCCGCGCTGTACGCCGACAAAAATCAGGTTGTTTCTCCGTTTAATATAGGTTCCGATGACGATGATCTGTCCGAGCAGACGCTCTGCCCGCGCCGGGTCATCCGTTTTTTTCAGCTCAGTCAGCCGCTCCTGCAGCATGGCGATCTGCCGGGCAGTCTGCGCCTCCATCATGTCATAGAGACGGTTTTCTTCCGTCAGCTTTAAAAGTCTTGCGTGCTGTGCATTCTCCGCCGCCAAAACGTCGCCTACATCGCGAAGCTCGTCGCACGTCAGCTCCAGCTCCTGCCGGAGCTGATTCAGCTCTGAAACGTCTTCCTTCCAGAACGCCCAGCCGCGGCGCAGCTTATGGCGCTTCAAAAGCGTGTCATCGTCGAGCTGCACGGTATCCTGCGTTATCTGCCGCAGCTCACTTTGCGGAGGCGGCGGCCGCATCGTAGCGGACGCGTGCTTCGTGCAAAAAGTTTCATCCGTGATCTGCACAGGAAGCGTTGTCGCTTCCAGAAGCTCATCGTATCCGCGGTTGGACTGGATGAGTCCGCATTGGATGCAGCTTTCAAAAATGCCGGTAAACATCAGGCACTGGGCGACCGTCATGTCTCCCGCCAGCACCCAGACCCAATGGATCTTTTCGGCATACGCATAAACGTATGCCAGCGAAAGCGCAAACGGCACCAGCGGCAGCAAGCGGACTCTCTTCGTGTGCGGGATACGGCATTTTGTCACGATCATAAAAAGCGAGAGCGCCGCACAAAAGAGCTCCCAGCCGAGCACGAAGAAATAACCTCTCTCATAACGGTACGCGGCGTCCGACAAAATGCCGGACGGAAAGGAAAACACCTGCTGATGCAGATCGTTTGTTAAAACGAGCAGCAGGAGCAGCACCGTCGGCACATACAACAGTTTTGTCCACCGCGGCAAATGAAAGTCCTCCGGCTTTCCCAGCGACTGGGAGACAAATACCGAGAGCATGGGGATAAAGAGGATCGGGACATAGTAAAAATACCAGAGCCAGCGCTCCGCATCTGTATTGGCAATGGAAAACTTGATCGAGCGCAGGAGAAGCCACAGCACCATCAGCATCGAAATCGCCAGCAAATAGCGCTGCACCTGCGTCTGCACAATGCGAACCCGGACAGAGTGGCACCATGCGCACAGCAGGAAGATATAAATTCCGCTGCGCAAATGGTTATAAACCGGAGAATGGAGCACCGTTCGGCTGGCATAACGAAGCCACATGGCAAGCGCGATAAGCCCCAGCGCGGCAAGCGCATACAAAAGGCTCTTTTTTGTCGCTTTACTCATTCCGTGCTCCTTCCGGCTCCACGCATTCAAATGCAGTATATCATGCAGACAGGAAAAGAGCAATGCGGTTTTGGACGCTTTGCGGAGAGCGGAGAGGGGATATGGCCCGGAACAGAAAATAAATGCAAACCCTATCCAATCGGCGGGTGCGCGAGAGAAGACAATCGGCTAATATATAGTTGAAGCACTCTAAAAAGGGAAAGGCGGTGGAGAAGCACAGATGCGAAGAATCGTGCTGGATTTGCAGGGCGGCCTTTTGGCAGAGGCAGTCATGCAGGTGCTTGCGGGATACGATCCGGACTTCATCGTCTATCGCTCTTCAAAACCGGAGGATACGCTTGCGCTTTGCCGAAGCTGTCATGCCAATGTGCTGGTGATGGAGGTCATCCGACAGGGCATCTGGAAGCTGAGCGAGCGGCTCAGACTCTGCAGCGCGGTAAAAAACCTTGGGTGGGGCTGCAAGGTTCTCCTTCTGGTGGATGAGAACGCGGACGAACAGCTTGCCGCCGAGGTGCGGCAGACGGTGAAGGATCAGCTGGCCGATGATTTTATCTATGCGTCGGTGTCGCCAACGTATCTCGCGGGCGTGATCGACATACTTTGAAAGGAACGGTGAAAGATGAAAAAGCTCCTGCGATTTATTCCGGCGCTCGCGCTCGCGGCGGCGCTGCTCACGGTCACGGCACTTGCATGCTCGCCGGACGACAATAATCCGGAACATCATGAAAACGTTATACAGACCGATGAGAAAAAGCCAACCTGCCTGCAGGGAGGATACTACGAACTGAAATGTACCGTCTGCGGGTGGAGCCGCGTCTTTTCCATCGGCGACATCGTGCCCCACGAATTCGGGCCGTGGGAGATCGTTAAAGAGCCCACCTGCACAAAAGCCGGCGAGAAGCGAGCCTATTGCAGTACATGCAACAAGTGGTATCCAGAGCTCGTGCCGGCAACGGGCCACAGCTGGTATAAGTACTATACAAAAGAGCCTACCTGCACCACGGCAGGAGAATACTACACCTACTGTCACAATTGCAGCGCGAGCCAGGGGCGCTCCACAGAACCTGCCACGGGTCACTTTTGGGTCGTCTGGAAGCGAGTATTTGCTACATGCACCACGCCGGGATATACCGAATTTATCTGCGACGACTGCGGCGCGGATGGGGGGACCACCACGACGCCCGCCAAGGGACACAGCTTCGGTGCATGGTTCACCACGACGCAGGCCACCTGCACGGAGGAAGGTATGCAGAAGCGGGAGTGCGCAACCTGCGGCGCGACGGAAAGCCGCGGCATCCCCAAGACGGAACACGCCTGGAACGAAGGGACGATCGTCCTGGCGCCGACGACGGAGCAGGAGGGCGTTAAGGAATGGGTGTGCACGGCGTGCGGCATGGTGCGCACAAGACCGATCCCCAAGCTCACGTCGGGAGGGACGCCCGCAGCACCGGCTGCCTCGCCCACGGCCGCGCCGACGCCCACGCCGGCGGCGTCGACGGACACGCCCGCGGCATCGACCGACGCGCCCGCCGCCGAAACGGCGGATAAGAACGGCAAGGGCGAGAAGCCCGGCACCGGCGAAACTTCTGCCGGGCCGGACGACGCGCAGAAAAACCAAAAGGGCGATGCGCCCGAAAAGGCGGAAAAAAGCGGCTCCTCCGTGGGGAGAGTCCTCCTGCTCACGCTTCTGCCGCTGCTTTTGATCGCCGCCGCCGTCGTCGTGCTCCTGCTCGTCCGGAAAAAGAAGGCTCGGCAGGACTGACCGGCGCTCCGCCCCGGGGTGGATAAAAAACAGCATTATCATTATGAAAAGCAAACATAAAGGAGATCAAAACATATGGGACTGTTTGACAAGAAATATTGCAGCATCTGCGGCGAAAAGATCGGCTTTCTCGGCAACCGTAAGCTGGAGGACGGCAACCTCTGCAAAAATTGCTCCGCGAAGCTCTCACCCTGGTTTTCCGACCGGCGCAGCAGCACCGTGGAGGAGATCCGCGAGCAGCTTGCCTACCGTGAGGAAAACCGCAATGCCGTTGCGGCGCTCCATGTGACGCGCAGCTACGGTGAGGATACGAAGGTGCTTATCGACGAGGACGCCGGAAAATTCATCGTCACGCGCGCGCGGAACTATACCGACGCCAACCCCGACGTGATCGATTTCTCGCAGGTGACCGGCGTCGATCTCGACATCGACGAGGAGCGCAGCGAGGAATACACCACCGACAAGGAGAACAAGCGCGTAAGCTATAATCCCCCGCGATACACGTTCAGCTATGACTTTTATGTTGTGATCCGCGTGAACCACAGGTATTTTGACGAAATGCGTTTCAAGCTGAACAGCTCAAGCGTTGAGACGACGCCCTCCGGCGGCGTGCCGCTTGTGCGCAAGCCGAACCCGATCCTTAACCACGATTACAAAGAGTATACGGCGATGGGTCAGGAGATCAAAAACACTCTCACCGAGGCGCGGCAGCGTGTCCGCGACGAGGCCGCGGCAGCCGCCGCGCCCAAAATGGCGGTCACCTGCCCCTTCTGCGGAGCGACGACCATGCCGGATGCCAACGGCTGCTGCGAATACTGCGGCGGCGCGTTAAACGGCTGAGCCGCCCGCGGGTAAAACGCAAAAGGAACAAAAGCAAGAAGAACGGCCCACACCCCAAACGTCGATTTTCAGAAAGGAGAAAATTATGGCAGACTTTGCAGGCACCATGAAAGAGGCAGCATTCGCAACCAGTCCCCGTGAATTTGATCTCTCCTATTCCACCACGCTTGAGGAGATCTTCGACAAACTCAATGCCCGCAGAACCGCGTTCCAGATGCCGTTCCAGATCAAGGGCGGCGTCGCCGGGCAGCGCATCGTGTTTGAAAAAGAGCCGAATCTGGATGTCACTCTCTGGCTTTATCTCTCTAACGGCACGCACATCCGTATCCAGCCGGTCATTTCGGAGGCCAAGGCGTCGGTCGGCGGCGTGCGCGTTGACAAAAACAGCGCTCTGCGCAAGGGCATGAAGGGCGCAACGATCGGTCTCGCCACAGATCGCGGCGGCTACATTGACGCCGTAGCCGACGCGGTACAGAAGATCCTCAACGGCGAGCCGGTCGCGGATTACATTCCGCCCGCAGTTCCCGTCGGCGTGGAGCCGCCGAAGAGCTGGCTTACCACGCTGCTCCTCTGCATCTTCTGCGGCGGGCTCGGCATCCACCGCTTCTATGTCGGCAAGATCGGCACCGGCATACTGTTCCTGCTTACCGCCGGGGTTTTCGGCATCGGAGTGATCGTCGATCTTATCAAGATCGCCACAGGAAAGTTCACAGACAAATACGGAAATGTCATTGTGAAGGATACGTAAAGGAGATTGACATGAGCAAAACCATGACCCGCTTTTTGAGCCTGCTGCTCATCGCTGTGCTGGCAATAAGTCTCTGCGGCTGCGGCGAGGGAAAAAAGACAGAGTCCAACCAAATCAAGCTGGAAGACTATGAGCTCCTCTATAAGGACGCGTGCATCATGACAGATTCCGACGGGAACGATGCCGTTGTTCTGACGCTGGACTTTACAAACAACAGCAAGGAATCGGCGTCGTACATCTGGAGCATCAATGAAACGCTTGTGCAGAACGGCGAGGAGCTGGAGGTCGCTGCCGTCATCACCGATTACGCCTCCTTCGCTACGGCGGTTGACAAACAGTTTGAGGATGTCGCGCCGGGCGAAACGCTTGAGATACAAACGGCCTATGTGCTGAAGGATGCGGCGGCCCCGATAAAAGTGACCTTTGAGCAGCTGTTCGGCAAGAAAAACGGCACGATCACCATCGACCCGGCTGCGCTCAGCCGGGAAACGTCCGCCGATTCTACGGGCAGCACAAACACCGCCCTTCCCGCTCCGACGGGTGATGCGCTGCTTGACTGGTGGAACGGCGCGTGGTATGGCTGGTGGACGATGACCGGCTGCTCGGGCGCTTACGAGAGCATGTCGGGACAGTGGTGGGACGCCTGCGCTGTCATCGACATCGGCTCGGATTATACGGGCACCATCACGATCTGGGACGAGGACTACTCGAGAGCGGATCCGATGTTGCAGGCGTCAGTCACGCTGAACAGCGCCGGTGTCGGAGAGCACGGTACCGTGATGTCGGAGAGCGGCTACTTCACGAATTTGCCTTTGGAGCATGCCGACTGGATCATCGATCCCGCGATCAACAGCCGTTTCCCCGATGTTGAAAACATGATCTGCATTGAGGGCTGGTACGAAGACGGCGACGATGAGTTTTACTACGAGGTTTATCTGCGCCCGTGGGGGCAGCTCTGGGATGACTTTGCTGCCGACTATCCTGACGATATCCCCTATTACTATGACGACTGGTATCTCCCGCTCGTGGAGTCCGGCAGCTCCATGCCGGATGTGGTCGGCGGCGAGGCCGTCTCTTCCAACTCGGCGGACGCGCCTGCTGCGCCCACCGCCGCGAACGTATCCGGCGGCGACGGCATCGTGACCGAGGAGCAGGTACAGAAGGGCTACGTCTGGATGAACGAGGTCAATAATAATATTTTTGACGCTACTTACGATGATATCGCTGCCTACTTCGGCGTGGAAGGCCAGTTCGTCAAGGAAGAATACAGCGACCATATGAAGGCAAACTACCGCTACTACAAATGGATCTCTGAGGACGACGGCTCCCATTTCATCTACGTCAATTTCAAGGAGAACGAGTCGGGCGTTTATACGGTAAGTGCGTACAACACCAGCGGCTTCTCCGGCAAGGAGGCCATTGCGAAGTATCTTGACATCGTCAAAGCAGAAGCCGCGGAGGCAAACATGGCAGCGTCTGCAAATGCCGAGATGAAGGACTTCTCCGTGGAGGTTGCCCAGTTTGCGCAAGACGATGTGAAGGTCAAGATCATGACGAAGATCCCGGTATCCGGCTGGTCGTACGATGATGGAAAGCGCAGCTTGGTGGAAAACGACGATCCCACAGCGTTTGGTGCCGGCGCCATCCGGTTCGAGGTAAGAGAGAACGTTGAAAAATTCGATTACTACAAAGACAACTTCGAAAACTATCAGGATATTGAAGACCGCGTGATCGGCGGCATCACCTTCCATGGGCGCACCTACAGAAACATCGGCTATGATTGGATCGAGTACGTGGCGCAGCTTGACGACAACCGCGCCCTCTCCATCGGCCTTCGGAATATGGACTGCGTCCCGGGAACGATGCCCGACATCATTCTCAACAACATGACATTCCAGTAAGGGCGGCGTCCTTCTGAGAATTTATATGAAAACCGGCTCCCGCCCCATTTTGGAGCGGGAGAATCCGGCTGTTTGCGGGAAAACGGAGGTCTTGTGGACATCCATCCCACAGCATATTGGGTAAACGATTTTGAGCATAACACATCCCCTCAAAACAGAATTTGATGGAACAGGCAGGGACTGGACGCTCACCGAAAGATTGAAGTAGTCCGTCTCTCCAAAGATAAGGTTACAGAGTGCAAAGCCCTACTCATTGGTGCTTGAAAGAGCATCCGGCAAACATAATCATTCAGTCCAACGCAAGGCTGGGCCTACTCTCCTTCACGTGCTCTGCAGTGTGCCTGCTTCCTCAAGCATATTCTAACAAATTTTACAAGCTGCGATAGAAGCATCGCGTTTCATTTCCCTTTGGTGCCTTGCAGCGCAGCGGAAAGGAATGGTCATAAACATGGCAACACTAATCACAAATTATCAATGTCCTGCCTGTACGGGACCGCTCCATTTTGTAGGAGAATCCGGCAGGCTGGAGTGCGATT
>OIXA01005252.1_pt1 | contig 11707 bp, 10 predicted proteins | sample 1587721 | NCBI WGS metagenome assembly OIXA01 (sample SAMEA3888900, study PRJEB22519) | human gut metagenome | biome: human gut; feature: human-associated habitat; material: faeces | place: Denmark | collected 2013 | reverse complement strand
ATTTAGGTGATTTCAGGGTTGAATTTATCCGTACAAACCACAGTATTGCAGATGCTGCTGCACTTGCTATATTTTCACCGGCAGGAACAATTATTCATACAGGCGACTTTAAAGTTGATTATACTCCTGTTTACGGAGATCCTATTGATTTACAAAGGCTTGGTGAACTCGGAAAGAAGGGTGTGCTTGCACTTATGTGTGACAGTACCAATGCTCTACGTCCGGGATTTACAATGTCTGAACGCACTGTAGGAGCAACATTTGATAAGATTTTTAATGATAATAAAAACAGCCGTCTTATAATTGCAACATTTGCGTCAAATGTAGACAGAGTGCAGCAGATTATCAATTCAGCTGTTGCATATGGAAGAAAAGTATGTGTTGAAGGCCGAAGCATGGTTAATATAATTGAGGTTGCTGAAAATCTTGATTATTTAAAGATTCCGGAAGGAACACTTATTGATACTGAGGAAATGAAAAATTATCCGCCTGAGCAGATTGTGCTTATTACAACAGGAAGTCAGGGAGAATCTATGGCAGCTCTTTCAAGAATGGCGGCTTCACTTCACAGGAAAGTATCTATCCAGCCGGGTGACTGTGTTGTATTTTCTTCAACACCGATTCCGGGAAATGAAAAATCAGTTGCAAAAGTAATTAATGAACTTGGAATGAAAGGGGCTAAGGTTATTTTCCAGGATACACATGTTTCTGGTCATGCCTGTCAGGAAGAAATCAAGCTTATTTATTCACTTGTAAAACCAAAATATGCAATTCCTGTTCATGGCGAGTACAGACATCTTTGTGCACAAAGAGATGTAGTTATGGCTCTTGGTTATGATAAAGACCATGTATTTATTGCAAAATCAGGTGATGTTATTGAATTGAGTGACGACCACGGTGAAATTGTGGGACAGGTTCCAACAGGAGCAATTCTTGTCGATGGACTTGGAGTTGGTGATGTAGGTAATATTGTTTTAAGAGACAGACAGAATCTTGCAGAAAATGGTATTATTATAGTTGTGCTTACACTTGAAAAATATACAGGAAATCTCGTTGCAGGTCCTGATATTGTAACTCGTGGATTTGTATATGTCAGGGAGGCAGAAGAACTTCTTGATGAGGCAAAAGCTGTTGTTGAAGATTCAGTCCAGGGATGCCTTGATAAACATATATCTGACTGGAGTAAGATTAAAAATATAATTAAGGATGACCTTAGTGAGTACCTTTGGAAGAAGATGAAGAGAAATCCAGTTATTCTTCCAATTATAATGGAAGCACAGATGTAACTGTTTGTTGATTATAGGAGAGGTTTATGAGCAGAGTAGAGGAACTTACAAAGGAGCTGACAGAGGCAATAACAGACTCATGTGAGTATAAAAGGTTCAAAGAATTTGAATCTGAAGTTATGAAAAGACCTGATTTAAAAAGGGCATTGGATGATTTCAGAAGAGAAAATTTCAGAATGCAATATTCTGAAGATACAGGTGATGTCCTGTCAGCAACACAGGAATTAGAGGGACATTTTGCAGATATAAGAAAACAGCCGGAGGTTGAAGGGTATCTTGCAACTGAGATGGAATTATGCAGAATGGTTCAGGAAATCTGTATGTCAATTGTTGAAGCTGTTGACTTTAATATGGATTTCCTGCAATAATAAGGCAGAATAAAAATGTATAGACCATGCAGGATTGGAGAATCAGATGAAAAATAAAAGTGTCAGGGTAATACTCAGTATGTTATTGAACATATGTATTGTGACAGTCGGTGTTTTTATAATTTATGCCGCCGGAAGCAGAGCATATACATTCGGACATAATATTTTTGATGAAGAAGCCGTTTCTTCCGAGGCACAGGCAAGGGAAACACAGGTTACGATTTCAGATGGCATTACGTCTAAGCAGCTTGCAAAGCTCCTTTATGACAAAGGACTTGTAAAAGATAAGACCTGTTTTTATTATCAGATTATATTATCCGATTATAAGGATAAATTTGTAGGAGGTACGTATACCTTAAATACGGCGATGACACCGACGGAAATGATGAAAGTGCTGTCGTGTGCAGATACAGGAGAGGATAAATAATGGGAACAATTGTCAATGAACGGATTGTTGATTACATTAATTCTTTAGATAAAGGGAATTCTCCGGTTTGTAATGCAATAGAAAAGGAAGCGTTGGCGGACGGTGTTCCGATTATCAGAAAAGAGATGGGTAATCTGCTCAAGGTGCTGCTTTTGTTAAAGCAGCCGCAAAAAATTCTCGAAGTGGGAACGGCAGTAGGTTACTCATCTATTCTTATGAGTGAAAATATGCCTCAAAACTGCCGCATTACGACAATTGAGAATTATGAAAAACGGATTCCTGTTGCAAAGAACAATTTCAAACGGGCAGGAAAAGAAGAGGTCATCACGCTTTTAGAGGGTGATGCGATGGATATTTTAAAAGAACTTGATGGAACGTATGATTTTATCTTTATGGATGCGGCAAAAGGACAGTATATTAATTTTCTGCCCGAACTGCTGCGGTTAATGCCTGCGGGCGGACTGCTCATTTCAGACAATGTATTACAGGAAGGTGATATTGTAGAGTCCCGTTACGGTGTAACAAGAAGAAACCGGACAATCCACACAAGAATGAGAGAATATATTTATACACTGACTCATGCAGAACAGTTAGAAACGAGTATCGTTCCGATTGGTGACGGTATTACATTAAGTGTTAAGAAAGGATAGTGTGAAAAATAACGCTGATGCGCTTATTCTTCACACGGAGATTCGTTTCTGAGCGAAAACAAATCTCCCTGATAGCAGATGAGAAATCGCCTGCGCGAATTTCTCATCGCCTCTTCGCAACAAGTCGCTCAGAAATGAGGATAAGAGAATGGCTGGACATTTTTATAACGGACGCGAACTGGAACTGCTGATTCCGGCAAGCAGTCTGGAAGTTTTAAAGACAGCGGTAATATTCGGTGCGGACGCAGTATATATTGGTGGTGAAGCCTTTGGACTGCGTGCAAAAGCAAAGAATTTTTCGATGGAAGATATGAAGGAAGGTATTGCATTTGCACATGCACATGATGTGAAAGTTTACGTGACGGCAAATATTCTGGCACACAATTATGATTTAGAGGGTGCAAGAGCCTATTTTGAAGAATTAAAGACAATCGGACCGGATGCGCTGATTATTTCCGATCCGGGGATGTTTACGATTGCAAAGGAAGTGATGCCGGATACGGATATCCACATCAGCACACAGGCAAACAATACCAATTATATGACGTATCAGTTCTGGTGGAAGCAGGGTGCAAAGCGTGTTGTAACGGCAAGAGAGCTTTCTTTAAATGAAATCAAGGGAATCCGTGCGCATATCCCGGATGATATGGAGATTGAAACGTTTATTCACGGGGCTATGTGTATTTCCTATTCGGGAAGATGTCTGCTTAGCAGCTTTATGGCAGGACGCGATGCAAACCGCGGAGCGTGTACACATCCATGCCGCTGGAAGTATTCTGTTGTGGAAGAATCCAGACCGGGCGAGTATATGCCGGTTTACGAAAATGAACGCGGAACGTATATTTTTAATTCCAAGGATTTATGTATGATTGAACATATTCCTGAACTGATTGAAGCCGGCATTGACAGCTTTAAAATCGAAGGAAGAATGAAGACGGCATTATATGTGGCAACGGTTGCAAGAACGTACCGTCTGGCAATTGATGAATTTTTACAGGACGCTGAATTATATAAGAGCCGGATTCCTTTTTACAAGTCTGAAATCCAGAAATGTACGTACAGACAGTATACAACAGGTTTTTTCTTTGGAAAACCGGATGAAAACACCCAGATTTATGATTCCAATACATATGTCAAGGAATATACGTACCTGGGCATTGTAGGAGAGTGTAATGACAAGGGATTGTATCATATTGAACAGCGTAACAAATTCTCTGTCGGGGAAACGATAGAAGTTATGCGCCCGGATGGTACGAACATGGAAGTTACCGTCAAGGCAATTTACAACGAAGACGGAGAAGCGATGGAAAGTGCACCGCATCCGAAACAGCAGCTTTATATTGATTTAGGTGTTCCGCTTTGCCAGTATGACATATTAAGAAGAAAAGAAGATTAGATTGGAAAAGCAATAAAAGGCATTCCGGCACATACTATATATAAATATGTGTCAGGGGTGCCTTTCTTTGAAAGCATTTGAAAAGCCGCTATCGGCAAAAGAAGAAAAGGAAATGATAGAACGTTTTCATAATGGGGATATGGAAGCGAGAAATATATTGGTGGAGCGCAATATGAGGCTCGTGGCACACATGGTCAAAAAATATCTTCAGGCAGACCGTGATACGGATGATTTAATCTCTGTCGGCACGATTGGGCTGATTAAGGCGGTCAATTCATTCAAACCGGATAAAAGTATCCGGCTGGCAACCTATGCCGCAAAATGCATTGATAATGAACTGCTGATGATGCTCCGCATGGAAAAGCGCAAATCCAAAGAAGTGTCGATGTATGAGCCGATTGGAAAAGATAAAGAGGGCAACGAAATCAGCCTGATAGATATTGTCGGTGAAGAAAAAGAAGATGTAGTAGAAGATTGTCTTTTTGCACAAAGGGTGTTGTGTCTGTATCAGAATCTTGATAAAGTATTAAATGAAAGAGAAAAAACCATTATTATCCGGCGGTACGGTTTAAACGGCAAAGAACCGATGACCCAGAGTGAACTGGCAGACCGGCTGGGTATCAGCAGAAGTTATATCAGCAGGATTGAAAAAAAGGCACTTTTAAAGCTTAAAAAACTGCTGGAGGATGCCAAACTATAAAAGCAAAAGAAGGGAATTGCCATGCAGGAAAAACATGAAGTCATAAAAGAAAGACTGCGTTTTGTGAGGGAACGCATGAAAGCAGAAAATGTAGACATATTTGTAGTATTTACCGATGATTATCATATGTCTGAGTATTCGGGCGCATATTTTGCAGACCGGGAATACCTGTCCGGGTTTACCGGCTCTGCGGGAACTTTGGCAGTGACACAGACAGAAGCAGCACTTTTTACGGACGGCAGATATTTTGTTCAGGCACAGGCACAGCTTGAAGGTACGGGCATTACGCTGATGAAAATGGGCTGTGCAGGCGTGCCGACGCTTACAGAGTATATCCGTGAGCGGCTGGGCGCAGGCGGTGTGCTTGGCATGGATGCAAGAACGTGTGCGGCACAGACAGGAATGGAGTGGATAAAACTTACAGAGGCGTGCGGCGGCAGGATTAAAGGGGATTTTATGCCGGTACAGGAACTGTGGAAAGACAGACCGGCATTTCCGGCTTCCAAAGCGTATGAACTGGAACTTAAATACAGCGGAGAGAGCCGTGAGGATAAAATTCACAGAATTTATCAGGAAATGGAGACAGCACACGCGGCATATCATGCGGTGGCTTCGTTAGACGACATCTGCTGGATTTTAAATCTGCGCGGCGATGATGTGGCATGTAATCCGGTGATTATGGCATATCTGCTGTTTGCACCGAATGCAGTGTATCTGTATACAGAGGAATCCCGTTTTACGCAGGCAATGAAAGCTGATCTGGCACAGGATGGGATACAGCTTCGTCCGTATAATCAAATCTATGCGGATTTACGCAGTCTTGCGGGTAAGAAAACTTCGGTGTGGATGGATATGAAAAGAGTGAATCTGGCGCTTTTCCAGAGTGTGCCGGAAACTGCAGAATGCATTTGTAAGGAAAATCCGTCCGTGCATATGAAAGCGGTCAAAAATCCGACAGAACTTGCAAATCTGCGGGATGTCCACATTGATGACGGACTTGCCGTGACGAAATTTATGTATTGGCTCAAAAATACAATGAAGCAGTACGAAGCAGGAAAAGAATGGAATGTCACGGAAGTGACGGCAGCAGAGTATCTGGATAATTTAAGAAGCCATATTCCGGATTACAAGGAATTGAGTTTTGATACAATCAGTGCATACGGTGAAAATGCGGCAATGATGCATTATCACGCAGAAAAAGACCACTGTGCGGTGCTGTATCCAAGGGGGATGCTTCTGGTAGATTCGGGCGGACAGTACCTTCGCGGCACGACAGATATTACCCGTACCTTTGCACTGGGTGAAGTGACAGCAGAGATGAAAAAATATTTCACACTGACCTTAAAGGGCATGTTAAATCTTGCCAATGCACGTTTTTTAAAAGGCTGTACGGGCTTTAGCCTGGACATTCTGGCAAGAGGTCCGCTGTGGGAACAGGGCATGGATTACCGGTGCGGCACGGGCCACGGAATCGGGTATCTGCTCAACGTGCATGAGTCGCCCAACGGCTTCCGTTGGAAGCACAATCCGGGCAGAAATGATTTGTGCGTATTTGAAGAAGGCATGGTCACTTCCGATGAGCCGGGTGTATACATTGAAGGCGCTTACGGTATCCGTATTGAAAATGAAATAGAGTGTGTCGGTGACGGTGAAAATGAGTACGGTACCTTTTTAAAATTTGAACCGCTGACCTTTGTTCCGATTGATCTGGACCTGGTAGACACGGCATGGCTGGAGAAAAAAGACATCGAAAGGCTCAATGCGTACCATGCGGCGGTTTACAGCAGATTGTCACCGCATTTATCCGGTGAGGAACTTGAATTTTTAAAGCAGTATACAAGACCGGTAGAATAAACAGCCGTATCAGGCGGGAAAAGAGGGAAAATGAGTAAACAGCAAATGAGTAAAAATGAACCTGTGGATAAAACAGTCGATTTAAAACTGGGCAAATGGAGAGAAAAATCCATTGCGATGGAAGAAGAACGCAAAAAAGAGGAGGAAGAACGCAGACAGCAGGGGAAATTCAAGTGTTTCATGCAGGATTTTACCGGCTGGGTGCATAAAGAACCAAAGACGGCGGCAGGTGCAGCAATCGGTGTACTGGTGCTGGTGATCCTGCTTGTAAGCCTTATCTGTGCGGTGACGTCAAAGGTAAAGCCGGAAGACTACATTACGGTATCCTACACCGGAGCGGACGGATATGCCGTAGCAGAGTGCAGCGTGGATACGGAAAAGCTCTACCGCAGGCTTGCAGGAAAGACAAAAGATGCAGATAAACAGAGCCGTTACAGAAGTCTTGCAGAATCTGTATCGGCAGCAGTGCATCAGATGAATATTGCAAACGGTCAAAAAGTAAAGATCGAGATTTTATTTGATAAGGAGCTTGCAAAAGAACTGGGAGTTAAAATCAAAGCAAAAGACTATACCGTGCGTGCCAAAGGTATTGATGCAGGTACAAAGATTGATTTATTCTCCAATGTAGAAGTGACCTTTGCTGGAATCAGCCCGGATGCGTATGCACTGGTTACCAACAAGTGGGGCGATGAGTATCTTGGCAGCCTTATATTTACGGCGGATATGACGGAAAACATTCAAAAAGGTGATGCAGTGACAATCCGCTGTGAAACCGGCAAAGAAGAACTCGGACGGCACGGTTATATCACAGATACATTAGAGGTAACAGTGCGCGCCGAGGGTTTAAGTGAGTATGTACAGACACCGGTTGACATAGACAATGCAGTGCTGTCAGAAATGCAGGGACAGATTGAGGATACGATTTCTGCACAGACAGAGAATACAACCTTCCGTATGTTATATAAAGCCACAGGAAAGACTTCTTATTTAAGAAGCAGCAATATTGAAGAAGCTTCGGATATTGAATGTCTTGGCATATACTTTTTAAAGAAAAAAGAAACAGCAGACGCGGTGGCAGGACCGGACAATTATCTGTATTTTCTTTATCAGGCAGTGATAGAAAATGATGACAATGAAGAAGATGTTTATTTTGCATTTGTTTATTCAGATGGATATGTGACATCACAGGGAATATTTGACATTGTCCATGATGAAAATGAAAAACGCTACAGCTGTTCGGATGATTATGACAGAATTTATGAGGAAGCAATAGAACAAAATGAAACACAGTACCGGATTGAACAGATACAGTAACCGGTTGATGGAATGAGGTGGAAAGATGGTTACAATTGAACAGTTATTCAGACAGGCACAGCAGGCAGGCGCAGCAGAAATATATCTGATGGCGGGCAGAAAACCGGCAGCACGGATTGGTGGAAAGATAAAGAATCTCGATTATCCGGAATTAAGCAGCACAGAAGCAGAAAAAATTCTGCTTGAAATGCTGGATGCAAAACAGGCGGCACAGTACAGGGAAACAAAAAGTGTGGATGAAGTGATTGCATTTCATGGAATCGGCAGATTCCGCGTGCATATTTACCAGAATGACGGTGTGCCGTCAGCCTGTGTAAAAATTATCAATAAGAAAGAGGAACTTCCGGAAGAACTAAAAGCACTGGCAGGGATTACGCAGGGACTGGTACTTGTCTGCGGAAAGCCGCACAGCGGAAAGAGTGCCACACTTGCGGCACTGGCAGAACAGATGCTTGCAGGACGTTTTATGCATCTGGTAACGCTGGAAAGTCCCGTAGAATATCCGATAGAAGCAGGAAAAGGGCTGTTAAGCCGCCGCTGTATCGGAAAAGATACCGGTTCTTATAAGGAAGGAATGGATAATTTGCTGCATGAATCAGCAGATGGTGTTTTAATCGGTGAACTTGAAACACCGGAAGCTGTACAGGCGGCACTGCGTGCGGCAAAGATGGGACTTGTTGTGCTTGGAACGGTAAACAGCGTGGATGCAGATACGGCTGTTGAGCGGATTGCACAGTTATCGGGAATGGAAGCACCGTTGCAAAAGACCCGGGTCTGGAAAATAACAAAGGCAGTAATTCAGCAAAAGTATGAGCTGTGTGAAAGTACAGGCAAATTTGTATATAACTGTGAAATCTTAAAAAATAATAGTTGACAAATTAAAAATATATCTGTAATATGAATAGCGAGAAGAATAAAACTATATTATATTACAGAGGTGAGCAATGTTTTCAAAGGTTTACAGTACTACGATTACGGGCATTACAGCCTATGTAGTTACAGTAGAAGTGGATGTGGGGAGAGGACTGCCGGTATTTGATATGGGCGGTTATCTTTCCACAGAAGTAAAAGAGGCGAAGGAGCGTGTGCGGATTGCCCTGCGTAATTCCGGTTATGAACAGAAACCGCGGCGCATTACGGTCAATATTTCTCCGGCGGACATACACAAATACGGGACAGGATTTGATCTGCCGATTGCCATAGGGATTCTTGGCGCACAGGATGAAGTCAATATGAGGGCATTTGAAGATATGGTCATTATTGGGGAGTTAAGCCTTGATGGCACGGTCAACCCGGTAAAAGGAATTCTGCCATCGGTATGTGAAGCATTACAGCAGGGAAAGAAGCGCTGTATTCTGCCGGCAGAGAATATGGCAGAGGGAAGTGTTGTAAAGGGAATGGAACTGATACCGGTACGGACACTGAAAGAAGCGGTGGTATATTTACAGACGGGAAAAAGTCCGGCGCAGGAAAGGAATAGTCCTCTAAAAGGAAACTATGATACGGCAGGGAAAGAAAGTCCACAGGAACAGCTGGACTTCCTGGAGATAAAAGGGCAGGAGAGTGCAAAGCGGGCAACGATGATTGCTGCAGCGGGGATGCACAACATTTTATATGTAGGACCGCCGGGAAGCGGTAAGACGATGCTTGCTAAAAGAATTTCATCGATTATGCCGGAATTATCGTTTGAGGAACAGCTGGAACTGACAAAGATATACAGTATTGCAGGACAGTTAAATCCCAATCATCCGTTGATGACGAAAAGACCGTTCCGGGCGCCGGGGCATGGTGTGACCCAGGCGGCACTTTTGGGCGGAGGCAGAGTGCCAAGACCGGGAGAGGTCACGCTTTCGGGAAAAGGCGTTTTATTTTTAGATGAACTCACAGAGTATCGTCAGACAGTTCTGGAGGGGCTTAGAGAGCCGCTTGAGGAGAAAAAAGTGATTCTTACACGTTTAACGGAAACGTGTGTCTATCCGGCAGATTTTATGCTGGCAGCAGCGATGAATCCATGTCGCTGTGGATATTTTCCAGACAGAAGCAGATGTACCTGCACACAGCAGGATGTTACACGATTTTTGGGCAGAATCAGTCGTCCGTTATGGGACCGCTTTGATATCTGTATACAGGTTACGGATGCAGGTGTCCATAAAATGCAGTATCAAAGCTGTAATAAAAAAGGGTCATCGGCTTACATGAAAGAAAAGGTGGAGTGTGCAAGAGCATGGCAGGCGGAGCGTTTTGCAAAGGAGAATATTTATTTTAATGCGCAGATGAGTGCCATGCAGCTTGAAAAATATTGCAGGCTGGGAGAAAAAGAACAGGAGTTTATGGAAAAAGTCTATGATAAATTCCATCTTACATCAAGAGGATATCACAAGATTTTAAAGACGGCGCGCACGATTGCGGATATTGAAGAGTGTACAGAAATTGAAATTGCCCATTTAAGCGAGGCACTTTCTTACCGCAGCTACCGTTCGGTAATCGAATAAAATGATACCGGGGTTAAATAGCAGTTTATTTACACAGAAGAAATGGAGAATATATGCAGGAAAAAGAAGAATTATACTGGTACTGGCTGTGCAATCTTTCAGGAATAGGCAATAAGCGGATAAAAAGACTGCTGGATGTATTTAAAAGTCCTAAGGCGGTTTTTTATGCGGCGCCGGAAGCACTACACGGCTGTACAGGTCTTACACAGTCAAACATAGAAACAATTATGAAAAACAGAAATATGGAAAAAGTTTATAAAAGTTTTACACAATTACAGCATAAAGGAATATCGTTTATATATAAGGAAGGAAAACAGTATCCCAAAAACCTTCTGCAATTATATGATATGCCTTACGGATTATACAGCAAAGGACAGTCTTTGCGCGCAGATGAACCGGCAGTTGCCATGGTGGGGGCAAGAGGATGTTCCGGCTATGGAAGGTCGGTTGCGTACAGCTTCGCAAAGGCATTTGCACAACTTGGCATTACTGTGGTAAGCGGCATGGCATCGGGTATTGATACTGCGGCACATGAAGGTTGTATTGCGGGCGGGGGAAGAACGGTGGCGGTACTTGGAAACGGCGTGGATATCTGCTATCCGCGTGAAAATATCCGGCTTTATATGCAGATTCAGGAGAAGGGAACAATTCTTTCGGAATATCCGCCGGGGACAGTACCGGCAGCAGGTAGATTTCCGGTTAGAAACCGCATTATCAGCGGGATATCAGATGCGGTGATTGTTGTAGAAGCTAGAAAAAGAAGCGGTTCACTTATAACGGCAGATGCGGCATTGGAGCAGAATAGGGATGTTTATGTTGTGCCAGGGAATATCGGGCAGCCGCTCAGTGAAGGATGTAATGAACTGATAAAACAGGGGGCAATTGTAATTACAAAACCGGAAGATATTTTTCAGACAAAGGCGTTAAAAGATAAAATTTTTATGAATAAAACAGTCGGGAAAGGGGAAGAAAAAGAAAAAATACAAAAAAAATTCCTTGCAACCCCCAAAGATATGGTGTATAGTTGTTTCGATTTGTATCCAAAAAGCCTTGATGAACTTTTAGCAGAAACAGGGCTTGAAATAGCAGATTTAAATCAGATGATTCTGGAAATGCAGCTTGAGGGGCTGATTACGGAAATCTCAAAAAACTGTTATGTAAGGAACGATTTAGAGATTTGAGGAGGAAAAAAGAGACTATGGCAAAATATCTGGTAATCG
>OIXA01005251.1_pt1 | contig 11709 bp, 11 predicted proteins | sample 1587721 | NCBI WGS metagenome assembly OIXA01 (sample SAMEA3888900, study PRJEB22519) | human gut metagenome | biome: human gut; feature: human-associated habitat; material: faeces | place: Denmark | collected 2013 | reverse complement strand
TGCATCCCACAGGACATGACGCGCTACTTCCGGGTCACGGGAATAAGCAAACACATCCTGACAATCGCTCATGCGCAGGGGACGCAGAATCAGGCGCGGCGTTTCCAGAATGGGAAGCCGGGAGAATATGTCGCCGTAAAAGGCGGGCATTTCCGGCGGCGGTTCCTTCAAATGCAGTTCATCACGAAGACGCTGAAAAAAAGTTTCAGACATTTATAAGGCCCTCCTGCGGAATAGCATGAAGAAACGAAGTCCCCTCCCAAGTCATACTGCCGTAAACCGTCAATGCAAGGCCCAGCAAAGCCAGCAGCGAGAGCAATATGATCCATACAATGAATCCAGAATTCTTCTTCATGGGCATTACCGAACCTCCTTCATGGAAAAATTGGTGCGCGGGGGAAGGTTCACACAGCGCAAATCGTTACTTTTGTGAGGATGCAAGCAGCCGGGAGGCCATCATCAGGCCCAGCGCGGTTTTGCCGTCACGGATTGTGCCGTCCATCACCAGCGTGACAGCATCCTCCAGCGGCATCCGCACAGTATCCACGAATTCATCCTCGTCAGGATGGCAGTTGCCGGTTGCCAGCCCTTGCGCTAGGTACAGGTGAATGCGCTCATTGCAGAATCCCGGCGTGGTATAGACATAGCCGAGCTTTTCCATATGCTCCGTCTTGTAGCCGGTCTCTTCCGTAAGCTCTCTGGCTGCACAGGTATCGGGGTCTTCTCCCCCATCGAGCTTGCCGGCCGGGATCTCCAGAAGCGGCTGCTCGACCGCATAGCGGTACTGACGGACGAAGAGGATCTCTCCATCCTCGGTGACAGGGATGATGGCGGATGCCCCCGGATGCAGGACGACTTCTCTTGTGGTCTTGTGACCATGGATCTCTACCTCATCATCAAAGACGTGCAGCATCCGCCCTTCGAAGGCAGGCGCGCGATGGATCAGCTTCTCTTTTTCTATGCTCATTTCACACCTGTGCTTCCTACGCCGCCGGTGCGTACCCCTTCGGCATGGTCATCGTCCGTGGTGAGGTATTTCGTGAAGATCCCCTGCGCCACGCGATCGCCTTTATTCACATGGAATGGTTCATCCTTCGTATTGTAAACAGCGACCATGAGATGCCCCTCGTTATCCTCATTATTGTAATAGTCCGCATCGATGATGCCGGTGCTGTTCGCAAGGAAGAGCCCTTTCTTGATCGCCATGCTTGAACGGATGAAAATGGCGAGGTATTCATCATCTTTCATATACGCCTTCAGTCCGGTCTTGATGAGCGTCACCTGATGCGGGATCAGATCGATGTCTTCCCCGCATTCGATGTCATAGCCGGCGCTCTTTTCCGTCTTTCTTTCCGGCAGATGGATGTCTTTTCCCTGCCACGTGGACAGGATCTCAAAGCCTCTTGCTCTTGTCATAGAATAGATTCTCCTTATAGAAATAGGGTTCATGTGGACAGGTTCAGGATCGTGGTGACAGCTTCGCCGCGATCCCTGCTTTCAAACTTCAGCGTTGTAGTGGCAGATTTCCCGTACCGTCATCGGAAGCGTAGCCCTCGATCTTTCTTGCAGACAGGGAAATGGTGTATGTGAGGAAATCCGTAGCACCGCATCAGCAAGACGTCATTTCCCCATCACCGCATGCATGCTGATAAGCGTTCTGCAGTAAAGATCCCTCCACTTCGGTCGGGATGACGATACGGGGAAAAAATGTCTCTTAGTCTCCTAGTCTCTCAGTCTCCAATCCTCATCCCACCAAGCAAAAAGCCCGATGCGCCCCGGGGCTCCTGCTCTTTCGAGACGAACCACCGGAACCCGCCGGGCTTTTCCCATAATAGGTGAGTGAAAGAAACGCTTGTGCGATCGCAGTATCGGCGTCTCCCCAAGAGATGCCATAGATCTGAAAGCGGCACTGCGGCGCCTCTATGGTATGCTACGCCTCACGCCCCCTAAAGGACCCTCAGCACAGTCTTACTTATTCTTCTTCTCCAGCAGCAGTGCTTTTCTGGAAAGATTGATACGGCCCTTGTCATCGATCTCCGTGACCTTGACCATGATCTCATCCCCTTCGTGGACGATGTCTTCCGGCTTCTCGACTCTCTGCAGAGCGAGCTGAGAGACATGGACAAGACCTTCCTTGCCCGGCAGGATCTCTACAAAAGCGCCAAACTTCATGAGATGGGTGACACGACCGAGATACGTCTCGCCGACTTCGACTTCCTTCACGAGAGACTCGACCATCGCTTTTGCCTTCTGGGCAGCTGCCTCATCTTCGGAAGCGATATATACGCGGCCGTCCTCTTCGACGTCGAGTTTCGCACCGGTTTCAGAGATGATCTTATTGATGGTCTTTCCGCCGCTGCCGATGACGACACGGATCTTGTCGACCGGGATCGTGAGAGAAATGATCTTCGGTGCATACTTGGAAAGATGTTCTGCCGGCTTATCGATGCATTCTGCCATCTTGCCCAGGATATAGAGACGGCCTTCATGCGCCTGCTTCAGTGCAGTCAGCAGGATATCTCTGGAAATGCCATGGACTTTGATATCCATCTGGATGGCATTGACGCCCTTTGCCGTACCTGCGACCTTGAAGTCCATATCGCCCAGTGCATCTTCCATGCCCTGAATATCAGACAGGATGGAGAATTTGCCGCCATCTTCGATGAGACCCATCGCGATGCCTGCGACCGGTGCCTTGATCGGTACGCCTGCATTCATGAGGGACATGGTGCTGCCGCAGACAGAAGCCTGCGAGGAAGAACCATTAGATTCCAGAATTTCAGAAACGACGCGGATCGCATACGGGAATTCATCGACACTCGGGATGACCGGGAGGAGCGCACGTTCTGCGAGCGCACCATGACCGATCTCACGGCGTCCCGGACCACGGGAGCCCTTCGTCTCGCCGACGCAGTAGGACGGGAAATTGTACTGATGGATGTATCTCTTCTCGGTGACCGGGGTGAGGTCATCGATGATCTGGGTCTCCGACATCGGAGCCAGTGTGGTGATGGAGAGCGCCTGGGTCTGGCCGCGGGTGAAGAGCGCCGAGCCGTGAACGCGCGGCAGCAGTCCCACTTCGCAGGTGATCGGACGGATCTCCGTCAGCTTTCTGCCATCCGGACGGATGCCTTCATTCGTGATGGTGTGACGGACGATTTCCTTCGTCAAATGGTCGAGCGCATCCGCCACATCCGAGAGATGTTCCGGGTAGATGTCAGCGAAATGCTCCATCGCTGCCTTCTTCGCAGCAGCGATATTGCCATCACGACGCAGCTTATCCGCATCGAAGATCGCCTTCTTCAGGGACTCAGTCGCAAACGCTTCGACATCCTTTTCGATCTCTGCCGGGACTTCCGGGAAGGTCAGCACGCGCTTTTCCTTACCGACTTCTTCGATGATCTTTTTCTGGAAACGGCAGATCTCCTTGATCGTCTCATGGCCGAACATGATCGCATCGAGGACTTCTTCCTCCGGTGCTTCCTGCGCGCCGCCTTCGACCATCATGATCGCCTCTTCCGAGCCGGCGACCGTCACATTCATCGTGGACGCTGCCATCTCTTCCTGTGTCGGGTTGATGACATACTTGCCATCCACGCGGCCCACGCGGACACCGGCGATCGGGCCGTCCCACGGGATATCGGAAATGCCGATGGACGCAGACGCACCGATCATACCGCACAGCTCCGGTGCATTGTCATAGTCGACAGAGAGCACCGTCGCTACGACATGGATATCATTTCTGCATCTTTTATCAAACAGAGGACGGATCGGACGGTCGATGAGACGCGCACAGAGGATCGCCGAATTTCCCGGACGGCCTTCACGGCGAAGGAATCCCCCCGGCATCTTGCCGACAGCATACATCTTCTCTTCATAGTCGACAGTCAGCGGGAAGAAATCCGTGCCTTCGCGAGGCTCCTTGCTCGCCGTCGTAGCGACGAGGACAGCGGTATCCCCATATCTTACCAGTACAGCGCCATTCGCCTGCTTGGCCATTTTACCAGTCTCAATGATCAGTGGACGACCGGCCAGTTCCATTTCAAATGTTTTGAACAATTCCTGTTCCTCCTTAGTAAATGCTTCTTTATACGACTACTTATTATATAATACAACTTTCATCTTTCACAAGGGGGGAATGAGAGGAAATCGGGTAGTGGGTTCAGGGTTCAGGGTTCAGGGTTCAGGGTTGTGGTGGCGGCTTCGCCGCAAATATATATGGGGCGATGCCCGAAGGCCGGAGGGAAGAAGTCAGAAGTCTAATGTCTGACGTCTGACGTCTGATGTCTAATCCCTAGCTACTCATCCCTAGTCACTAATCATTCGAGGCCACGCATCCTTGCTTTCAAACTTGTGGTGGTAGCCCTTTCCCGTATCGTCATCCCGAGCGCAGCCGAGGGATCTTTCTTGCACTACGGTCAGTATCACATAGGCACTGGCTGGGAAAAGACGCCTAGGTATTTCTGCTTCCACACATTCTTTGTTTATCGGTCTGCAAGGAAGATTTCTCGCTTACGCTCGAAATGACGATACGGGAGTCTGATGTCTCCTAGTCTCCTCATCCCTGCTTTTAATCATTTCTCATTTCTCATAGCGAGCCAGCGCCGGATCCTTGACGCCATTCGCTGCGAAAGCCGCTGCCCTGTCGATGCATGTGCCGCATGTGCCGCAGGGCTTCTCCCCGCCCTCATAGCAGCTCCATGTGAGCTCATAGGGCGTATGGAGAGCCAGACCGGTCGCCACGACGCCGGCCTTATTCATTTCCGCAAAGGGGAAGACGAGATGCACCTTGCCATAAGTGCCGATGGAGACGGCATCGCCCATCGCCTTCAGGAAGGGCTCGCTGCAGTCCGCATAGGCATCGCCTGCCGCATCATCTGCGTGCGCGCCGATGTAAATATCGACTTCATCCTCCTCAAAGAGGCTCGCCGCGAGCGAGGCCGCCGTCGAGAGCATGAGTCCGTTGCGGAAAGGCACATAGGTCGAGACCTTGCCCTCCCCGTTCTTGGCGATCTGCTCCGCATAGCTCTCGTGGACGATCTCTTCTGTGGATCCCGCGAGGAGGGAGCAGTTCGAATACTGGAAAATGGCAGAAAGATCAAATTCGTAGTGCCGTACATGGTAGTACTCTGCGACCTTGCGTGCCGCAAGGATCTCTTTCTTGTGCTTCTGCCCATAAAAAATAGAAGCAGTCACGACGTTCTCTGCTCCCAGTCTGTCTACTGCCAGCGAGACGCAGGTGGTCGAGTCCACGCCGCCGCTGGAGAGGATAATAGCTTTTTTCATCTTGCCTCCTGTTTTTTATAGTTGGTGTTCAGATGACAACTGAGCTGGATATTTTTCGGTGCGCCTTGGCGCACGGATAGGAGAAAGCCGGACGAACCGCTTCGGGGCATGGGGCTTTCGCTTTCCTATAACCAATTTATTATAGCATAGATGGCAAGGAGAAGGTAGGCAAAACGAGCCAGTGACTCGTGACTGAAGTGCCACCTTTGGGCATCGCCTCTTTTCGTCATTCCCTCATCCATACTTGATAAAATGCCTGAAATCTAAAAGTTTTTCCACCTATACTCGAAAAACTTTTAGATTTTTGAAACTTTCTTAGTGTATAATAGATAAAAAGCAAGGAGGTGTGCCATGATTGAACGACCTTATTATTTGAATCAGCTACTTCGCGCGAAGGATACGGATTTCATCAAAATCATCACCGGCATTCGCCGTTCAGGAAAGTCCACGCTGCTTCAGATGTTGAAGAAGCACCTGCTCACTCAGGGAGTCCCAGAAAATCATGTCATCCACATCAGCTATGAGCAGATTCCCTGGTTTCCGTTGGAAAAGGCAGAGACGCTCTATGCGTACATCAAAGAGCATATCACGGAGCCTGCCCATCGCTACTACCTTCTCATCGACGAGGTACAGGAGCTCAAAGAATGGGCGAAAGTCATCAACGGGCTGAAAGCGACGTTTCCACTCGATATCTACATCACCGGCTCAAACTCGCGTCTCTTCTCAGGCGAGTATCTGACTTACATCACAGGACGGTACATCGAAATCAAAGTGTACCCGTTGTCGCTTTCCGAATTCATGACATTCCGCGGCTATGACGAAAGCAACGTCGCAAAAGCATTCAATGAATATCTCACCATTGGTTCTTTCCCAGCCGCAGCAGTCGCGAAAGACCCCGAACTTACAGAAATCATCAACAGCGGCCTCTTCGACTCCATCTTTGCACGAGACATCATCATCCGCGGCGGCATCCGCAATGAAGGCGTCTTCCTCAAAGCCGCCAAATTCATCATGGAGAATATCGGAAATCCTCTCTCCGTGAGTGCTATCAGCCGAACGCTGAAATCGCAGGGCTCTTCCGCGAGCGCGGATACCATCGATAACTACCTCACACAGATGGTCAATGCCTATGTGCTCTACCAATGTGAACGCTACGACATCCGTGGCAAAGAGCGGCTTCGCACCAATGGCAAGTATTACGTAGCTGATCTGGGGCTTCGCAATCGTCTCATCGGCTACCGTAGAGGAAATCTGGGACACGTCATCGAAAATCTAGTCTACCTCGAACTCCTTCGCCGCGGCTATACCATTTCCACCGGCCTTTACAATTCGCTGGAGGTGGACTTTGTCGCGCAGAAAGGCACAGACATCCGCTATTACCAGGTGTCGCTCTCGGTCATGGAAGAAACCGTGCTTGCCCGCGAACTTGCGCCGTTCCAGAAAATCACAGACAATTTTCCCAAGTACCTCATTACCATGGACACCATTGATTTCTCACAGAATGGCATCATCCACCAGAATCTCTATGACTTCCTGCTCGGGAAAAATAAGCAGTGACCGATGCCCGCAGTGATGCGTACTTTATCATTTTTTATTCCCATTTTTATTACAAACGATTCTGTTTGATTGGAACAAAGGAGAACCCACTATGCACGGCGGAGACGCAGATGAATTTATCGATTATATGAATGACGGAGAGGCCTCTGTCCGTCACAGGAGCTTTGTCTATCGTTTTTCCGGTCTGAAATACCACGCCGGACGGCATCAGTATCGGATCAGCATCGAGAAGTATCGCTTCACGAAGGAGCCTTTCGAAGACTTCATGGAGCTTGTCTATCACTACGAGTCGGAGGATGCAGAGGATGTCCTGAATCACCTCACCGAAGACATCCTCTGGGATGGGAAATCATTCTATGAGCTGGAAAAGGCACTGACGTGGATTGACTGGTGAGCGAACGTCGCTTCACAGGATTCCAAACACTTCGCGAACCGCTTCGCCTAAGTTAGGAGTTAGGAGTGAGGAATTAGGAGTGAAGGTGCGGCGCACAAATAATAAAGCGCCGCGGAGTTTTATGAGTCATGCACAAATCATCCTATAAAATGGGGGTATTGGGGCACTTTATGAATTGTGTGCCCCTTCCTCCACTCCTCACTCCTCATTCCTCACTCCTCACTTTTTCGTAACGTATCGCGTGACAGTAGAATCAATGAAAATCATGCAAATAAAAAAGCAGCCTCGCGGCTGCTTTTTTATGTTGCTCAGTTCTTCGGACGAATGACAACGTATCTGTACGGTGCTTCGCCTTCGGAATCGGTGGAGACGGCGTGGTCGTCCTGCAGAGCCAGATGGATGATGCGGCGTTCACCGGCAGCCATCGGTTCGAGACGGATCTCTTCGCCCGTGCGTTTCACCTTGCCTGCGAGGCGTCTGGCGAGGGCTTCCAGGGTATCCTGGCGGCGCTCTCTGTAGTTTTCGACGTCAAGTAGGATGAAGTAGTGATGGCGGAAGGATTTCCCTGCGGCCAGGTTCGTCAGGTACTGGAGTGCATCCAGTGTCTGTCCGTGCTTGCCAATCAGGATGCCCAGGCCATCGCCCACGAGGTTGATCATGATCCGTTCTTCGGTCATACGGCATTCCATGGTAACGGCAAGGTGCATGCCGGCAAAGACGCCCGCAAGGAAGGTCTTTGCTTCTTCCGCGACCTTCTTCTGTTCTTCCGGATCGAAGGTCGGCTCTTCGCGCTCAGCTTTCTTCTCTTCTGCCGGTGCTTCTTCGGCTTCCGGAGCGGCTTCTTCCGCCTTCGGTTCTTCGGCCGGCGTTTCTTCCTTCGCTTCTTCGGCAGGGATTTCTGCCGCCGGTGCTTCTTCGACAGGAGATGCTTCTTCGACAGTGTCTTCCTCCGCTTCTTCATCCGGTGCGGAAATGTCTACGACCGCCATCTTCTTGTGGATGAGGCCGAAGAGTCCGCTCGAGGGCTGTTCGACGACATGGACGACAGCTTCTTCGCGGCTGATGCCGAGCTTTTCCAAGCCTTCAGCGACAGCAGCTTCGATGGTTTTTGCTGTGATTCTGACTGTTCTCATTTTTCATCAGCCTCCCCGGTGCTCTTAGCAGGTACTTCTTCCTTAGCCGGCTTTTCATCGCCGGCCGGTTCTTTTACTTCTTCAGGAGCTTCTGCTTTGGAAGGAGAGGCTTCTTTGTTTTCGTCTTTTGGTGCATCCGCAGGCTTCTTCACGACTTTCTTGATGACTTTCTTACGGATGATCTTTTTCTTCTTCACTTCCGCTTTCGGCTGGTTTTCTCCATGAACGGTGAGTGTTCCTTTGGAAGCTTTACCGCCGATGCGTTCCTTCATTTCGCCCCAGTACATGATGGTTTGCTGGACGAGCTGGTAAAGGTTGCAAACGATCCAGTAAATGACAAGGCCGCTCGGGAAGTTCAGGGACATCCAGCCGATCATGACAGGCATCATGAGCAGCATGGTCTTCTGGTTGCTCGGTGCGTCCTTCGGGGTGGTCTGCCAGGAAATGATGAAGGTGGAGGCAGCAGAGAGGATCGGAAGGATGTAGGTCTCATCCGGTACAGCCAGGCTTTCCAGCCACAGGAAGCTCTCGTGGGCCGGATCATAGGAAAAGCCCTGGAGTGCATAGTAGATGGAGATCAGGAATGGCATCTGGATGAGGAGCGGCAGGCAGCCGGAGAGCGGAGAGGCTCCGTTTTCCTTGTAGAGCTTGCCCATTTCTTCACGCAGCTTCTGCGGATCATTCTTGTATTTCTTCTGGATCTTCTGCATTTCCGGCTGAATGGCCTGCATGGCCTTCATGGACCGGATCTGTTTCAGGGCGAGCGGGAGCAGCAGCGTCTTGATAATGACGGTCAGGACGATGATGGCGATCCCATAGCTCGGAAATCCCAGGTTTTCTGTCATTTTGTAGCAGAATTCCAGGCAGACGCGCATGACCTCTGCGAGGATTCCGACTAAGCTCGACAGAAATGGAATCTGAAAATCACTCATTGGTTACTCCTTATACGGCCTATATTGCAGCCGTTACATGCCCGGGCCTTCTGAATTTCAAGAGCCCGGTGAGTTTTCGGGAAATCGATCGGCGGTTATGGTGGGATGGATGGCCAGGGATTGGTAGCTAGTGACTAGTGACTGGTGACTAGTGACCAGGGATTAGGGATACGAAATCAGAAATGGCGGTGCAGCGCATCAAACGTAGGAAGCGCTGCCAGTTTTAAAACTCGCGGCGCTTTCATTTTATTTTGCGCCGCACCTTCACTCCTCACTCCTAATTCCTCACTCCTCACTTTTTTCTATGCGAAGCATTGAAAAAAGACAGCCTCTTCACGGGAGCGGGTCGTATCCACCTTTGTGAAACGGGTGGCACTTGGAAATCCGCTTGATCGCGAGCCAGCTGCCTTTTAGGGCTCCATATTTTTGAAGCGCCTGCAGTGCATATTCACTGCAGGTCGGGTAGAAACGACAGCAAGGAGGCTTCAGGGGAGAGATAAACGCTCTATAGAATCGGACAAGACCGATCAGAAGCTCTTTCATCTTATTTCACCAGAATTCCGGCTTTGCGCCACAAGGAAAGGATCGCTTTTTCCGCTTGCTGATAGGTGGCGCCCGTCAGGAAGATGCCTGAGAGCATCACCACTTCATAGTGGGGCGAAAGCTCAGCCATATGAAGGCGGTAGACCTCCTTCATAAGACGTCTTGCACGGTTTCGCGCAAAGGCGTGGCCGATCTTCTTCGTAGTCACGAAGCCCATACGGGTGCCCGGCTTTTTGGTTTTCACCACATAGCAGAGCCCGGCCCGATTGCTGAAACGTTTGGCGGATCTGTAGATCCGACGGTAATCCCTGTTCTGTCTGATACGAGAAGAGCGGGGCAGTGTATACCCCACCCTCTCCTCGCTGATTTCTTGATTAGGCACTTAATACCTTTCTGCCCTTTGCTCTTCTTCTCTTCAGAACAATACGGCCTGCTTTTGTTTTCATACGAGCACGGAAACCGTGGGTCTGTTTTCTCCAATGGTTGTTCGGCTGGAATGTCATTTTTGCCATGTATAAACACCTCCTTACATCGTGTTGTGCCATTTATCTGCACCATAACAGAATAATTATATCTAAGAGAAGAGGGGATGTCAATAAAGTTTGGAAGGAAATCTTGACAAGGGGTTGGCGGGTTCAAGGTTCAAGGTTCAGGGTTCAGGGTTCAGGGTTCAGGGTTTTGGCAGCGGCTTCGCCGCAATATAAATAGGGCGATGCCCGAAGGTCAGCGGGCAGACGTCTAATGTCTAATGTCTCCTAGTCTCCCTGCGCCACCAATCCCTAGCCACTAATCCCTAATCCCTAGCTACTAGCCACCAGTCCCTAGCTCCCCTTCGATTTCCACAATAGCATCCCGCTTCCTGCTACGATGAGCGCGCCGCCGATCCAGGATGCCATGGTCAGGACCTCTCCCCAGAGCGCCCAGCCCGCCACGATATGAAAGAGGACGCCGGTGTACATGACAAAGGTGACGATCATCGGATGAATGTGCGTCGCCCCCCATGTGAAGCAGACCTGTGCAAAAATGGCAGAGAAGGACAGGGCAAAGAGCCATAGGCATTCTGCCGCATCAGGTATCCGAAGATCCTCTCCGAGCATCAGCAAAAGACCGCCTGCCATGCTGTAGAACTGAAAATAAAAGACGATCTCTCCGCCGGAGTGTCCGCCCTTTTCATTGAGCCTGCCGATGCAGGTGTAGGCGCACGCCGAGCAGAAGGCCGATACGATGCCGACGAGTGCGTAAACATTGAAGGAGGAGTAATCCCAGATCCTCAGCACCACCGCCGCGCCGGCAGCGATGATGAAGAGCCAGACACGCACCTGCCTAGACGGCGTGGTCGCAAGGAAGATCGGCGAAAGGATGCACATGAAGAACGCGGCGAGCTGGACAAGGATCTCCGCATCGCCCAGTGTCAGCCCCTTGAGACAGAAGAAAAAGAGCAGGATGCCCATCCCGCCAAAGATGCCGCGCGTATGAAGGAGCAGTCTGTCCTTCCCGGAAAAAAGCGGGAGCGACTCTCTCTTCGCGATGAGCGGCAGGAAGAAGAGCCCCACGAGGCCGCGTACAAACGTCAGCTCGCCGGTCCCCAGGTAGGAGACCGCTTTCGCAGACACGTCCATCAGTGTGAAAAGAAGCGCGGCCAGGATCGAGGCGAGGATGCCGAGTGTCATAGGAGAAGGTTTTGTAGTCATGATTGGGTTCAATAGGTTCAGGGTCAGCCCGTGGGGCGTATCACCCTTGGATCGCGAATGAAAGTTTCGCTTGCATGAGGAATCAGGAATGAGGAGTTAGGAGTTAGGAATGAAGGTAGCGGCTTCGCCGCAAATATATATGGGGCGATGCCCGAAAGTCGTATTCAAGTCAC
>OIXA01005246.1_pt1 | contig 11713 bp, 11 predicted proteins | sample 1587721 | NCBI WGS metagenome assembly OIXA01 (sample SAMEA3888900, study PRJEB22519) | human gut metagenome | biome: human gut; feature: human-associated habitat; material: faeces | place: Denmark | collected 2013 | reverse complement strand
TCAGTGCAGACGGCGGAGGGTCTCAAGAACCAGGTTCCAGGTGCGCTGGACGGAGGAGATGGACATTTTTTCGCGCGTGGTATGGATATCGACCAGATCCGGGCCGAAGGATACGCAGTCAAGGCCGGGGAGCTGGCCCGCGAATAGGCCGCATTCAAGACCTGCGTGGATAGCCTCGATTTTCGGGGCCTTGCCGGTCTGCTGCGTGTAGACGGCGGCGAGCTTGTCGCGCAGCGGAGATTCACGCCGGTATTCCCACGCGGGATAGGCCCCCGTCACATGAAGCGAACCGCCCAGCAGCTGTGACAGCGCGTCGATGCGGGCAAGCAGCATCTGCTTCTGCGACGAAACCGAGCTTCTGACCGAGCTGACCGCCGTCAGAACGCTGTCCGTCACATGGAAAATGCCGAGATTGCAGGACGTCTGCACCAGCCCCGGGATGTCCATGCTCATGGCCGCGATGCCGTTCGGCACAAGCAGCAGGAAGCGGACAACACGCAGCGTCGCTTCCTCCGTCAGCGCCTGATCGCAGGCGGGGGCAGGCTCCAGCGCGACGGTCACACCGGGGTCGGCTGCGGCGTATTCCTTCCGGAAATCGGCCTCGCAGGCCGCCGCGATCTCACGCGCAGCAGAAAGGTCCTCCTCCCGCAGGGCCAGAACGGCCTCGGATGCGTTCGGAATGGCGTTGTCCTTCAGACCGCCTGCGGCGGAAACGAGCCGGTAGGAGAGTTTTTTCTGCATCGCGTCCAGTACGCGGCCCAGCAGGAGATTCGCGTTTGCGCGGCCCTTGTCGATCTCCTGGCCGGAATGGCCGCCGATGAGGCCGGAGACGGTCAGCCGCGCGCAGGCCAGCGCGCAGGGGGCGCTCGTCAGGCCAATGGAGACGTTGGCGCTTGCGCCGCCGGCACAGCTGACGGTGAAGATGCCCTCGTCCTCGGAGTCGACGTTCAGCATACGGCGGGCGGAGAGCTGCGAAAAATCAAGGCCCTGCGCGCCCTCCATGCCGATCTCCTCGTCGACGGTAAACACGACCTCAAGCGCCGGGTGCGCAATTTCGCTGCTGTCCAGCACGGCCAGTGCCATGGCGACGGCAATGCCGTCGTCGCCGCCGAGCGTCGTGCCCTTCGCGCGGATAAAGTCACCGTCCACCTCCAGCTCCAGCCCGTCGGTCAGGAAGTTGATGGGGCTGTCGGGCGTCTTTTCTGCGACCATGTCAAGATGTCCCTGCACGATCACCGTGGGAGCGGCTTCATAGCCAGGCGTTGCGGGCTTGACGATGACGACGTTGTTAAGCCCATCCTGATGGACCTCTAGACCGCGGCTTTCTGCAAACTTCACGCAGTAGTCGCTGATTGCCTTTGTGTTGCCCGAGCCGTGGGGGATGGCGCACAGATCTTCAAAAAAGGACAGGACATTCTTCGGTTCCAGCTGCTCTAATACTCGCATGACAATACAATCCTTTCAAAATATGTTTGAGAAACCCATGACGGAAAAAGCCTCGCAGCGTTTCGCGTCCGCAGACGCGAAATAAAATGGAAATTTATGCTATCCGGCGGCTTCGCCGACCGGAAACATCCTGCTCACCTCGCAAGTGTGGAATTTTGCCCCGTTGGGGCAAAATTCTGCGCGCAGCCGAGGTGCATTCTTTTTGCCAAAAAGCCCCTGCTTTTTGGCAGGCGGGCGTTAGCCTAGCTTTTCAAAATCCTCCGCGCCGTGCTTGCACAGCGGGCAGATGAAATCGGCAGGCAGCTGCTCACCCTCATAGACGTAGCCGCAGATCTTGCAGACCCAGCCTTTCTGCTCGGCGAGCGCGGCAGGCTTCGGCTTGACGTTTTCAAAGTAGTAGCTGTAGGTCATGGCAGGGACGTTCGACAGCTCGCGCGCCTCGGTTACGTCGGCAATGAACAGAATATGCGTCTCAAACTCAATGGCCTGGATAACCTTGCCGGACAGGAACGCTTTCGTGCAGGCGGGGACGTAGCAGACGCCGTTGATGGCGCGCGGGGTCGTCTTCGCGTCGGCAAACTTGTCGACATCGCGCCCGGACTGGAAGCCGTAGTGCTGGAACATGGCAAACGGCGCGTCCTGCGAGAGAACGGAGACATTGAACACGCCCGTCTTTTTGATCATATCGCAGGTGTAGTTTGCCTTGTTGACGGTGATGCTGATGCGCTTGGGCGTGTCGGTCTGCTGCATGACGGTGTTGATGATGCAGCCGTTGTCCTTTTCGCCGTCGCGCGCGGTGAGAACGTAAAGCCCGTAGGAAAGGGAGAACATCGCGTTCTGCTCGATGGGCTTGGCATCCTCGTGGACCGCGGGTGCGGGATAGTCCATGCTGTCATAGATTGCCTGCGCAAGAACGTCCATCTGCGAAAGCTGCGCTTCCTTGAGCGAAGACTTGATGGTCAGACCCTCGTCCAGAATCGTGCAGTTTTTGAGCTTCTGGAACTCCGCACGCATGAGACCGCCCGCCGTGGGCGCCCAGGAGCCGTTTTCGACCAGCGCGATGGTCCGGTTCTGGAGGTTGTGGTTCACAATGTCATGGACCAGATTTTCCATGTTCACGAACATGCCGGCATTGTAGGTTGTGGAGAAGAAAACCAGGTGGCTGGCGCGGAAGCACTCGGAGACGATGAAGCTCGGGTGCGTCGCGGACACGTCGTACATCTTCACATCGCGCACGCCGAGGTCGGCAAGCTTCGAGGCAAGAATGTTCGCCGCGTTTTCGGTGTTGCCGTAGACGGAGGCATAGGCAATCACGACTGCCTGCTGCTCGGGCTTGTAGGTTGCCCAGTGGACGTATTTGTCGATAAACCAGCCGATGTCCTTGCGCCACACGGGTCCGTGCAGCGGGCAGATGGTTTCAATTTCGATCGTCGCTGCCTTCTTGAGCAGTGCCTGTACCTGCGTGCCGTATTTGCCGACGATGTTGGTGTAATACCGGCGGGCATCGTCGAGCCATTCGGTCTGGAAGTTCACTTCGTCCGCGTACAGGTTGCCGTTGAGCGCGCCGAAGGTGCCGAAGGCGTCGGCAGAGTAGAGTGTCTTCGTGGTTACGTCGTAGGAGACCATCGCCTCGGGCCAGTGGACCATCGGTGCCATGACGAAGGCAAAGGTGTGCCTGCCGGTGCAGAGCGTGTCCATCTCGCCGACAATGACGGCACGCGCGTCGATGTCGAACGTGAAGAAGTTCTTGATCATTGCCAGCGTCTTTTTGTTGCAGACGATCTTCACATCCGGATGGCGCAGGACCAGATCCTGCATCAGCGCGCAGTGGTCCGGCTCCATGTGGTTGACGATCAGATAGTCGAGCGGGCGTCCGTTCAGCACGTGCTCGACATTTTCAAAGAAGATGCCGCTCACGGAGCTGTCGGCAGTGTCCAGCAGGACAGTCTTTTCATCGAGCAGCAGGTAGGAGTTGTAGCTCACGCCGCGCGAGATGGGATAGACGTTTTCAAAGAGCGCCAGACGCCGGTCGCTTGCGCCGACCCAGTAGAGATCCTCGGTCATTTTTTTGACACAATACATATGCATTCCTCCTGAAATTCATGGATCAGCCAGGGGCTGTTTGCTTCTGTCCATAGCATACCACATGTCGCGAAAAAAAGCCAGAACTATTTTAAGAATAATTCTTAAAATTGAAGTTCTGCACACGCGAGACGGATTGCATTTTTGCGCGCAATCGGGTATGATACAAAAAGAAGAACAAACAGGAGGCGAAGGACTTGAAAAGAGTCTTGAAAATTGCTGGAATTCTGCTGCTGGCGGTGCTGGCAGCCGTGCTTTGCTATGTAGGCTACGTCTTCGGAACCTATTCGCGCATCGAAGACAACCAGGAGCTGAGCGTCACACACGGAAGCAGCGGCGTCCAGACTGCCGAGCCAGAGACGGACTATAAAATCCTCAGCTGGAACATCGGCTTCGGCGCGTATGAAGAGGACTTCGGCTTTTTCATGGACGGCGGCACGGAGTCGCGCGCATGGTCCAAAGAACGGTTGGAAAAGAATCTTGACGCCATCGGAGAAACTGCCGCGGCGCAGGATGCAGACCTGATGCTTTTGCAGGAGGTCGACTTCGACTCCGACCGGAGCTACCATGTCGACGAGGCGTTGAAGCTTCGCACGTTTGACGGTCTGGACGTTTCTACAGACAGCGTCTTTGCCGTGAACTACCATTCGGCGTATCTGTTTTACCCCATCACGCAGCCGCACGGCGCGTCGAATTCCGGGCTGCTGACAACATCAAAGCTCGGTATCCGCAGCGCGGTGCGAAGGAGCCTGCCGGTCGAGACGGGCGTGACGAAGCTTCTCGATCTGGACCGGTGCTACAGCGTATCGAAAATTCCGGTCTCGAACGGGAAAGCGCTGTGCCTGTATAACCTGCACCTGTCTGCCTACACCTCCGACGGAAAAATTGCCGACGAGCAGCTGGAGCTTCTGCTCTGCGACATGCAGGCGGAGTATGAAGCGGGAAACTACGTCATTGGCGGCGGAGACTTCAATAAGGATTTGCTGGAGGACGGCAGCGAAGCATATTTCGGCGTTTCCACCGAGGACTACACCTGGGCGCAGCCGCTTCGCTTTGATCTGCTGGAGAAAACCGATATCCGGCTCATTGCGCCGCAGGGAAAAGACGGCGCGGTCCCCACGGTCCGCAACGCGGACGGTCCGTATCACGACGGGCAGCTGGTGTTGTCGGTCGACGGCTTTCTGGTTTCGCCGAATGTCGAAGTGACGGACAGCGAGGTCGTGTCCACCGGCTTTGCCTACTCTGACCATAATCCGATCTGCATGAGCGTCACGCTTCTTGCGCAATAACAACACCCCGGCGCAGTTGGTTTTGAGCTGCGCTGGGGGCGTTTTTACTTTCGACCGGTCGAGCCGAAGCCGCCGCGGTCCGTGTCAGACAGCGTGTCGCACTCTTCAAACTCGATGGCAGGCTGGGCCTCGAAAATGCGGAACTGGCAGATACGGTCGCCCTTTTCAAGCGTCGTGTCACGCGTGGCGTAGACGGGGAGCTTCCACTCGTCGTTCGTGCCGCAGTAGCTGTTGTCGATCACGCCGACGGAGTTTGCCTGCAGAAGCCCCCAGCGCTTGAAGGTCGACGAGCGCGGCGCGGTCCGCGCCTCATAGCCCTCGGGCAGCTGCATCGAAACGCCGAGCGGCACGAGCGCAAAGTCCCCCGCGTGCAGCGTCATGTCCTGCGCGCAGTAAAGATCGATCCAGTCGCCCGTTTTGGTCAGCTGCAGCCGCGGTGCGTCCGGGGAAAAATAATGAATCTTGATTTTCGGCATAAGCTTCTCCTGTCCTTATTGTCTTTCGTCCCAGAGAACGACTGTTCCGGCGGCGAGTGTTTTCGGCATATCAATCAGGCGCTGGTTGCTCGAGCCCCGGAAGCGCAGCGAGAGATTTTTCTGCGCGGCAATGAACGGACCGTCTACCAGAACGTCCAGATGCTCCAAAAGCGCCTGCGTTATGCCGGGGAGCATCGGAAGATTCCCGCCGTAGACATAGCCCGTGAACGCCCAGATGGACTTTTCCGGAAGCTCCTGCCGGATTCTGCGCGAGAGCAGCAGCAGCGATTCCTGATTGTGCGGGTCGAACGGCTCGCCGCCGAGGTAGGTGATGCCCCGGATATAATCGGGGCAGAGCATGGCAAGCAGGCGGTCGGAGACCTCGTCGGTGAACGGCTCGCCGTAGGAAAAGTCCCACGCCTCTTCGTTGAAGCAGTCCTTGCAGTGGTGTGTGCAGCCGGAGACGAACAGGCTCACGCGCACGCCGGGACCGTTTGCGATGTCGCAGGATTTGATATTGGCATAATTCATAAAAAACCTCCGTCGCGCGCGGCGCGATTCTGTCTTGACAAACGGCAATGTTCTGTTACAATGTCTGCCTTGGAACGATTATCTTATGAAGGAGGTGCGCGATGGAAACGCACGATCAGATTTTGCATGGTCTTCTGGACATGGGGCAGATGCTGCTGCTGTGCGGCGCGGAAATCAACCGCGTGGAAGACACCATGACGCGGCTCGGAAGAGCCTACGGTGCAAAGAAGGTAGACATCTTTGCCATCACATCCGATATTGTATTGACGATTCTGTTTGAAGACGGCGTGGAGCTGACACAGACGCGCCGCATCAACAAAGCGTCGTCGTTTGACTTTGTCAAGCTCGAACGGCTCAATGCCCTCAGCCGCCGCATCTGTACCGAGCCGGTGAGCGCGGCGGAATTTCGCGCGGAGCTGAAAAAAATCGATCGGGAGAAGCCGAAGGTGCAGACGCTGTATCTGGGAAGCGTTGTGACGGCGCTGAGCTTTACGCTCTTTTTCGGCGGCTCCTGGGCTGACAGCATCCTTGCTGCCTTTGTCGGCGCGATGGTCTGCTTCATGCAGCAGCAGGTGCAGCCCGTGTTCCGCAACGCCGCGTTCTTTCAGGTGCTGGTCGGCTTTGTCGCGGGCAGCTTCATCTGGTTCGTCTGGCGGCAGGTGCCGGCGCTGGATGTCGATAAAATATCCATCGGCGTCATCATGCTGCTCATTCCGGGCGCGGCGCTGACGAACGCGGTGCGCGACATGCTCGTCGGGCACACGGTCTCGGGGCTTTTGCGCATGTTCGAGTCGCTGCTTCTTGCGCTGATGCTTGCCATTGGCTTCGGCAGCGCAATCTATCTGTTTGGGGTGTAAGAGATGGTCGGAAATTTACTGACGGCGCTGTTTTCCACCGTGGGCTACTGCCTGCTGATGAACGTGCCGGTGAAAAAAATCATTCCCGCGTCCGTCGGCGGCATGCTCAGCTGGCTGCTCTATCTGCTGTTAAAGGACCGGGTGCAGAGCGTGTTTTATCTGCTTGTCCTGGTGGGCGCGTTTGCCGCGACCTACAGCGAAATCGCCGCGAAGGTTGCAAAAACGCCCGCGACGCTGTTCCTGCTTCCGGCGCTCATTCCGCTCGTTCCCGGCGGCTCGGCGTATTATGCGATGCTGGGACTGGTGCAGAACCGCTTTGACGATATGCGCCGCTACGCCCTGCTTACGGGGCAGTGGGCGGTCGGACTGGCGGCGGGCATCTGCGTGGTGGCGGTCATCCGCCAGATCGGGCAGTATATGCAAAGGCACGGCGGCTAACCGGGCGGAAGAGCTTTGACAGCGTGAAGCGCAGCGCTTCGCGCTGTTTTTATACTATCACACGATTGCCGCTTCGTAAAGGAAAAAGCGGGCAGATTTGTGGGTGCCCTGTTCTTCCTTGCGGCAATCTTTGCGACGCTGACCTCCTGCATTTCAGTGCTGGAATCCATCGTGGCAAACTGCGTGGAAATTTTCCGCACCGACCGAAAAAAGACGGTCGTTGTTCTGTCCGTGATCTATCTTGCGGCGAGCGCCGTCATTGCGCTGGGCTACAGCAAGTTCTATTTTGAGCTGCCGCTGCCCAACGGCTCGGTCGGTCAGCTGCTGGACCTCATGGACTATGTCAGCAACTCCGTCATGATGCCGTTCATTGCGCTGCTGTCTACAATTCTCATCGGCTGGGTCAAATCGCCGCAGTACGTCATCGGCGAGATGGAGCGAAACGGCGAGACGTTCCGGCGCAGAGGCGTGTACACGATTATGATCCGCTATATTGCGCCGGTCATGATGTTCGTGCTGTTTTTGCAGTCGACCGGAATTTTGTCCTGAGATTCAACCGGCAAGCCTTCGGCTTGCCGGTTTTTTGCGCGAAACAGAAGATTTTCCTTTTGTGTGGAAATCTTTCGTGTTATACTGAGAAAAACGCAGGGAGGCGGGCAGATGGCAGACGGCGCGAGACTCTATCAGATACTGCGCGGCAGGCTCTATGAAAGGCTGCCGCTGCTGGCGCTGGCGCTGGGGCTGCTCGACTGGCGCGAGGGGGAGAAAACCGGCACCGACGGACGGTTTTTTTACGCGCCCATTTCGTTTCTGGAGCAGGCGGTAAAAAAGCCGGGACCTGCGGAAAAGACGCTTCTTCACAGCGTGCTGCATGCGATGCTGCTGCACCCGTGGCAGCGCGGGGGAGTAGATGCGCAGGTGTGGAGCCTTGCCTGTGACATGACGGTCGGCTTTCTTGCAAAAAGGCTTTTGGGGCAGACGCTTGATGAAACGCAGGCAAAGGCGTTTTACGCGCTCAGAAAAGGCACGGCGTTTTCCGCTTCGGCGGTCTGCGCGCAGTTAGACGAAACCTTTCCCGTTCCGCGCGAAAACCTCCGGGCGCTTTTTGCGCAGGACGATCATGCCCTCTGGAATGCGGCACAGGAGCAGGCGAGGCTTCCTGCTTCCGGCGCGGATGGCGCGGGCGCGCCTGCGCTCTGGCGGCGGCAGAGAGAGAAACTTCTTCCGTTCATGCAGGAGGAGAAGCCGAAAATCGGCATCGGCACGGCGGGGGTAAAGCTTACGGTTCTGGACAGCCCGGAAAACAATGTGCGCTTTGCAGGGCTCCTGCGGGCGTTTTCGGTTCTGCGGGAGAACCGGCACGTCAGCGATGCCGACTTTTCCTACTCGTGGTATGCCTACGGCATGGAGCATTATAACGGCGTGGCGCTTATAGAGCCGCTGGAATATTCCGAGGAGCGGAAGCTCCGGGAGCTTGCGATTGTGATTGACACGTCGGCGTCCTGCTCGCGTGGGCTGACCGGCTGGTTTTTGCGCGCGGTCCATGATATCCTGCTGCGTGAGCGGCTGTTTTTCGACCGCTTCCGGCTGCACATCCTGCAATGCGACTGCGAGGTGCAGCAGGACACCCTGGTGACAAATCTCGAAGAATTTCAGTGGTATCTGGACCATCTGGAGCTGTATGGCGGCGGAGGCACGGATTTTCGCCCGGCGCTGCGGCGCATCGACGAGCTGGTCGCGTGCGGAGAGCTGCCGCATCTGGGCGGCGTTCTGTATTTTACCGACGGCTACGGCGTATTTCCCGAGCGCGAGCCTGCCTACCCCGTCGCGTTCGTGATGCTGCGCTACCGCTACGACGATATCAACATTCCGCGCTGGGCGATACGGCTCGTACTGGATGCGGACAAGCCCGGGAGGGACGAAGGATGGATATAAAACAGGCGAAGGAAGAAATCAGGCGCACGGTGCTTGCCTATACCGAACGAACGCCGGATGGCGCGCTCTGCATGCCGCTCGTGCATCAAAGACCGCTTCTTCTCATGGGACCTCCGGGCGTCGGCAAGACGGCGGTATTCTATCAGCTGGCGCAGGAGCTGGGGATCAATCTGGTGTCCTACACCATGACCCACCACACGCGCCAGAGCGCGCTGGGGCTGCCGCTGATCCGCGAGAAAACCTTCGGCGGGAAACCGTATTCCGCCACCGAGTATACCATGAGCGAGATTCTGGCAAGCGTCTATGAGCGGATGGAACAGACGGGTATCCAGACCGGCATTTTGTTTCTGGATGAAATCAACTGCGTGTCGGAAACGCTGATGCCCGCGATGCTGCAGCTGCTGCAGAGCAAGCAGTTTGGAACCCATAGGCTCCCCGAGGGCTGGGTCATTGCCGCGGCAGGCAATCCGCCGGCGTACAACGAGTCGGCAAGAAGCTTCGACACGGTCACGATGGACCGGGTTCGGCTGCTTGAAATTTCGGAAAACTACCCCGTTTGGCGCGACTACGCGCACGCAAAGGGGCTTCACCCGGCGGTCCTTTCTTATCTGGAGCTGAACCCGGAGCATTTTTACTGTGTCGAGCGAACTGCCCGCGGAAGAAGCTTTGTAACCGCACGCGGCTGGGAGGATTTGTCCCAGACGCTTTGCAGCTATGAGCGGCTGGGCTTTGCGATAACCGGCGCGCTGTTCGGAGAATTTTTGCAGCACGCGGAGATTGCCGCGTCGTTTGAAGCGTTCTTCCAGCTCTATTCCGGCTGGCGGGAAAAGCTGGCGCTTGCGCCGATTTTGTCCGGCAGGCAAAGCGGCTGCGCACCGGAGCTGCAGGAGCTGTCTTTCGACGGGCGGCTGGCAGCGGTCGAATTTCTGCTGCATGCCGTCCGGCGGGAACTGGAGGATTACCGGCAGAGCGCGGCGCTTTGCGGCAGTCTGGAGAGCTTCGTGTCTGCCTTGCAGCAGGAAGCAGACCCGCTTCGCGCGGCAAAGGAGAATCTCTCCAGGCGTGAAAAGGCGGTGCAGCTGAGACAGGAGCTGGGTGTGCTGCCGCCCGGCGAGCAGGCGCGGGAGCGGCACCTTGCAGCAAGGCTTCACGCGCTGCTGGACGATGCAGACGATCTGGCGGCATTGCGGCAGGAAGCCGAGCGCTGCCGGCAGGCGCTTTTGCAGCAGGAATCTTCGTGCAGCGCGCAGCTGGACAACGCCATGGGCTTTGTGTACGATACCTTCGGCGCGGGGCATGAGCTTCTTATCTTCCTGACGCAGCTGGGGCGCCTTCCCGGCGCGCAGGCGTTTTTGCCCGGCAGCGCGCGATACAGGACGCTGTGCAGGCAGACGCTTCCCGAGGAGCTGGCAAAAGACCTGTAAAATCAAAAGCTGCCGCAGACGGTGTTTCGTCTGCGGCAGCTTTTTGCGGCGTTACTTCTTTTTGACCGGGAAGCAGACCTCGGTGACAAACTCGTCGGGGTTCTGCGTCTCGTGCGGGCTGACGTGGTAGATATCGAACATGGGACCGGCGTAGTCGTAGCCGTTGTCCTCCACCCACGCGCTGACAGTGGCGACAACGTCGTTGATCTGCGCGTAGCTGCCCTTGAACGTGCAGCCGGCGTAGGTCACGGCGGGAAGCGTCCGGAACTTCACGTGCTCGGTATCCGGATATGTGCCCTTTACGGATTTGGACGCCATAATCTCAACGTTCTGCTCCTTGAATTCGTTGTCGAGAAATTCGACCGCGCAGTAGCAGGGGTCGCCAGGGACCAGCGCCATCGCAGCGGTTTCGCTGCACAGAACGCTCCATACCATGCCCTCGTCCTCATAACAGGGAATGGTCATGCGCACCGTGGCGCAGTAGCGTTCGGGAAGCGTTTTCAGTGTGACATTGTACTTCATAGGTTCGTCCTTTCGTAAGCGGTTCCTCGCTGCCGCAATCAGACGAAGGCGCTGCGCGGTGTCTGCGGCAAGCAGCTCCAACTGCTGCTGCTGCGCGGCAAGATGCGCGTCGAGTGCGTCCTTGTCGTCATACAGCTCCAGCAATTGTCCGATTTCCGCCAGATGAAAGCCCATGTCCTTGAGCGCTGTGATGCGCCCGACGGTTGGCAGCTGGTGCTCGTCATAGTAGCGGTAGTCGGTGAACCGGTCGACGTAGACCGGGCGCAGCAGCCCAATCTCGTCGTAATGCCGGAGCATGCGGACGCTGATTCTGGACAGCTTGGAAAAATCTCCGATTTTCAGCAAGGCGGTACCCTCCATGCAGTTCATTTTTTGGATCCGCAGGTATTGTAAAGCCTGACACAGTGGGAGTGTCAAGAGGGGAAAACAGGTTTTTTGCTGCCAGCCCGCAGCGGGGGGCTTTTTGGCTGGACCCGTGGTCCAGGGACCAGGGGTTGACTGGCAGTGCCCCGCCAGCCTGGTGGTTTCGACCCCATTCTTCTTAGCTGCGCAAAGAAGAACGGCGTCGACCGTCAAGAAGAAGTTGCCCAAAGGAACCCCTTGGAAGGGGTTCCTCTGGACTCTTCCCGAAACAGAGGGGCTGCGAGCCCCTCAGACTCCCCGGGGCTGCCCGGTACAGAGATTTTCCCAGTCGGGCGTGGTTACGTACTTTT
>OIXA01005236.1_pt1 | contig 11737 bp, 9 predicted proteins | sample 1587721 | NCBI WGS metagenome assembly OIXA01 (sample SAMEA3888900, study PRJEB22519) | human gut metagenome | biome: human gut; feature: human-associated habitat; material: faeces | place: Denmark | collected 2013 | reverse complement strand
ACTCCGGATGTGTATTGATATGCTCGATCAGCCGGTCTGCATATTTGCTGAGCTTGAGGAAGTATGCCTCTTCTTTCGCCGGCTGACATTCTCTGCCGCAGTCCGGGCATTTACCATCAACAAGCTGGGATGATGTAAAGAAAGACTCACATGGTGTACAATACATTCCTTCGTAGAATCCTTTATAAATATCTCCCTGCTCGTATAATTTCTTGAATATTTTCTGTACCTGTTTCTCATGATAATCATCCGTTGTACGAATAAATTTATCATACGATGTATTCATCAGATCCCAGATTGTCTTGATCTGTCCGGATACGTCATCAACAAACTGCTTTGGTGTTACTCCTGCCTCTTCCGCTTTCAGTTCGATCTTCTGACCATGCTCATCCGTACCGGTCTGGAAACGAACATCATATCCTTCTAATCTTTTATAACGCACAATACTGTCTGCGAGCACTGCCTCATACGTATTACCGATATGTGGTTTGCCGGACGTATATGCGATCGCGGTCGTCAAATAAAATGTCTTCTTGTCTGCCATTTCGTTCCCTCTTTCTGCAAAAAACGTCTTTAAGGCTCGGTGTCCCAAACCTTAAAGACGATTTACTCGTTTTATTGCTTCTTTGTGTTCCTAGCCTTTTACTAGTTTAGTTTATCCCATATGGTCTGTCAAGATACCTCATTGACAAATTCCTATGCTCAAAATTAACGATGCATCGAGAAGGTGTCCATCGGATAATGTTCGAGATTCTCGTGTACTCCACGCTCATCTGCCTCACCCAATAATGCATTACGATCTTTCATCGCTGCCTTCTCGGTACGGTGCTGGCTAGGGCCGCCAACACAACCGCCTTCACAGACCATACCTTCAATAAAGTCTTCCGGCAAACGGCCAAGTTTTAACAATGTCAATGCTGTCTTACATTCAGCTGCACCATTACAGGTACGAACTTTGAGATCGGCATCTCCCTGTGTCTCTTCCAAACATTGGATCACTGCCACAGTAACACCGCCTGCATTAGCAAATTTCTTACCATAAATACTTGCTTCCTGTGAATCATTCTCTGCCGGCTCAAACTTCACATTCCTAGCTTTCATAATAGAACTGAGTTCGCCGTATGTTAATACATAATCTGCATTGCCCTCAATGCTCTTATCCTGACATTCTGATTTCTTAGCAACACATGGTCCGATAAATACAGTTACCGCTTCCGGCTCTTTCGCCTTGATCATTCTGGACACTGCACACATTGGTGATACTGTCGTAGATACACAATCCCATACCTCTGGGAAATGTTTCTTGACCATATTTACAAATGCCGGACAGCAGGAGGTTGTCTTCTTCTTGCCATCTTTGGCTGCTTCTGCCCACTCTTCTGCCTCTGCAGCTGCTGTCATGTCTCCACCAAGACCAACTTCGATCATATCCTTAAATCCAATCTTCTTTAAGGCTTCTCGGATACTGGTCATGGAAATATCTTTACCAAACTGTCCCTCTGTTGCCGGAGCTACCATAGCATATACCGGCTTACCAGCCAACATATCATTAATAATGTCTACAACAAAAGTCTTGGATCCAATTGCACCGAATGGACAGCTGTGAATACAATGTCCACACTGAATACATTTCTCCTCATCAATCACACAAATGCCATTCTCATCGAAAGACATTGCATCTACCGGACACGCTCTCTTACATGGACGCATCAGATCAGCAATGGCGTTATATGGACATGCCTTAGAACAAAGTCCACATTCTTTACACTGACTAGGATCGATGTAAGCGCGGTCTTTTCCCATAGAGATCGCACCAAAGCGGCACGCCTGCTGACAGGATCTCTTCATACACTTACGACAGTTATCTGTTACTACATAACGTGCAATGGAACACTCCTCACAAGCAGAAGAAATAACCTGAATCATGCTGTCACTCTGCTTATCACTCGGGCATTTACCCTCTGCCAAACGCACACGCTGGCGGATAATTTCCCTCTCTTTATAAATACAGCAACGAAATCTTGCTTTTGGTCCCGGAATCATCTGGAATGGAAGAAGCTCCTTCCCCTCCTCAAGTTTCTTGTCATACGCTAACTTGGCTACCTCTTGTAAAACCTTGTGCTTAATGTTTAACACTGTTACGTCATCTGAAAGCATATTGTACTCCTTTCCATTTGGTTCATCTTAATAATTTTTCTCAATACAGTTTTTCGCCATTATAACATATCCCTTGTGGAAAATCTACACAATACGTTTGCATTTTCATACCAAAACACGGCGATTATGACAATTTGTCTTCTGAAACGATCACCCTGTCGCGAAAATAGTCTATTGTTGTTCGGGTTGAAATTCTGTCATATGCGTGCGGTATTTCTTGGGTGCCATATTTGTCTGCAATGAATCATTGCGACGCTCATGAATACAAATGCTGTCAAAAAATGTCTTCCATAATATGACATATTCTTCTTTTTGCTCCAAAAGCACATCTAACTGTTCGCATTCCTGTACTGTCAACGCTCGAATATACCAAGGCTGCTCGGGAACATGGATCATCACCTCACAGTGTCCCTTGTCATAGATCATAAAACGCTCCGGATTGAGACGATCTGCAAAATGCGAGGCGATCATCGTCAATATACGGTGATCCGGCTCGATCACCGCCAAAAGTACCGATGGCTCTACAGAGACTTCCTGGAAACGCAATATTTCCCGAAACCATGCCGCCTCATTGCGGACACGCCTCTGCAGCGCGAAGATTGCCTTGACACACGGTATCTGCATCGCATCCGTTACCCTTCTGCCAATGGTAAAACCATATGTAACAAACTGATACACCAGATTGGCCTTCTCCGGATCATTCGACGCCAGCGCATACATAACATACTCATATGCATTTCTGCTAATGCCGCTTTGCACCTTATCTAAGACAATGCGAGCATGCTCCGGATCCGTTACTACCGTAATATATTCCGCAAATAGGACAAAGGACTCTGTCTCGCCTTCCCTTATCGGTGCGATCCGAATATACTTATGCCCATATCCGGAAATGCCCGCCTCGTATACCGCTGTCAATATCCCGTCCTGTGTATCTTCACACTGATAGATCCGAAGCGGTCTGTTCTCCTCTTCCTGCTTCATACCAATCCTCCGTTTGGAAAATCATCAAACAACGACAACTGCCGATACGTTACCCTCTCACCAAATCCCCGCATCACATCTGTATTATCTGCCAAAAGACTGCGTGTGATATAGTCCTCCTCCACTTTGAGAAAATCCTGAAACATACGCCCATGGCACGTAATAAAATAAATAGCCCGTTTAAGAACGACTCCCATCGCCTTGAGCGAATCAAAGTCCACTCTGCCGGTACGCCTTGCGCGGATAATACGGCCTGCTGACTTCACGCCGATCCCCGGCACGCGAAGCAGCGTATCATAATCTGCACTTTCTATCTCTACCGGAAATAACTCCAAATGTCCCAACGCCCAATCACATTTAGGATCCAAATACGTATTAAAATTAGGGCGGCTGGGTGATAATAGCTCATTCGCCTCAAATCCATAATATCGCAGCAAAAAATCTGCTTGATATAAGCGGTGTTCCCGCCGCAGCGGTGGCTGACTATCCAGTGCCGGAAGAGTACTATCCTTATTGACATTGATAAACGCAGAATAAAACACCCGCTTCAGGTCAAAACGCCGGTATAACGCTTCTGATACCGCCATGATCTCATAGTCTGTCTCCCCGGAGGCACCAATGATCATCTGTGTACTCTGTCCGGCCGGGACAAATCCCCTCTTCGTATCGCAGGAATTCCACAACTGCAATCCAGATGAGGCTTTTCCTTGCCGCATAAGGTCCGTCCCTGTGATCACGCTGTCCCCGCTTCCGGAATGAGAAATCTTGTATCCACCAGTGTCTGCATTTGTACCGGGAACGCCCTTAACTCCCCGTGAGACTGTATGTGCACCGGAAGCACTCGCAACTCCCCGTGAGATTGCATGTGTACCAAAAGCATCCTTAGCTCCCCGCATGGCAAGACGTTTCTGCTTCCGCTCCTGCGTAAAATGATATGCGCCGTAATTGCCCCCTTTCATGCCGAGATACTCACGACTTTCTGCCATTCCATTTTGAATCTGGCGCATCGGTGTCAAGATCGTCTTGCGCGTCTTATTGGGCGCAAGACGTTTTAATCCTTCTTCCGTCGGGAGCTCCAAATTAATACTCATACGATCCGCATACCAACCCGCCATCTCAATAAGCGCAGGATCCGCCCCCGGAATTGCCTTACAATGAATATATCCGTTAAACCGATGTATGATCCGAAGGTCACGTAATGCCTTGCATATCTGTTCCATCGTTTCATTGGGTGAATGCAGTATCCCGGAGCTCAAAAAAAGCCCCTCGATATAATTACGTCGATAAAACTCCATTGTCAAAGTACATATTTCTTCTGGGGTGAAGCTCGCTCTTGGCACATCATTCGAGCATCGGTTCACACAATATTTACAGTCGAATACGCACTCATTGGTATACAATATTTTAAGCAGAGAGATACATCTGCCATCTCCGGAAAATGTATGGCAAATACCTGCCGCCTCTGTATTTCCAATGCTCCCGGCTTCTGCCTTTCTGGCAACACCACTGGAAGTACATGCAACATCATACTTCGCTGCATCTGATAATATCGCAAGCTTCTGCTGTAATGTTGCATTCTCCTGTAATATCATAGCAAACCACAATCCTTTCCCATCACGCAATCGCAACTGCAATCGAACATTTGTTCGTATTATATCACCCGGTCCTTATCCTGTCAACAAACATTGCCCTGCCAATTGTTTCCTGTTATAATGGGCTTGTCATTTTTTTACCACATTTGTCGAATACACTGGTACAACGACGATGGCAGTAAAAGCATATGAACGAAGTAGTCCATGGCATTATTTACTATGCTGGGACTTATTCATAGAAAGGAATAAATATTAAGGATGAGAAAAAAATTATTATGTGCCTTACTGGCAGTATCTATGGTAGTGTCATCTGGAACAATGCTACCGAACACACAGGCAGTCACCGCAAGTGCAGCATCCACTTCGGTCAGTCCTTTTACCGGCAAAACCTATACACACTCTGATGTATTCCATGGAAAAAACGTCTATCATGGCATCGATGTATCCTATCATAATGGAGCAATTGATTGGGCGAAAGCCGCTGCAGATGGTGTGGAATACGCCTTTATCCGGGTTGGCTACCGCGGCTGGGGATCCGGCACAGTTGTAGAAGATCCTCGTTTTAAAACATATATCAAAGATGCACTGGATGCCGGAGTCCATGTCGGATTATATTTCTTCACCGAAGCCCGCACGACCAAAGAGGCTATCGAAGAAGCTAACTTCTGCCTGAAAATGGCAGCAAACTATGACATAGAGCTTCCAATCGCTTTTGATTATGAATACCAATACTCCGACGGATCGCTTGTCAGTCCAAAGGCAGGGATCAGTAAAGCACAGGCAACGGCAAACTGTGAAGCTTTCTGCGACACGATCTCGGCAGGCGGATACACACCGATGATCTATGCCAATTCGAGTGACTTAAAGACACTGATCGACGGCGCCAGTCTTCAGCAAAAATACATGATCTGGCTCGCCAACTATACGACGAAAACATCTTATACCGGCGAATACGATATTTGGCAATACAGCAGTACCGGCAAGATCAATGGATTTACGACAAATGTAGACTGTAATTTCTGGTATTCTGATACCGATATTGCAAAGATAAATTTCAACAGCGGTGAGCTCAAAGATGCAGCCATCGCAAAAATCCCGACGCAGATCTATACCGGCAAAGAGATCAAGCCTGCGCTAACCGTTACACTAAACCGCCGCGGATTAAAAGCCGGACGCGATTATACCGTCACGTACAGCAACAATAAAAAACCGGGCAAGGCAACCGTCACGATCACAGGCAAAGGCAACTTCACCGGAACACGCACAACATCTTTTACGATCAAACCAAAAGCAGTTTCCGGTATAACTGCTAAATCCGGCTCCAAAAAGATCACGCTGACTTGGAAGGGTGCGACCGGTGGCGATGGATACGAAATATATCGTTCCAGCGAATACAACGGTACTTATAAGAAAGTGAAAACGATCACAAAAGCGACAACCAAAAAATGGATCAATAAAAAGTTAGCAAAAGACCGCGAATATTTCTATAAAATACGCGCCTATCGCAAAGTTAACGGCAAAGAGTACTTTGGTGCATACTTGAAAGTTTCCGCAGGAACAACCCCGGGCGGCAAAGGTTTTCAGACCAAAACCGCTATGAAGCTCCTCAAGAAACCGTCGGCAAAATCTGCCAAACGTGCGACGATCCCGGCAGGTGCAACTGTTCACTACATTGGTAAAACGGTATTGAAGAATAAAGCAAAATTTTACCATGTGCAGTTCCATAAAGGCAGCAAGACCTTTGACGGATACCTGACCTCGATCAAAGGGTTAAAGTTACGCAAGACTTTGATCACTGCCAAGAGATCTCCGCTCAAACAGAGCGCTTCTGCCTCTGCGAAGACCCTGGCAACACTGCCAAAGAATATGCCGGTGATCGTATTGAAAACCAAGAAGTCCGGCAAGCATACATGGTATATGACAGTCTATCTCAAAGGCAAAAAATTACATACCGGATATGTAAATGCAACACAATTTTAATTATAGGATTAAGGCTAAAACAAAAATGCTGCGGATTATACTTCCGCAGCATTTTCTTTTATTTTATCACTGATGATCTGACGAACTTTCTCGCCGATCTTTTTCTTTTCGGCACGTTCCATACTATCCATGTAGATCGGTTCACAATATTCGATTATAACATGTGTACGGCGGATCCAAGGCATATGCTGCTCCAACACAGCGTCCATATTATTCATGGCAACCGGCACGATCGGCGATTTGGACTTCTCTGCAAGCTTAAAGCTCGCCTCATGAAAGGGAAGCAGGTCATCGCTGCTATTACGCGTTCCCTCTGGAGCAATAAAAATGTTGGTTCCCTCTTTCATTAACTCGATACCGGTTAAGATCACTTTCATTCCCTGACGAATATCATCGCGATCCAAGAACAGACAATTTAAGTATTTCATCCACCAGGAGATCATTGGTACCTTTTCAATCTCTTTTTTTGATACAAATGCAGACGGAATTGGCGCAGTCGCATATCCTACCACAATATCAAAGAAGCTGCGGTGATTAAACACATACAACGCCGCCTTGTCATGGATCTGGTTCTCTTTACCTTTGACTGTCACCTTAACACCGGACAAGAACAAAATACATCGAAATCCTCCTGCTACAAATCTTTGTGACATTCGCACCTTTTTCTTTGGATCCATCTTACCCAAGATAAATCCGATCAGATACATCGGCAAGCTAACGATCGTATACAAAAGTAAAAACAATACTACGATAATAGTACGCATAACATCCTCCTATCCTAATTACTCATTCATTTCATCTCCAGATGGCACTTTGGTCTCCTCTGGAGCCTTCGTTGGTTCTTTTGTTGGTGCCTTCGTTGGCACCGGTGCTTTCGTTGCAGCCGGTGTTTTGACCGGTGCTTTCGTAACTGTTGGTTTCTTAGTCTTCTTTGGCTTCGGCGCATGTGTCCGCTTTGGAGCTTTCGTTTTCTTAGGCTTAGCCGACTTAGTCGGTGCAGGCGACTTGGACGGTTTCGGTGTTTTCTTCGGTTTATACGAAGGATTTGGTGTCGGTGCAGAAGTCATCTGTGGCTCCTTTGGTGCTCCAGTATCCGTATCCTTAACCTGATCTTCCGGTTTCACCTTCTTATCTACAGTTGTCGTCTGATAATACTCCTCCAACGTTAATTTCTTCTTATACAAGCGCTTTGCCAAATTCTTGCCAACATAACGAATATGCCATGGCTCATAAGAATACCCTGTAATATCTTCTTTCTCCTTTGGGTATATTTATAGCAATTACTTGCCAGCCATTTCCCCTCGATCGTCTTTCCAAAGGACTGCTCCAACGCACAGCCGATCGAGTCTGCAGAGACATCTATCGTAAGACCGGTCTGATGTTCACTACTGCCCGGAAAAGCGGATACCTGATTCGCTTTCTTCTTCCCTTTTGTACTGACATTTCGATTGTAAATTTCTTTTTGGCGGCTGTAAGAACGATATGCCGATACTCCTTTTAATGAAATATTCTGCTCTTTTGCCCCCGCAAAAAGCTTCTCAAGCGCTGCCGCTGCATCTTTTCTCATATAGCTTTTCTCATACGTCCCATAAAAGCTAAACGGCACATCCGGCACTACCAGATCTTCCGGAATATATTCCTCCGGCAATAAATACTCTCGATTAACAAGCACAGTAATGCTCTCTGGATCCGTATCCACCTGAATCAGTGGTGCTTTCGTTGCTCCCGGTTCACTCGAACTTTCCACGTCTTTGTCCTCCGGATGATCATTATCCTTATAATAATATTCATATCCGGATGTCTTAGTGCCTTTATGATCGGATGTATCTTTGCCTGCAAATAATTTTTTTCCACACAAAACACCGGCAATTGTCAAAAAGACAACTGCCCCTGTTACTATCATTCTTTTTTTCCTCATCGTATCCCCACATTCTAATCTGTATTCTTCTGAACTTCCCACACACTTCGTATAGAAAGCTTCTACCATAAAATCATAGCATAGTCGTGTAAAATTTCTATGACAAATATATTACATTTGCTTAAACAATCAGCATCGTCTATACTGATAGAAACAGCTGCATTCTTTGCATGCAGCAGAAACAGTATACAGTATCAGGCTTGTTCATGCAAGCATCATTACAAACAAGGAGGTTTGATATGGATAAAATAACGGTAAAAGCACCCGCCAAAATAAATTTGACTCTGGATGTCCTCGGGCGTCGTGAAAACGGCTATCATGACCTGCGCATGATCATGCAGACGATCGACCTGTGTGACGAAGTCACGATCGAACAGATAACTGCTGAAGAAATTACCCTTTCCATGAATAAGGAGCTCCCTGATGGCTGCCCTATGCAGAAAAATCTTGTGTACCGCGCAGCAATTCTTATGAAGGAACGCTATGCTCTGCCGGATGGCATGAATATCATTTTGACCAAAAATATCCCTGCGGCAGCGGGTTTAGCAGGCGGCAGCAGTGATTGCGCAGCCACTCTCTTGGGAATTAACGAACTATATAATCTGGGCTTGTCCCTCGATGAACTATGCGACATTGGTGTTACGCTTGGCGCAGATGTGCCTTTCTGCATCCGCAAAGGAACAATGTTGTCGGAGGGCATTGGCGAAATACTGACTCCGCTGACTCCACTTCCACCAATGTGGACATTACTGATCAAACCAAATATTTCCGTTAGCACCGCTTATGTTTATGGCAATCTTGATCTGCAAAAACAACTGGATCACCCGGATACGGATGCCGTTTTAGATGCGATCGCACACTGCGATGGAGCCAAAGTCGCCCACTTGCTCAGTAATGTATTGGAGACGGTGACGATTCCGAAATATCCTGTCTTAGCAGAGCTGAAACAATTTCTGTTGGAAAACGGCGCTGTTGGTGCGTTGATGAGCGGCAGCGGTCCGACTACTTATGGATTATTCCAAGACGAAATTGCGGCACGCATGGCTCTGTCTGCTGCGACACAAAAGTACACCAATTATGATGTCATTTTGTGCCAGACGAAAAATGTACCGGCGCTATAAAGTTCTATTCTAATATGCCGATATATAATATGAGAGAAGTAACGCTCGTGTTATACGAAAACAGTCCGTGTGCCACGGATGGCAGCGGTTAACAAGCAAAGAAAAAGGAGGTTCAATTATGGATTTAACAGCAACAAGTGGTGTTCTAGGTACATATACTGCTGAAGCAGCAACGGTGAACAGCCAGGCAGCAGCCAAGCCGGATACCACAAATTCTTCATCTGCAGCGAAGAAAGAGGATTCTTCTGTGGTATATGAGAAGTCGACAACCACAAAGAAAGATTCTGCCAATCAGATCTACAACCGCGATAACATTATCGCAAAGTTAAAGAAAGATCAGGAGTCCCGTATGACTTCCATGCAGAATCTTGTACAGAAGCTTTTGAATAAACAGGGCAGTGTATTTGATCTTGCCAATGGAACAAATTTGGCGGCTACATTCCGCAAGGCTGCTGCAAATGCAGATCCTGATACGATCAAAGCAGCACAGGAAGCAATCTCTGACGATGGTTACTGGGGCATAAAGCAAACTTCTGACCGTATGGTAAGTATGGCAATTGCTTTAACCGGTGGCGATACTGACAAGGCAGACGAAATGATCTCTGCTATTGAAAAGGGATTTAAGCAGGCGACGAAATCCTGGGGAGAAGATCTTCCTGATATTTGTCAGAAAACATTGGAGGAGACAAAGAAGAAGATGAATGATTGGAAAAACGGCGTAACGACTGCCGCTGATTACTCTGATTATTTATCATGATCTATACGATTATGACGTGTTCCCATTAACAATTCGTGGGACAATTATTCATAATGATGTTGTCAATACGATATAATTGACAACGATTCCTTTCTTTTGTAAAGGGCGGGGCACTTTGGATATATGTCAAGGTGCCCCGCTTTTTTTTGATCGGAAATTGCTGTTGTGTAGCGTGACAAAAGCAAAGCGCTGGCTTTGCCTTTTTGTTTCGGCATAGACTTCGGCTGACAACACTGCCTTGGGAAAGAGAAAAAGGAGAAGAATATGGAAAAATTGATTAATGACGCCCCATTTGTTCTTGTACTTGTGTTCCTTGTAATTGGTTTTACATTGTTGATCAAGGGTGCAGATCTATTCGTGGAAGGAAGTTCAAGCGTAGCCAAGAGACTACATGTGCCATCTATTATTATCGGACTTACGATTGTAGCAATGGGGACATCGCTTCCGGAGACGGCGGTAAGTGTATCGGCTTCCCTTGTAGGCAATAATGAGCTTGCAGTTAGTAATGTGGTTGGTTCCAATATCTTTAATCTGATGGTTGTTATCGGCGTATGTGCAATGTTAGCAACGGTTAATGTTGCTAAAGAAACCATAACGAGAGATATTCCGTTGTCATTGATCTGTGCCGGACTCTTGATGTTGTTTGGAAGTGTCGGAATTGGTGACAAATCAGATTTAACATTAGGACGTTTTGACGGTGTGATTTTAATTGCTTTCTTTGCCGGCTATTTATTCTATATGGTTAAGATTGCATTAAAGGCAAGCAGAGAAGGCAAGAGCGTTGAGATTGAAGGTGGATCTGATGAGGACATTAAGATTGTTTCTGTTCCGGTAAGTATAATATTTATTGTCGGTGGAGCGATCGCAATAGCATTTGGTGGAGATGTTACTGTAGATGCCGCATCGAGGATCGCAAGCGATCTCGGAATGAGCCAAACGCTTATCGGACTTACGATCGTTTCGATAGGAACATCGCTTCCGGAGCTGGTAACTTCTATTGTTGCAGCCAGAAAGAATGAAGTCGATATGGCATTGGGTAACGCAATCGGTTCTAACGTATTTAATATCCTGTTTGTTTTGGGTGTTGCAGGCGCAATCAGCCCGATGGCGTTCCTTACCGAGAATGTGATCGATATTGTAATTCTTCTTGTGTTCAGTTTGATCGTATGGCTTTTTGCCTGGACGAAGAAAGAAATCAAGCGTGGCGAAGGTTTGATCATGGTGCTGTTGT
>OIXA01005230.1_pt1 | contig 11742 bp, 8 predicted proteins | sample 1587721 | NCBI WGS metagenome assembly OIXA01 (sample SAMEA3888900, study PRJEB22519) | human gut metagenome | biome: human gut; feature: human-associated habitat; material: faeces | place: Denmark | collected 2013 | reverse complement strand
CAAAGGTACAAACTTGTGTTGGATTAGCCTAAGCGGTTGTCTGAATATCGGGGGGGGTATTATATTGAAATGCAGATGAGCCAATTTCTGTTACTATGTCAGAGATAATAATATCAATCAAATTGTAGCAATTACAGAATGCATTATATGAAATTTTTGTAATGGTTGATGGTAATTCAACTTTGGTCAATTCGATGCAGTTCTCAAAGCATCTTGCTGGAATGACATTGATAGAATCTGGTATGGAGATGGTTTTGAGATTAATACAACCTTTAAAGGCATTCTGTTCTATTTTGTTTACACTCGATGGTATTACTACGCCTTCTATGTCGCAGCAATTTTCAAAAGCATTACATTTTATAGTTTCAATTCCTTCTAGGATTTTTATTAATCCTATTGCTTGTGGTGAGCATTTTAGAAGTTCCTTACCATCTTCTGATATACTAAAAATCTCTTCCATATATAGCATGTATTTGAGTTATACTTAACATAATTGTTATTTTTTTGCAATAATTGAATGTGTTCATCGCCTCCTTCGGCACATATGCCGTAGCTACCAAGCACCCATCAAACAACTCAACTACCACGCGCTGCTGCCCAGCAATTCTTGCCACTCTGCCATGAACACCCTTGAATTCACCTTCGGTAACAACAACCATATCACCCAGTTTGAACTGGATGTTGTTAGAAGTAACATGAATGATGTGCGGATTCTTGATAGAGGTGAGGCAGATGAAGTTGTTCATGGCTTCATCTCGGATTATGAGTGGTGGATTGCGGTCGGGATGGCCTTGACGATGGATGGTATGGTCAAAGTAGTAGCTGAGTAAGGGGCTGTTTTCATTTGCCACTATCTTGATGTCGTGGAGTAAGGCTTCTACTTGCTCTTCTGATGCATGGACGAATATTAAGGAGGGGAGGAGTGGGGTGGTGATGATTCGCTTCTTGCCTTGCTTCCTTACCTCTTTATATTGCAAAGGAACATAACATTCGAGTCCTTTTGCCTCTACATAGGTCTTGGCTTTGTCAATGCGTCCATATGAAACTCTTAGCACGAACCATTGCTTGTTTCCGGCAGGCACATTTTCTACCGACACCCCATATCTGACATCATCAGAAATGGAGGGCATGCGGGAGGTAAGTCCTACACTTGGACACGATAAGCCAGTGTCGGATGGCTGCCCATTATACAATGAAGCGTCTGCCTTTGGAGACAGGTTGGTAGTATCTTCCAATGTTGTTCAGAGGTTAGATTAAAACCAACAGACTTATTCTTGATAGAATTGTCATAATGTGACTACAAAGATATGAAAACTAAATAAGAATGGAAAAAGAAAGCAAGGAAAATATTTGTGTTGTGGAGTTCTTTAATTTATTAGGGCTGTTGGTGGCTGACTGATAGCGATGCATCTGCCAGACCATATACGAAACATCAAACGGTTTTTGGCATAGTTGCCAATAGTAAGAACCTTATAGGTATGCGAACCTATACCTATAGGCGGAGTGCCTTTATAAATATTGCTGACCGCTGGAATGTGTACCTTTGTTCATGGTTGCTTTAATTGGTATTTGCAATAAACAAGGGTAACTAAAAAGGCTGGATTCTTCGTGATAGAATCCAGCCCTAATTATTTTTGCTCAAAATATCTTAGCATACAGCAATAAGAAGTTTTGCTTGACAGCAATATCCTTTTATATACTGTAGACTGCAGAATGTAAGTTATATACTGCAGAATGTAAATATTGTTTGTCTTCTTACATCCTCATTATTCTTCCCTTATTACCACTGTCACGCCGCGTGCAGCCTGCGCTCCCATTACCAGCGCCTGCTCTATGTCGGCAGTCTTTGATGGTCCTGAGATGAATGTGCCGAGTCCGGTTTCTGGCATGCAGATGCGGTCGTATGCCTCGTGCATGTTGTTCACGATGCCGCTCTTCGGGAGGACGATGACCAGATATTCACTGATGAAGCAGACTGCTTTCTCCTTCATGTCCTGCGGAATCCAGACGCAACCATTCTCCGCCACTCCAATCTGTCCGTACACCACTCCTACGTCGGTGCCGTTAAGGTCCTGCGCCTCTGCCACGGTGTCGGGATTGATGGTGGCGATGGTGAGTTCGGCGATGTTAGAGGCGATGGTCTTTGCTTGCGGATAGGCGTTTCTTACGATGTCGTCGAGCTTTTCGTTCGGCTTAGCCATCACCACCTTGCTGCCCACCGACATGCTCATATCCACAAACTGCTTTACCGTGTCGTCGTACGATATGCCGTCTATCGGTGTGTCGGGCATCGGATACTGTTCGTGTGTGTTGCGTCGCAACTTCTCCAATAGTTCGTCTTTGTATGTCATTGTTCTTTCTGTTCGTTTTGGTTCAGTTTTCCTTTCTTCCACATTGTCTGGAACGATTCGTTCGCAAATTTCGGCATTGCGTGTCCCACGCCCCATGGATTGAGTGAGCGTATGTGCGTAAGGTTGTCAGGTATGAGGTTGGCAAGAGGAGCCAGACGCAAGGCTGAAGAATAGAGTAGGGGATGGTTGAAGAGCTCTTCCATTCCCTTTGACATGCACTTCTTCATCGTGTCCGCCTTGTGCAGCGAGTCGAGCTTCTGTCTCCACATATAGACCTGCGAACCGGGGTTCACCTTAGCCGGGCATACGTTGTCGCATGAGAGGCAGAGTGTGCAAGCGCTGACGTTGTCGCTGTAGCGTGACGCATCGTGCAGCATACCAAGGTTGATGCCGATAGGTCCGGGGATGAAGTAGGTGTATGAGTAGCCACCCGAGCGGCGGTATACGGGGCAGGTGTTCATGCAGGCTCCGCAGCGAATGCACTTCAGCGTTTCCCAATGCTCGTCGTTGGCAAGAATGTCGCTTCGTCCGTTGTCTACGAGGATGACGTGCATCTCCGCTCCCGGTCTTGCCTGACGGAAGTGTGAGGTGTAGGCCGTTGTGGGCTGTCCGGTAGCAGAGCGGCAGAGCAGTCGCTGGAATACGGCGAGCGACTTGTAGTCGGGCACAATCTTCTCTATTCCCATTGCCACGAGATGTAGCTTGGGCATTGATGTTGACATGTCGGCGTTGCCCTCGTTGGTGCAAACCACGATGTCGCCGGTCTTTGCCACACCGAAATTGCATCCTGTCATTCCTGCTCCTGCTTCCATAAACTGGTTGCGCAGATGCTTGCGTGCGCATTGCGTAAGGTATGTCGGGTCGTAATTGCCTTTCTCTGTGCTGATGCCTTTCTCCTCGAACATCTGTCCCACCTCTTCTCGCTTCAGGTGTATGGCAGGCATTACGATGTGGCTCGGTTTCTGATGTAGCAGTTGCAGGATGCGTTCGCCAAGATCGGTCTCCACGACGTCGATGCCGTGACTCTCAAGGAACGGGTTCATGGCACACTCCTCGGTAAGCATCGACTTGCTTTTCACCATCTTCTTTACGCCATGACTCTGCAGTATGTCGAGCACGATGTTGTTAAAGTCGTTGGCGTCCTTAGCCCAATGCACAATGACGCCACGGCTTTCCAGTTGCGTGCTGAACTCCTCCAGATAGTCAGCCAAGTGCGTTATGGTGTGCTGCTTTATCTGGCTGGCATGTTCGCGCAGCTCCTCCCATTCTGGCAACCCTGACGCCATGTTGTCGCGTTTTTGTCTTAACGACCAGAAGGTGGCGTCGTGCCAGGTGGTCTTTGCTCTGTTGTCGTTGAAGCGTCGTGCCGCTTCTGAATGTATTGTGCTCATAGTCCTGCTGCTAATATCTCTACCACGTGTATGAATTTTATAGGCTTGTTCTCCTTCTTTGCAATGCCCTGCATGTGCATAAGGCATGACGAGTCGGGACCAGTGATGTATTCCGCTCCCGTAGCCATGTGACGTTCTATCTTGTCCTCTCCCATGCGTTTCGACACGTCCGGCTCTTCTACGGAGAACATTCCTCCGAATCCGCAGCACTCGTCCTTTCTCTCCGGCTCACGGATGGTGATGCCGTCCACGAGTTTAAGCAGGTCGATAATCTTGTTGAACTGTGGCACCTGTCTTTCTGAGGGCGACGACAATCCCAGTTCGCGTACGCCGTGACACGAGTTATGTACGCTGACTATGTGCGGGAAGTGAGCCTTGAGGCTTGTTGGTTTCACGACGTCGTGCAGAAACTCCACCACGTCCATAATATTCTTTGACGTGAGACATTCGTGATTGCCCTTGGCAAGTCGTGGATGATAAAGCTTGACAAAAGCCGCGCACGATGCCGACGGTGCTACCACGTAGTCGAATTCCTTGAAGAGGTCGTCGAAGTGGCGTGAGATGTCCGTAGCCATCTTCTCAAAGCCGGCGTTTGCCATAGGTTGTCCGCAGCAAGTCTGCTTGAGAGGGTAGGTGACGTTGAGTCCGAGGCTTGTCAGGAGCTTGTACGTAGCCACTCCCACTTCCGGGTACAATGCATCAACGTAACATGGAATAAACAATCCTATCTTCATAATGTCTTTAAAACTCTATTAGCGTGTAAAAAGTGTTCTTCTTTTTTTGTTGTTTTTATTTGTTGGCAAAAGTAATAATAAAAAATGAAAATGTTTATCCGTTATTATTTATTAAAAGTTAATTTTATGGTATACGGTGAGTGATAGACTGACTTCGTCATCGTGTCAGGCGAATTTCTCAACAACAATAACTCCGATATTGCCGGATGGATATTTCTTTTTGCGGACAAACATAGTTAAACCCAAATCGGTCATTAGAAAATTTTGCTTTCATTTTATCTTGAAATTGAACGAAAGATGCATATTGTGTTAGTAGACAGATGCTATAACAATGGTACCGCCTACTATAATCTGACTTTTTGCACGAAAAAATCTCTAATGACCGATTTGGGTTAAAGCTGATGTCAACGCTGTTGATTGCGATATACGGAATCGGAACGATAGCTATCAGCGGAACGTTGATAACCACCTTGCGACCGTTCTGAATAAAGCTGAAGCTAACATAGATAGCCGACTTTTCGCCAGTCTCCTTGTCTTCGTTCAGACATACATTGTTGATGAAGTTGATACTTGTCATTGCTGCATCGTTCTGCGCTTGAATACAAGCGCTAAGCGGACCGCCGATAAGGTTATCGAAAGGAAGTCCCTGCAGTGTACCGATAGATTTGTTTGCTACATCCATAGGTTTAAGTTTTAAAAAGTTATAGGTTCTTTGCTTAGACCTATTGACAAGATTGAACCATATAAATTCTTGCCAAGTCTGTTTGTGTTAATGTTTTTTTGTATCGTGTTGTTGGGATGTTTGTTATGAGAGTCTTACTTAGCTGCGTACGCCTTGTAAGCGTTGAGCAGCTTTGTGTCGTACTGGTTCTTGGCGTATTCGCTTCCGTTGTATAGACGTGCGAAGGTAGCCCACTTCTTTGCTTGTAGTGCGGCGTGCATCTGCGGGTTCTTTGTTATGAATCGGCAGAAGGCGAGCAACTGACTGCGTTCGCTCTGGCACATAGCGCTTACGAACTGCGCTACGGTTTTGAATCCGCAGAGTGCGTACTGGAAGCCCATAATCTGAAACATTCCCCAACTTGCCGAAGCGTTGGCTGCGTCAGCGTTTATCTTGCGTGCCTGCTCGAGGCGAGCGTATTCGCCGATGCCACCTTTGTAGTGGGTCTTTGTCCACTTCGGGTAGAGTATGGAGGCGTTTGCTGCCTGGTATTTGGCAGGATCTATTTTGCGCAGCTGCAGCTGTCGCCAGAAGATATGACCTTCGAAGAGTAGTTGTGGCTTGCCTGCGGCGAGGAATCCTCCGCGTCCGGCTGTCTCCACTTTCTGCACCGACTTGAGCGCTGCTGTCTCGCAGTCGAGTAGGAGAGCGGCTAATCGGAAGTCGTCTTCAGTGAGTCGTGCGGCTGCCGGGCGCTGATGGAAGAAGAGCGCCTGCCATGTAGAGTAACCGACGATGCCGTCAGCTACGAGTTGTAGACTTTGCTGGAATGCCTTTACGGCGGCGAGTGTGCCGGGGCCGAATGCTCCGTCAGCGGTTAGCTTGTTACCAATACGGTTGAGTTCTGTTTGTAGTATCTTTACTGCGGCGTCACGCATTCCGAGTTTTAAGGTTTTCATAGTGGTTGTGGTTTTAGTTTAACGTTTTTGTGTTTGGTTGGGGCAAATATAGCGAAAATATGAACGTAAAAAAATAAAAAGGTGAAAAAATGAAAAGATTTTAAGATTTTTTGGGGAGTTAGGATGAAAAAATCCGTTTAATCGGGTTAATCGGTTGTTTGGTTGAGGTTGTTTAACAACGGATTAAGCGGATTAAGCGGATTTTCTTTGTGGTTGTAATTGTGGTGTGTGTGGGTGTGTGGCTACGGCAGGAATGCCGTAGCCTCCTACGGGGTAGGCTCCTATGGTTACTTCACGACGATTTCGTCGGTGAAGAGCCATCCACCGTCCTCGGTTGTGCTGCCCTGCACGCGGATATAGCGTGTGGTGGCTTTGCCCTTCCATGCGAAGTTGCGGAAGCCGAGCTGTATGTCGCGGTCGACGGGAGTAGACTTGCTGTAGACCTCCTTGAAGTTCTTGCCGTCCTCGCTGAACGAAATCTTGTACTCAGACGGGAAGAACACCCATGCGCCGTACGCCTGCATGAAGTCGGCAGCCACAGACGAAATTTTCTGCACCTTGCCGAGGTCGATGGTGAGGTCGAGACAGTAGCCCTTATTGCCGAGGAAGCCCTGCCATTTCTGGTCGCCGTATGTCCATCCGCCGTGCTGTCCGTCTACGAGAGTCTTGTCGCCCTGCGCCTTGTACTTGTCCTCGTAGCGGTGGTTGAAGGTGATGTTGCAACCGAGCGCCTTGTGCTTGGTAGTCTTAAATGACTCTGGGCGTTCGCCGCGCTCCTTCTTAAGGTCGAAGGTGTTGACGCCCTGCTTGTGGAGACGCTCACACTCCACGATGGCACGCTTGCGGAACTCGGGGTAGTTCTTGGTCTTTGTGCCGTTCCATCCTATCTCGGCGATAGCCAGAGCACGCGGATAGAGCATATACTCTACATGCTCAGCTGTAGGCACGTATTCGGTCCAGAGGTTAGCCTGCACACCGGTGATCTTGTTGCGTACGTCTTCTGGCAGGGTGCCGCCAGGGACGTAGCTGTATACCTTTTCGAGCGGAAGGAAACCGCCGATAGCCTCAGGCTGAGTGTCGGGAGCGTCCTGATAGTAGTCGAGATACCAGTAGCCGCTCGGCGAGAGCACTACGTCGTAGCCGTGGTCGATAGCCTCCTGCGCCTTTTCGAGACCGCGCCAAACCATTACGGTGGTGTTCTGGGCGAGGTTGCCCGCGATCACTTCGTCCCAACCTACGAGCTGTCGTCCGTGTTCGGTGAGGAACTTGCCGAAGTGGGCGATGAGGTGCGCCTGCAGACCGTCCTTGTCTGTGCCAAGCTCCTTCATCTTCTGCTGGCAGAGCGGACAAGAAGGCCATGAAGCCTTGTCAGCCTCGTCGCCACCGACGTGGATGTACTTAGAGGGGAAGATGTCCATCACCTCTTTCAGCACGTTCTCGAGGAAGTCGTATGTAGCGACGCTGCCCGGGCAGAAGTCCATCTGCTTGTAGGGTTCGTGCGTGCAAGAGAGTTCGGGGTAGGCGGTGAGCACCTCAGCCGAGTGGCCCGGCATCTCGATTTCGGGCACGATGGTGATGCCACGCTCAGCGGCGTAGCTCACGAGGTCGCGCAGCTTGTCCTGAGTGTAGTAGCCGCCGTAAGCGCCAGCTTCGCCCTCGTGCATATACTTGCATCCGAGCTTGCTCCACTCCTTCCATGTCTTTCCTTCGCGCCACGCAGCGAACTCGGTGAGGCGCGGGTAGCGCTTAATCTCGATGCGCCATCCGGCAGCATCGGTGAGGTGAAGGTGGAGTCGGTTGAACTTGTACTGCGCCATGACATCGATCTGCTTCTTGAGGAAAGAGATGGGCTGGAAGTGGCGCGACACGTCGAGCATGAGCGAGCGCCACTTGAAAGCTGGAGCGTCAACGACGTCGCAAGCCATGACGGCGTTCTTCTGCTTCAGCTGGTTTACGGTCTGCCAAGCGAAGCGGAAGCCGTCTGCAGAAGCGGCGCTGATGAGCAGCGTGTCCTTAGTGACGTGGAGGCGGTAAGCCTCGGGCGATGAAGCGCCGTCGAGACGTGTGAAGCGCACCACCTGACGAGCGTCGTCTGCGGTGTTGGCTGTGAACTGCTTCGAGTAGATGTTCTCTGCCTCAGCGCCAACCTCGTTGACAACCTTCAGCTTTGCGTCGGTGCTGAACGCGCCCTTGCCCGCAACGAACGACTGCGGCTTTGGGAGCAGCGACTGCGCAGAAGCGGCAGAGGCGGTAAGGATGCAGCCGAAGAAGAGGGCTGCTAATGATTTGTTTGTCATCTTTGTAGTGTCAGTTTTTAAAAGTTATACGGGGTTAAAGTTTCTTATTTGTCGAGGAAGTAGGCAGCGTATACCAGCGCCAGCATGAGAGCGGCGATTATGGACACCACGACGAACATTATTCGTGCGTACTGCTTCCTTCTGTGTATAGCGCGCAGATTGTTCTCGCGGAAGATGTCTATCTCGTCGCGGCGCTGTCTGCGGCTGTGCTTGTGTTTATGTTCTGGCATCGTATGAGATTTTTTTTAATTGTTTGACAAATCAAGAAAAGCGTTTAAGGCCGTGTGGCGTTTAGAACTTCACGTCGAGCTGCAGGTCGAACATGTTATAGTTCGACTTGTTCAGACTGCGGTCGTTGACACGCGCGTATTCGGCAGCCACCATGACGTGCTTGCCAATCCAGTAGTTGGCACCGATCTCGTACTGAGTCTTCGATGTGTGCCAATCGGCCTGCGGACGGTAGAGGTCGTAGCGAGCCTTTGCATAGAGTTTCTTGCTAATAACCGGCGCAATCATGAGCGCGTAGAAACCGTCGGCCTTGTCGCCAGCAGCGTAGTTGATAGTGCAGTCGGTCTCCTTGCCCGAAGCGTTAGACGTCTTGAAGCCGTAGCCCTGACTGTGGATATACTCCGAACGTACGGTCCAGTCGTGAGCTGCATACTCGGCGCTGATGGCATAGCGGTTCTTCTCGAGCGAGCGTACACCGTTCTTAGTCTGCTCCACGCCGTTAGCGTCTACCTCAGTCCATGTGCCCTTGCGAGCATACGAACCGGTCCAGCCGAAGGCGCCGATGCGCAGGCCCTTCACGGGAGCCACCCATACGCCGCCGATTACGTCCTTGCGCTGGTCTACATCCTTCATGTTAGTGCCCTGACCGTTGAAGACGCCCACCTGATAGTGGAGGTAGTGGTGTCCGTCGGCTGCCTTGAGCAGATCGCCCTGCAGCTGTACGCCGATGTCGCGTCCGTTGCTTGAGTGTTCGCCGTTGCGGTCGCTGAATCCGGCGAGCTTAGTGACGTTCTGCGAGTAGCTCATGAAGCCCTGCGTAATGGGGTGCATGGGGTTCTCGAAGGTGAACGGACGCTTGAACTGACCCGCCTTCACCTTGAAGGCGTCGTATTTCTGCCACTCGGTGAACGCGTCGACCATTCGTGGCGACACGGTGAGGTTAGAGGTGTTGCCGTTCACCTGCAGCTGCGCCTTCCAGTAGAAGTCCTTTGCCACGCGTCCTTCGAGTGCCATACGCACCATACGGATGTTGAACGAGTTGATATCCTTTTCGCCCTTGTTGCTTTCCTTGTCGCTGTACTGATACTGCGACATGATGTAACCGCTGAACTTGATGTCGCTAAGCACCTTCAGCTTAGCTTCTTTCTCTTGTGCTGACACACTGCCGAAAGTGAGAGCGGCGAGTGCGAGAGTTGCTAATGTTTTCATTATGAGTTTTGAATTTTGAGTTTTGAGTTTTGAATTGTTGCGACATGCGTCGCAATTTTGAATTTTGAATTTTGAGTTGAGAGTTGCGAATTCAAAATTCCAAATTGATTAATTCCTAATCGGCGTAGCCGACAATTCAAAATTCAAAACTCAAAATTCAAAATTGTTCTTTTGGAAGAAAAACCTACGGCTTTTCTTCCAAAAGAACGACGTTCTCCACGTGCGGCGTATGCGGGAACATGTCCACCGGCTGCACCGCCATCACCTTGTACGCCACATCGAGCGCCTGCAGGTCGCGTGCCTGCGTAGACGGGTTGCAGCTGACGTAGACGATGCGCTTCGGATGAGCGCGCAGGATGGTGTCTATCACGTCCTGGTGCATACCGGCGCGTGGTGGGTCGGTGATGATTACGTCGGGGCGTCCGTGCTTCTCGATGAACTCGTCATTGAGAATGTCCTTCATGTCGCCGGCGTAGAACTTGGTGTTGCTGATGTTGTTCACCTGAGAGTTCACCTTTGCGTCCTCGATAGCCTCCGGAACGTACTCGATGCCGATAACCTCGCGTGCCTGACGCGCCACGAAGTTGGCGATGGTGCCCGTACCGGTATAGAGGTCGTACACCAGTTCGTCGCCGGTGAGCTTGGCGAAGTTGCGAGCCACCGAATAGAGGTGATAAGCCTGCTCGGTGTTGGTCTGGTAGAAACTCTTCGGACCGACCTTGAAGCGCAGGTCCTCCATCGTCTCGAAGATGTGGTCGTTGCCCTTGAACACAGAGAGGTCGAGGTCGCCGAATGTGTCGTTGCACTTCTGGTTGTCGACGTACATGAGCGATGTTATCTCGGGGAACTTGTCGGCGATGTGCTGCAGCAGACCCTTGGCGCGCTGCTCGTCGCCCTCCTCGTCGTAGTAGAACTGTATGAGCACCATCCACTCGCCCGTGTTCGAGTTGCGTATCATGATGTCGCGCAAGAGTCCGTGCTGCTGTCTGAGGTCGAAGAAGGTCATGCCGGTAGAGAAGGCATAGTCGCGTATGGCGTTGCGAATCTTGTTGTGCAGGTCGTCCATGAGCCAGCACTTCTCGATAGGCAGAATCTTGTCGAAGGCTCCGGTGATGTGGAATCCTATGCCGTTCATGTTGTCGAACTGCGTGCCCTCGGCAATCTGCTCGCGTGTGAGCCATCGCTTGTTGCAGCAGCCGAACTCCAGCTTATTGCGGTATTCTTTGATGTGCACCGAGCCCATGATAGGCATGAACTCCGGCAGATCTATCTTTCCGATGCGTGTGAGCTGGTCGAACACCTGCTTCTGCTTGGCCTTCAGCTGTTCCTCGTAGGGCAGGTTCTGCCATTTGCATCCGCCGCAGATGCCGAAATGCTCGCACATCGGCTCTGTGCGTACGTTGCTCTTCTTGATGAAGCGTATTACTTCAGCCTCGCAGTAGCTGTGCTTCTTCTTGCGCACCTGCAAGTCAACCACGTCGCCGGGTACGGCGAACGGCACGAAAACAACCATGTCGTTGACGTGTGCCAGTGATTTTCCTTCGGCAGCAACCGCCTCAATAGTTACGTTCTCGAGTATTGGTAGTGGTTTCTTCTTTCTTGACATTATTATATATGTATTGTTTTAGAGTGCAAAATTAGAAAAATAATTTGAAAGTTTCAAATTATATACAAAAATAAGAAGGTTACAAAGTCACAAGCAAAACGCCCCGAAGGGGCAACACCACATAGCTCAGGGCAACGCCCTGGGGTTAAAGGTACCAAAAAACATGCGCCCTGTAAGGGCAAAAGCCTAATTATTAAGGTGTTGCCCTTACAGGGCGCAGCGCTCAATATATAATTTAATACCCAGGGCGACGCCCTACCCTTTATACACATCTTTTGTTCTTTGAAATCATTGGAATTCTGTATA
>OIXA01005218.1_pt1 | contig 11774 bp, 7 predicted proteins | sample 1587721 | NCBI WGS metagenome assembly OIXA01 (sample SAMEA3888900, study PRJEB22519) | human gut metagenome | biome: human gut; feature: human-associated habitat; material: faeces | place: Denmark | collected 2013 | reverse complement strand
AGACCAAAATAGAGCATAGAATCATTTAAATTAATTTTGAACACCTACTTATAAAAAAGTTAAAACAACTATCAATCGTTTCATTGTATATAATGTAAGTGGAGCTAAAAATCTATTCAATTATGAAAAAGAAAATTTATCCTTTGTTGCTCGTTGCAGCCTTGAGCATGACGGCATGTACGGACATCACAGAACCCACTGTCGATTATGGAGGCAACACATTCATCAATGACTATTCGTCATTAGTAGATGCAGTTAATAACCTTTTTAAGGATTAGATTTTCAATTAAGCCGTCACAAGAGTCTCGTCTCACTGTGTCGGTTTTTTTGTCAGCAAAAACAAAATAAATTGTAAGTTTATCAGGCGAAAATAAAGCAAAAAAGATTTTTTTTGAAAAAGCCTGTAAATTTAACCATAATTATTTGTGCATATTTAAAAAATTATATAATTTTGGGCACTATTATTTAAGAAATCAAAAATAAATATAAGTCTAACCTTTTAAAAAGAAAGCTTATGAATAGACAATGGGCTTTAATAGGAGCTATCCTTTTGGCATCTGGTATGACTTGCAGCACAGCAATGGCTGCTTCACCAAACCAGATCATGAGTGTTACGCAGAGTAGCACAATCGTCAAGGGTCAAATTGTCGACGCTGAAGGCGAACCCATCGTGGGCGCAACAGTTGTCGAAATAGGTACGACCCGAGGAACCGTCACCGACATTGACGGTAAATTCCAGCTTAACTCACCGGCAAACGCCAAGCTGCGCATCACCTATGTGGGCTACAAGACAGTAGAGACAAAGGCGCATGACGGCATGAAAGTAGTCATGCAGCACGACAACGCTCAGCTTGACGAGATCGTTGTTGTGGGTTACGGCCAGCAAAAGAAAGTGAATCTCACCGGTTCGGTAACCAACGTAGACATCAGCAAGACCCTCGGCGGACGTCCTGAGCAGGATGTGGCAAAGGCTCTGCAGGGTGCCGTTCCAGGACTTACCATCACCAACACGAGCGGTGACATCAACTCGCAGCCAACCATGCAGATTCGCGGTCTCGGAACCCTGTCAAACGGTGCAACCTCAAATCCATTGGTTGTTGTTGACGGTGTGCCCGTTGACGACCTGACCATGGTCAACGCTGCCGACATTGCCACCATCTCTGTATTGAAAGATGCCGCTTCTACCTCTATCTATGGTAGCCGCGCTGCATTCGGTGTGATCCTTATCACCACAAAGGAAGGCAAGAAGGGCGAGAAGGTACAGGTTAAGTATGACGGACATTTCGCATGGGACCGCGCAACCGTGCTCCCCGACTATCCCGACGTACCGTCACAGCTTGAAGCAGCCATGATTGGAGCAAAGCGTACCGATGGCAGTGACCCCGAACTCTTTGGTATGTATTTCTCACAGATGTTGCCTTATGCCAAAGCTTGGAAAGAGCAGCACAGCGGTAAAAAGGGTTACAGCGAGATGAAGCCGTTCCAGAGCATGGACAATGTCGGAGATTACTATTTTAATGGCAATCAGCCATTCTACTATGCCGACTACGACATTCAGGACATCTGGTATAACAAGGCTGCCCCATCACAGAGCCACAGTGTTTCTCTGAACGGTTCAAGCGGACGCACATCTTATTATACGTCGTTCTCTTACGACTACAAGCAGAACTTGATGAAGTTCAACCCAGACAAACTTTCACGCTACAATTTCACAACCAACCTCAAGACTGATGTCACCGATTGGCTGACTGTTGGCACACGCGTTAATTTCGTACGCCGTAGCTTCAGCAAGGCAGACTCTTGGAACAACGTCTATCAGTATCTGTGGCGCTGGGGCTCATTCTTCATCCCCTCAGGTTATATGTATGACGAGAACGGCGAGAAACTTGACTATCGCGTAGTTGCAATGCAGAAGCAGGCAGCACGAAAGACTACCGTTCACGATCAGGCTCGTTTCAACGCATATGCCATCGCCCACATTACGAAGGATCTTACCTTCAACATAGACTACACATATCAGATTGACAACTACAACTACAAGACATCCGACCACTCCGTTTACGGCATGAACTGGTCGGGCGTAACACCAACCTACATTGTAGGAACGTCAAGCTCTAACACCTCACGCGAGAACATCAAGCAGAACCGCTGGACAGCCAACGCCTACCTGAACTATAACCACACATGGGTTGATGCCCACAACCTTGGAGTGATGGTAGGTGTGAACGGTGAGCGTTTCAAGAGCGATGAGATGTGGGCAAACCGCACTCACCTCTACAACGAGGACTATCCCGAACTGAACCTCGCATACGGCGAGATGAAGGATGCAACTATCTCCTCTTTTACTGGTGACCGCTCTACTGCTGGCTATTTCGGACGTATTAACTACGACTATAAGGGCATCTACCTACTTGAGTTGAACGGACGTTACGATGGTTCATCTCGCTTCCCCGCAGGCGATAAGTGGGCGTTCTTCCCCTCTATGTCATTAGGCTACCGCTTCACAGAAGAAGGCTATTGGAAGAATCTGCACCACGTCATCAACAACGGTAAGTTGCGCTTCTCTTATGGTGAAATCGGTAACGAAGCCATCGGCGACAACATGTTCATCTCAACAATCTCGCCCGTCGCACAGAGCTCACTCTATTGGTTGGACAAGAACGGAAACAAGCTCAACCAGTTCCAGCTGCCCGATTGGGTTAGCTCTTCACTGACATGGGAGCGCATCAAGACCACCGACGTTGGTGTTGACCTCAGTTTCTTGAACGATGATCTCTCATTGACGTTCGACTGGTACCAGCGAACGACAAACGACATGCTCGCTCCGGGTAAAGCCATTCCTGATGTAGCTGGTGCGTCAGCTCCCTTTACCAACGCAGGTTCGCTCCGCACACGCGGTTGGGAACTTTCTCTGAGCTACCGCAAACAGATTAACAAGGATCTGAACGTTTACGGTACATTCAATATCGGTGATTCAAAGTCGAAGGTTACCAAGTGGAACAACGACTCTAAGCTTATCGGCCATACTGGTGGCATCGTTTCCGCAAGCAACGCACGTATGTATGCTTACGAGGGTGAAACATGGGGCGACATCTGGGGCTTTGAGACCGACCGCTACTTTACCGAAGACGACTTCAACGGTAAGGACGCTAACGGCAAGTGGATTTATAAGGATGGCGTAGCCAACCAAACTGGCATACAGACCGATAACTTTGTTTTTGGTCCTGGCGATATCAAGTACAAGGATCTCGACGGAAACGGTGTGATTGACGGTGGTAAGGGTACAGCCGACGACCACGGTGACCTCAAGGTTATTGGCAACACACTGCCTCGCTACGAGTATAGCTTCCACCTGGGTGGTTCATGGAAGGGTCTCGACCTCGATCTGTTCTTCCAGGGTGTAGGCAAGCGCGACATGTGGACACAGTCGTCATTCGTATTCCCGCTCATGCGTGACGCCGATAAGGCTCTCTACGCAAACCAGACTAGCTATAACGTTTATGATCCCGCTAACGGCATCGTAGACATCAGCCAGAGCAACCGCTATCCTTGCCTCTACTCAGGCAACGAGGGTTCTGGAAATGTCACAGGTCTTGCATCAATCGGTGGAGAGCACAACTACTACCCACAGACCAAGTATCTGGTGAACATGGCTTATCTGCGTTTGAAGAACGTGACCATCGGTTACACACTTCCCGCAAGTATCACCAAGAAGGTTTACATGGAGAAGGTGCGCTTCTACGGTAGCGTAAACAACCTCTGCCTCCTCTACAACGGTGCTAAGGATTATCCTGTTGACCCCGAAATGAACGCAGGTCAGGGTAGCCTCAGCTACGGTACTTGGGGACGTACATACCCTATTACCCGCACATGGTCAGTAGGAGTTCAGGTTACTTTCTAAACAAGATGAGTAAAACTTAAATCGTAAGTGAAACTTTAAAAACAGAACAATTATGAGAAAATCAATTATATTGGCTCTCGCAGCTACCGCGCTGACTCTGACAAGTTGCGACGACTTTCTCGAGAGAAACCCTCGTGATACCTTCGTTGAGGGCAAAGCTTTCTGGGACAACGACAATGCCGTGAAGAGCTATACAAACCGTTTCTATACTAACTTTGTTGGTTACGGAACTGGTCAGGGTTGGTTCTATTTCAAGAGTCTTAGCGACGATCAGGCTGCTGCCACTCTCGCCGACTGGACTTACAAGACCATACCCAACACGTCAAGCAACTACAACGATTGGTTTACCGAGGTGCGCCGTGCCAACTATGTAATCCAAAACATGCCTGGTTCAAGCCTCAAAGAGGCCAGCAAGAAAAATTATACGGCTCTTGCACGCCTCTCTCGCGCATGGAGCTACTATATGCTGGTTCGCCAGTACGGTGACGTCGAGTGGGTTGACTATGTAATTACCGACCCAGAAGACCCAAACATCTACGGCGAGCGCACAAACCGTGACGTTGTGATGGACAAGGTGCTTGAGGATCTTGACTACGCAATTGAGAACCTCACCAACGGCAATGACCGCACTCTGTTCAGCAAGGATATGGCCCTTGCCATGAAGAGCGACATCTGCCTCTATGAGGGCACGTTCCGCAAGTACTGCACCGCTGCCGAAAACGGCATCGCTCCTGACGCTGCACGCTCAAAGAAATATCTTGAAGAGAGTGTGAAGGCATCTCAAGCTTTAATGGGCGGTACATACTCACTGAACGCCAAATATGGCGCTGTGTACACACAGCTTGACCTCAACGGCAACCCCGAGGCCATATTCTACCGCCACTATGTAAAAGATCAGTTCGGCCACGGTTTGGTTGACTACACTTGCGGCTCAACACAACAGCAGGGTATCACACGTGACGCTTTTGAAGCCTTCCTATTCAAGGATGGTAAGCCCCTGGCTACAACAACTCTTGACAAGAGCGACCTCGCTGTAAAGAACGCTGACGGAAACTATTCAATCAAACACGCACTCGACCAGCGCGACCCACGTTTGAGCGTAATTGTTGACTCTATAGTATGCTTCTCTGGTCACGGATGGAGACGTCCTGCTCCCGCTATTGCTGGTGGTGCCAATATGACATCATCTACGGGTTACAGCATTTTCAAGTATGACAATCAGACCTTGGAAAAGCACTACCGCGAGAACACGAACACGGGTTACACCGATGCTCCTATCTACTGGTATTCAGTTATCTTGCTGAACTATGCAGAGGCTAAGGCTGAATTAGGCACACTTACTCAGGACGACCTTGACAAGAGCGTTAACCTGTTGCAAGACCGCGTGAATATGCCTCACCTCACCTTAAATCCCGAGACTGACCCAGAGAACAAAGCTGGCGTAAGCAACCTCATTTGGGAGGTACGTCGTATACGTCGTTGCGAGCTTATGCTTGACAACTGGTATCGTTACTGGGATCTTATCCGCTGGCATCAGCTCGACAAGCTCGACTTCACCAAGTATCCTAAGGTTAATCAGGGTGCTCACATCGGTGATGGGCAATTCGACGTGAAAACTGTTAACGGATACATTCAGGCCACTACTGCCGACCGCAAGTTCGACAAAAAATATTACTGGTATCCTATCCCTGCACAGCAGATTACTTTGAACCCTGCTATCAAGCAGAACTTCGGTTGGACAGAATAAAAACTTCTGGGGACAGTAATTTCCACATACATTTGGAAATTTAATTCCAATACATCGGAGATTAATTCCTAACACTTAACATAAAAGGCTGAGGTAAAAACAAACCTCAGCCTTTTTTTTATTGTCAAAAACCCCTTATGTGTTAAGAAAATTGCGTATATTTGCAAAAGGATGGAAACATCTTACAACAAGAAAGGACAAAACAATATATGGCAGAGACAATCGTGAGAAAATTACCCATAGGCATCCAGTCATTCGAAAAGATGAGAAAGGAAGGCTATGTATATGTAGACAAAACCGATATAATATGGCACATTGTCAACAGCGGAAGCATGTACAACTTCCTTAGCCGCCCACGTCGTTTCGGAAAGTCAGTGCTCCTTGACACCATACAAGCATATCTCGAAGGCAAAAAAGAGCTGTTCGAGGGACTTAAGATTATGGATATGGAGCATGAATGGGCAAAACATCCTGTCATCAGACTGGACATGAGCAATGGAGGATCCGACCCTAAAGGCATTATCGGGTATCTGGACGACACGTTTCATAAATATGAAGCGCTATATGACATCACCCTACGCCCAGACAACACCCTTGCTGTACGTTTCAAAAACATCATAGAGAAAGCATGCACTACTACAGGCAGGAAAGTGGCAATACTAATAGACGAATACGACTCGCCCCTGCAACACTCATGGAAGACGCCGCAACATGAGGCATGCACAGGCATCTACAAAGACGTGTTTGCTGTTTTGAAAACACAAGACAAGTACGAAAAATTTGTATTCATTACAGGCATAACAAAGTTTACACAGATATCGCTATTCTCTGTCCTCAACAATCTTAGCAACATAAGCTTTAACCCTCAATATGCTGCCCTCTGTGGCATAACACAACAAGAGATTACTGACAATTTCTTACCAGAGATAAAAGCGATGGGCGAAAAGAACAACTGGACGGTAGACGAAGTGATGGAACAGTTGAAAGACAACTATGACGGTTATCATTTCAGCGCAGAAAACATGGTAGACGTCTTCAATCCGTTCAGCCTCATCAACGCCTTAGCAAACAAAGACACCAAAAACTATTGGGCTTCATCGGGGGCTACCACCCTCCTGCCAAAATTTGTTGATGACCTTGAAATAAGGATGAAAGATTTTGAGAATTGCCCCATCGACAGCGACACAATAGAAACGTCTGACGTAACGGTTGGCGGTTCAGAACTCTTCCTTTACCAGTCGGGCTATCTCACAATAAAAGGCTACACCGAAGGGCTATACCTTCTCGGAATCCCCAATCAGGAAGTGCGCAAAGCATTGTACAAAATAGTGCTGCCAGCATTGACGATGAAGAAGATTTCACAAGTCATCACGACACAAAACATGCTTCTTTACGCCATGCAGCAAGGCAATCTGTTAGAGGCAAAAAAAGCGTTGAAAGCCCTGATCTCTGACGTGCCATACAGCAACAAGAAGCTGGCATGCATGGATATGGAGGAGCGCTACCGTCTTATTTTAAGCACCATATTCAACGCAATAGGATGTCATGTAGAGGTGGAGCACATGCTTTCGACAGGCAGAATAGACATGGTGGTTGAGACAAGCACCATTGTCTATATTTTGGAGTTGAAGATTACAGCCAATGGCGGCCTTGACGCAGCAAAAGCACAAATAATTGACAGACAATATGCAGAGCCTTTCAAGGCTGACAAACGTAAAACAATAGCCCTTGCCGTAGAACTTGATGACAAAGGCAAAGGCTTGGTTGATTTGAAAGAGGTGGAAGTGTAATATCCATCACACACTTTAAAAAGATTGATTGTACCATAATCAGCCGAAAAGATTTTGGAATAAGATTTTTAATTCGTAATTTTGCAGCCGCAATGAATAGCTAATGCTTAACAAGAAGCTAAATGGCTGAGAAAGAAGCAACTGCTTTAAGAAAAAGCCATAAAGCAATCAACAACAAACAATGCAATCAAGAAGAAACAAGAGAAAAGAAACAGGCGAGAACCTGCTAAACCAGTCCGGTGTTTAGCAGGTTCTCTGCTGTTGTAGATATCCGCATCTTATATTTTCCGCTGTTGAAGAAGATACGCATCAGCTTGCGCGGCTCCAGCTCGTTTGGCGAGAGGGCAAGAGCCACATGTCCCATGGTGCGACGAAGGTTCAGTTCGACACACGGATGGAGCAAGAACCCGTCAGAAGGATTGCTTCCGTTCACCACCGCCATCATGTCGATGCCGAAGGGTCCTGAATAGACACCCGCAAGCTTGGGAGCAAGACAAGAGACGACAAACTGCTTCACCTTGTCAAGGAGCTGCAAGTCGACATACTGTGACAGCATCTCGCGTTTATCCTTCTCTGTAGCGAGAACGCTTCCACTGTAAGCACCGTTGGAGGTGTCGAAGAGCGAAAGCCCGCAATAGCGCACGGTAGGCTCAGAGCTTTCAGAACCTGCCGAGGCATAAAACTCCATTCCAAAATCATAGACCTTGTTATAGAGAGGTTCCACCGTCACCCCACCCTGCTGCTTCATGATGTTACGAAGCCATCCCTGCTGATGGTCGTAGAGCGAAGAGCCGACGTATCTTATGCCGCGTCCGCTGCTGCTCCATGGAGCCTTTATGACGCTCTGCCCATTGGTCATGAGCAGAGCCGCTACCTCCTCCACCGTCTCACAATAAACACTCTTGCCGATCAGCCGCCTGTCGATCTCCACCATCGCGGACAGCAGATTTTCAGCAGCATAGCGTCTGCTGCTCATCGTGCGGATGGCCTCCAGCTGCTGTGCCGAAGGCACGAGAGCGGCAAGACGGGCGTTCGCCTTTGCCAACTGAAAGCATAAAGTCTTGTCCCATCCCCACGGCTCCACAGCATCGAGGGCAGCAATGAGCGATGGATCCATCGTGCCCAGCATGTCCTTCGTGACAAACATCACGTCGTGGGCATAAACCTTCATGTGGCGCACCGACTCAAGGGCAGCCTCCACCTCGTCCACAAGCACCATGTCGCCATCCTCTGCCCAGAAGGCAGGAATGAAGCCAAGGCTCGCCCTCATCTGTCGTCCAGCATGAGGAGCGGTGAATCGTTCCAAGTCAGCCGCAAGGGCTATGTCGTGTTCAGGATTAAAAATATGCAGTTTCATGGCTGCAAAGTTACGGAAAAATAGTAAGCACTCAAAATATTTTTGTTAAGTTTCAAGAAATACGTTGACAGCCCGTAAATAACTATTTTTTAAAGTTGGCAAACCTGATTGGGTCTAACCTAATAGGGTTAAGCCAGATTGGGTCAAACCTTAAGCCCCTGACGTTTAAGACAAGAAATCGTCCTCAAGACAGGCGAACAACGTAACACCATCTGTTGCCGTTGTTCACCTTGCTTGAGGACGATTTTTTTTGCGTCACATAATGGCAAAAAGAGAGCACGGCAAGGAGCTGAAAAAATGGAGGTTTGAATAGAGGTTTGAAAAAACATTCACATTATTTTGCGCTATTCAACATAAATTATTAACTTTGCACCCGATTTACAGAATGTAAGTTAAGGGGTGTCCGAGGTTTCGGGCTGAGATTATACCCTCATACTTGATCCGGGTAATGCCGGCGAAAGGATTGCAAGGTACATAAAAAGTGCCCCTTTTTGTGTGTTTTATTTTTCATTATTCAGGAAATCAAAAAAGATGAAAAGATTTGTTAGCATTGCGTTTGCATCGGCCTGCGCATTGTACTCGCATGTGGCTATGGCCCAGCAAGACATCGACACCGTGAAGGTGCAGCAGATAGACGAAGTGGTAGTGAAGGCTGTGAGAGCCTCACAGAACGCACCGTTTGCCGTGACAAACATCAAGAAAACAGACCTGCAAGCATTCTCACGCACAGGTAAGGAGCTTCCGTTCCTCTTCGCACGCACACCGGGCGTGCTGGCATGGAGCGAGAACGGCACAGGCGTGGGCAACGCTTATGTGCGCATGCGTGGCGCTGCTGCCAGCCGCATCAACGTTACACTTGACGGCGTGTCGCTCAACTCGCCCGAGGACCAGAGCGTGTTCTGGGCCAACATGAACAGCTATGGCGCACTGATGAGCAGCGCTCAGATCCAGCGCGGCGTAGGCACATCAACCAACGGTGACGGCGCCTTCGGCGGCTCCATCTCACTTGCCACAGCCACTCCTTCTCTGAAGCCTACCATGGAGCTGACAGGCTCTTATGGCTCATACGAAACCTATAACGTGGGTGCCAACTTCTCAACAGGTCTCCTCTGGAACCACCTTATCTTTGACGGCGCTTATCACGAGAGCTCTACCCAGGGCTTCGTACACGCCACCGACGGCCGCTCAGGATCCTACTATGGCGGTCTGACATGGCTGGGCAACAACTTCCAGATCCGTTACAAGAACATCGGCAACTTCGAGAAGACAGGACAGGCATGGAACGGCGTGCTCACAAGCGACTATAACACCAACGACGTGTTCCCCAACATCAATTCTTACAAGGATCTGTGGAACGCTGGCCTGGGACGTGTCAACACTCTCGTTGAGGACGTGGTTTACGATGCTGACGCATGGGCTGCCGGCAACTACACCGTGAAGCCTTACCTCATGCGCAACGGCAAGAAGTGGGACAAGACCACTGACAACTTCTACCAGAACCACAACATCCTGTCGTTCGCATGGACTCCCTCTGAGCACTGGAGCCACAACATGGCTATCCATTACACCTACGGACGTGGCTACTATAAGGAGCTGAAGAAGAACACATCGCTCGCCAAGAAGTTTGGCATGCCTGAGAACAAGGACCTCAAGGACGACGCAATACGCAAGAAGGGCCTCACACAAAACTGCTACGGCATGGTCTACAACGTGAACTTCAAGAACGACCACTGGGACATCATCGGTGGCGTGAACCTGCAGAAGTTCAGCTGCAACCACTGGGGCTATGTTACATACATCGGCAGCCAGGAGCTGGAGCAGAAATATTTGGGAAAGAACGGCAAGTACAAATATTACGACTCTGACGCCAACAAGGACGACTACAGCGGCTTCCTGAAAGCTACCTACAGCTTCCTCGACCACTGGAACGTGTTTGCCGACTTGCAGTATCGTTATGTAAAATACAAGACCGACGGTCTGAACGACCGCTTCGTGAAGAAGGACGGCAAATATGTGAACCAGGAGCTGAACATCGACGACGACTTCAACTTCTTCAACCCGAAGGCAGGCATCAGCTACACCAACGAGGGCCACAAGGCTTACGCATCGGTGGCACTGGCTAACCGTGAGCCCGAGCGTAACAACTACACCGACAACTACAACTATCCCTTCCCGAAGAACGAGAAGGTGATCGACGTGGAGGCCGGTTACCAGTATTTTGGAACCAACTGGAACGTGGGTGCCAACTTCTACTACATGGACTACGACAACCAGCTGGTGCAGACAGGTGAGATGAGCGACATTGGCGAGGCGCTGACCACCAACGTCAAGAAGTCGTATCGCATGGGTGTGGAGCTGAGTGCAGGATGGGCTCCCCTGTCATGGCTGTCGGTTGAGGGCAATGCCGCACTGAGCAAGAACAAGATCAAGGACTTTGACGAGTATGTGGAAAGCTGGGATGAATCAGAGAACTATGTTCACAAGAACCACTACAGCAACTCTACCCTGTCTTACTCGCCATCGGCTATCCTCAACGGATTCATCGACTTCCACCACAAGGGCTTCACTGCTACATGGCACACCAACTTCGTGAGCAAGCAGTATATTGACAACTCTGAGAGCGATGTGCGCTCACTGCCCTGCTACTCGCAGAGCGACCTGCAGCTGAGTTACACAAGCGACGTGACCAAGGCTGCCGGCATCAAGAACGTTACATTGGGTCTCGACTTCAACAACGTGTTCAGTCGCCACTATGCTGCCAGTGGCAGCACCTGGTACGGCTGGTACACCGGCGGACAACGTTATCAAGCCCTGGCATACATGCCTATGGCAGGATTTAACGTGATGGGACATCTCACGCTGAAGTTCTAATTTTTTAGGGAGTTAACGGGAGTTAGAAGGAAGTTAGAAGGAAGTTAACGGACATAAGTAGGTGTTCAAAATTAATCGCATATATGAATCTAATAAAAAAGGTTATGC